>Ga0208644_1004657_pt1 | contig 10287 bp, 18 predicted proteins | sample VirMetDEL_Nov_18_FD_184517 | JGI IMG/M metagenome (GOLD analysis project Ga0208644, IMG submission 184517) | Aqueous microbial communities from the Delaware River and Bay under freshwater to marine salinity gradient to study organic matter... | ecosystem: Environmental > Aquatic > Marine >...
AATTCCATAACTGCTAGGAGGTGTTTTAGAGTCGTCTGAAGTATTTCCGCCAAGTAAATCGTTATACTTTTCGTTGGAAATACATTCATTACTAGGACATAATAGTTGTCCCGGCAAAGTGTCTTGCGAAATACAGTCAGCTACCCAAGAGAAAATCTCAGGCGACCCGTCTCGCTTTGCATCAAAAGCTCCACTGCATAGCTTGTTTCCTGAAGCGGTGTCAGAGTTAGCAATTAGCGCCAATCCAATTTGACGTAGGTTGTTTTTGCAAACTGTTGCTCTAGCCTGCGCTCTGATTGAATTAACTGCTGGAAGCAGAATAGCAATCAAAATTCCGATAATCGCAATCACTACCAACAACTCAATCAATGTAAAGGCTTTTTTCTTACTCATTATATCTCCTATTAGTGTAATGGTGTAAGGGTTGAAAAAATTTTGTTATCTACACCATTATAACCCACTAGGGGAAGAATGCCACCTTTGTTAAGAAAGTTTTATATTTCAATATTTTTGTAATCAACCTTAATCAATTCTTGCTCATTATTCATTAGTGGCACTTGAGTATGTAGAGGTTGTGAGAATTTAGCACACCTAATACAATTTCTACGTCCCTTATTATCCCCGTGACCTATAGCTGAATTTTCTGCTATATGGGTTACCGCAGACGGATCTACAAAATACATTGATCTTTTCATTTTGTTCATGAGTTTGCCAATTGCTGTATCGCTATTTTGAATCTGAGATGGATTCTTCTTCCTTGTTTCTTTTTTCTCGTTCCAAAGAGATTTTTTTCTACTAGGAACTCCTAACCACTGATTAATCATAGGATCGCATAAAACCTCTTGGAGAACGTCTCTGGGCCATATTAGCGCCAATGAACCCCATAAAGATCTGGTAATAATTTTATTCACTCCGGGCGGCTTTAATTGTGTCTTGTCATCATGTTTAAAGCTGTAATGTTTAGGTGTGTATAAAGACACAAAACCAACATCTGACGAAGGCCAAAGTATAGATTCTGCGAAAGTTTTTGAGTCAGGATGAAACAAAGCGTCGTCTTGAACTGTCATGATAATTTCTGACGAGCTATTTTCTATAGCATACTTGGCGCTATAAATCCAGTTTCTCCACACTCCCTGCCTTTCTTTGTGAGTAATTATTCTATCACCATATGTGTCTAGATCAATACCTGTGTCTCCGGGTTCAGAAAATATGTATGGACGAAAACCAGCAAGCGATAGCGATTCTAAGCACATGTTAACTGTTGCATCCTTTCTAGGCGCTGTAGTAACTGCGACAAACCAGTCTTCTGTTTCATTGTTTTTAGCTCGATTGATAGCCATAGTTAACATTCTGTTAGCTACCTCTCGCATCATTTTTTGAGGAACCCATCCAAAAAGTTTTACATCTTTACCTTTGGTGACCAAGTAATCTACAAGATACTCTCTATGTAATTCACATTTATCCGGTCCCCATATATTCATCTTCTTTGCCATATCTCTACAGCTACAACTTTCAGACTCTAAAAACTTTGGAATAATCTTATGGAGTTCTGTACCGGGACCGGGACCAAGCATATTTCTGAATGCTGTATAAGCTGCATTTTTGTTAGTCTTGGTTAAATAATCATTAATAACCCATTGTACACCATCAGAATTATCTGATGTATTTTGTATATTTACAAAACTTGACTTCATAGAGCAATGCATACATGTTGATGGTTCAATATATATTTTTTGATTTGCAATTTTACTAGCTAAAGAGCATGTTTTTTCATCTTTATTCGCATGTGGACAGATGACGTTATCCCATTTCATGGCGTCAGGATAGTAAACAGTAGTGCCTCTGTCCATATAGTTTAAGTTAACTATATTTTCATCATATTTAATATTTTTCCAGAGTTTGACTTCCTCTTGTTTAATTTTAAGTTGTTCTTCCTTACCTTTTTTCATTTATACACCTTATAAATTTAAAGTTTACCTTGTGTTACAGTAGCTAGATGGCGCGAGATCACCACAAGGATCTCCTATATTAATAGTACAATAACACTCGTTCTCAGGATATCCGTCACACTCACTTCTATTTGGCACAGTACAGCCATCAATTATTGAAGTCACTGAACCACCGCTACATATCCCAAGACAAGTACATCTACCGTCATTGTCAGGACATATGATACTGTCTGCATCATTAGGATCACATCTATTATTTTGACCGCCAAGTGGGTTATTACAACACGCTCCGCAATCAATTGGGCCGCCTCCACTACCGCTACCAGAAACACTTGGTCCAGAAGGATCGCCACTACCACCACTGGCTGAAGGTAAACTGCTAGATCCAGCAGCGCAACAAATACACGGTCTACCCATAACTACCTCAATTTTAAATATTTTCTAGTTCAATATACTCCGACATAGCTATGACAATTAAAAATATATATTGATTTAATTCGTCTGGTCTTAGTTCGTAACCCAATTCTGCAAGTCTATTTCTGTATCTCAATCGTTCTTCACGATCCGATTCAACTAAATTATACAAATAATCCATTGTTGCAGCATCTTCAGTCATAAAAATTTCTAAAAAATTGTTATAGACATCCCATGCCGTATCATCCGGTATCGGCCAGTTGTAAATTGATTTTAGTATTCTTAATAACTCTTGCCTGTTCATGTGTATAACCCATAAATTAATTGCTTCGCTAATTTACTATACACAGATTTTAGACAGATTTATCAAAATGAGTGCGATTTACTTTAACTGCTTTTGCGCATTTAGGTAAATCTTTTATACACGTAGCGCCGACATAAGCACAACAGCTACGCAAGCCACCAGTAATGTCTAACATTACATCTTTAACTGGACCTTTGTATGGAACTTTCTTGACTCTGCCTTCGCTGGATTTGTATTCAGCCATGCCTCCGGCGTACTTATTTTGAGCCGTTTCTGACGACATACCGTAAAACTTTAGACTTCTTTTAACCTTTTCACAACGCATAGCTCCAACTTTGTTGCTTCCTTCTACATAATCCCGAACATGTCGCTTTACATATTCCCACTCGCCCTCACATTCGTCTGTTCCTGCCAACATACCGCCCAGCATAACAAAGTCAGCACCAGCAGCAAACGCTTTACACACATCGGCAGGTTGACGACAACCTCCATCAGCACAAATCAGTCCCATTTTTTTGTCACCGCTTTTCAAACCATGAGCGGCATGAGCGCATTCGATTATAGCAGAAAGTTGTGGATAACCGACTCCCGTTTTAAGTCTTGTTGTGCAAGCACTTCCGGGTCCAATTCCGACCTTAACAATGTCAACCCCTCCGTGGAGTATTAACTCTTGGACCATCTCAGGGGTGCAGACATTTCCGGCCATGATGATTGATTCTGGAAATTTTTTTCTAATTAAACGACACCAATCAACAAATTTTTCAGTGTACCCATTAGCAATATCAATACAGATATTAGGAGAGTAATGAACTCCTTTTTCTATATAGTGTAATTGATCTAATACTTTGTTCTTATTTTTTGTAGGCATTCCTACGCTAATCCAAGCATAAGGCTCGATATTGTAATACTTAAAATAGTCTACAATTTTGTCTGCGTTATTGTGTTTGTGCAAGCAAGTGATGCAACCTGTCTTTGACAGTTCTGAACCCATCTCAAATGTGCCAGTTGTGTCCATATTGGCCGCCATGATAGGCACACCAGTCCATTCTTTTGTAGAATGGAAGAACTGATAAGACCTATTGAGTTCAACATCTTTACGACTAGCGGAAGGAGATCTAGCGGGAACTAAAAGTACATCGTCGAAGTCGAGTTTTGTTTCTTGTAATATCTTCATAACAACCTATTATCGCAATTAAGGCGTTTAAATGCTCATTAATTATATGTTTTTTCAGGGATCTTGGGCGCTGGTAATAGATAAGCGCGGTAACTTTGCGATTCTAATGACATTGATCCAGCGCCGTCACCTCCTCCTTCCGCACCTCCTTTACCTTTGCCTTTACCTTTACCCCCTCCTTCTTTACCGTCACCATCTCCACCACCTTCTTTCTTGATTTGAAAAGGTTCCCCTTTTGCCATTTTAGAACCTTGCTGTAGAGCTTTGTGAAGGTTTAAATCGTAATCAGTCTTGATGTATGTTGGTTCTTGATCTCGGTTGGCAGAATATAACATGTTGATATATCCACCTTCCTTGTCAATCCACTGACCATAAATAATTAAATCTTCTGGCAAAATCTTTTTATAGATTGGAGCGCCACGATAACTGGCTGTGGTTCCTACAATTATTAGTGTGGCAAGAATAAGATATGCAACACACAATGCTCTAACAACAGTGGGAAAATTAGAATAAATAGAACATACTGCTGCCAGAATCATTGCGGATATAGATAGTAAAAATATAATCATTTTATAGCCTATTTGGTATATCGGTTACTAAATTATTAAGAAGTTCAGGGTTTCCATTTAGTTCTTCTAGATTTCCTTTTTCATCAATTTGAAAAGAGCAAACTTTAGTTTCTTCAGCATTATAAACTTCGACATCATTGTTAAATATAACTGAGTAGGGATTTACTCTTTCTACTTTTACATTTACTAAAGTTTTGCCTTTACTTTTAGGTATTCTATAACCATGTAAAGAAAGTTCGTAAAAGTTTCTATCTGAAGAATTTATTGTTATGGTTTCAATAGCTTGATTAAGTTTTTTACCATCCACCATCCCGTAAACTGCGCCAGTATTATCGTTATGCAAAGTAAATACGTCAACTTCTCTCCTCCTAAAAAAGCAGAGAGTCGCTGGGTCTAAGTTTCTTCTAATCCATCCGTCTACGTCAGAGTTATCTTCTGTAGGCCAAGTGTAAGTAACTAGATAACAATTCTGCAATTCTGGAGTTTTGACTGACTCTCTGGAACCCATAATTAAAATAGCCATAAAAAACATTAACAGTATATTTAGTAGCAATAGTAAGAATAGATCAATGAATACTGTTTTTCCCATTATTTTATATTCCTCCTAATTAAGAACGGATAGGCCGTTAAAGCTAATGAGGCATATATTCCCATTACTGTTGTGTTTAGCGCAGTGGGAATGCCGGTAGCTACACTCGCCATCATATTTTTAACTTCCTCTTGATTGTCTAGCTGTAAATTAGCTATATCAAATCCAGCAAAAGTTTGAGCGAAACCTATGATTGATCCAAGCAAACCTAGCATGGTGCAAACGCCAGCTAATCTAAATACTTTTTTGAATTTAGGCTTTTCTTCTAATGAGTAGAACAAAGAAAGGCCAACACCTAGCAAGAATATACCAGCTATAGTTTCAGATATAAATGTTGTGTCACCTTGGAAAAGATTGTAAAAATAATTATAATTATATTCTGCCAATATAAAAATAACTATGTATGTAGTAGTAATCGCTAACCATCTCAAGAAGTTCATCTCAAGCCCCTAGAAAAAATTGTTTGAATTTACCCCAAATATTCTTTTCCTTTTTATATTTTTCTTTCCTTACTTTATTCGCTGACTGACGAATATCCATAATTTCCTTGTAATGTTCTTGCTGTTTTAATCTTTGATACTTATAAAATTCATCATCGGACATACCTTCTATATTTTTTGACATTTTGTTACCTTTATGTAAAATTTTTGAAAGCAGCGTCCAACACCTCCTTGTTTATGGCACTACGCCCTCGTGGGCCGATCATTATTAATCCTCTTCGGAGCAGGAATGGCTCAATTACATCTCTAATTGTTTCAGATTCTACGCTGATGCTCGATGCAATAGTATTTAGGCCGATAGGACTACTTTGTTTTTCAAGAAACTTTAGATATTTCCTGTCATTTTCAGTTGATCCATCCATGCCAATTTTTCTGATCGACAGAGCCGATCTTAAATGCTCCATACTTACTATACGCAAATTTTTAGAAATTGCGTAGTCTCTAACCCATTCCAACAGAGAATTTGCGATTCTAGGGGTTCCTCTGCTTGCCATAGCTAAAGAAGTGACCACAGAATCTTCTAAATCAATCTTTAGTCTATGAGAATTTTGAGATATCAGCAATCTTAAACTCTCTGTATCGTATAATTCTAATGTGAAATTTAGCTTGAAACGATCTCGTAAGGGCGCTGATAAAGATCCAATCTCAGTAGTCGCTCCAATAATTGTAAATTTAGGAAGATCCATAGATACAATATTATCCTTACCCATAACCACATTGAGCTTAAAATCTTCCATAACAGGATACATAAACTCTTCTGTAATCTTTGTCATTCTATGTATTTCGTCAATAAAAAGAACTTCTCGCTCTTTCATTTTCATTAAATACGGAATGATAGCTTTTGGACTACGGAACGTCGCACCATTGACAACTTTCGCGTCAACTCCTAGTTCATTAGCTAGGGCAACTGCTAATGTTGTCTTACCAAGCCCCGGAGGACCGGAAAAAACCGTATGACCCAAAGCACATCCCCGCCGATTCGCTGAATCAACGGAGATTTTGAGTGCTTTAGTCAGATGTTCTTGACCGATAATTTCATTTAACTTACTAGGTCTAAAAGACATCATCGCCCTCCACCCAGAGTTGATGCTGTTGGTCATCTTCCGGCTCGACAAAACAAATATTAAACTCCTGTTGAAATTGATCGAACAATTTCTTTGGGAAAACAACATGATCTCCCTGCGAAGTTGAAATCTCGGACTGCTGACTTACCATTTCGTGAAAAGCATTTTTGAAATCTTGAAACATTGCATCTCCTTTGTGTTAATTACTACCTCATTATACATTAAGGATCGTCATTGTCAAGATGATTATTAAACTTTTCCGCTAAATTTTTTACGCAGTCAGATGCCGTAGTTTGAAACATGAACGGCATTACTGCATGAATTATACAGCACGTTCCTGCTAAAATCAAGCGCAATCCTACATCAATTGCAAAACCAAAATGTTGGAGGAATGTCATACCATTATCTTTCCAGTGACTCATTTTATCTCCTATCTCTGATGCCAGCTGCAACACAATCTATAATAACACAAAGCAAAACAACGCAAACACAGATAATACTAATATCTCTGATGATATCAATCATGTTTACTCCTTATATAGCCAACGTTTAGTTTCTGCGTCAAATACCCAAACCCGCATACCGCGAACAACACGCTCGCAAAGTTCAGCACGATCTCGATACTTCTCCCAGCCACTATCCGCACCCTTGGCAAGCAGGATGACGACTGGCATATGCAACTTTCTAACATTATCTACGTTTAGTGGTCCGTCACTTTGTAACGCACCATTGATGATTGGCTCATTTAATTTTACAGTATAATAAACTGCTTGACCTACACCCTCGGCCCACTTTGTTGCCCAGTCAATCTCGCACGCTCTCATGCTAGGACCGTTAGCATCCTCGTCCTGAAAAACTAAATCAACACGAGTACCATCTTCTAATACCTTCTCCATCTCGCCATTTAACGCAGCGTTAATTATAGCTTGATTTGATTTCTCAGTACCATAAATTGAATTGGAGTGTGTATTATCCTGAATGTCACGTTCTTCATCACCATCTTTTTGCCGATCAAGATCAGCCCTCATTCTATTGATCTGTTGATCTCTGACGTTTAATTTTATTTCCAACTTGCTGATATCATCTTCCAGCCTGTTGGTTTTGTCAACTTCGTTATTGTAGGCATTGAAGAAATACCAGCAAAACAAAATAGAAAGCACAAAACATGTGCCTCCAATAATATCTTTAACTTTCATTTTTTAACCCTTTGCGTATTGGACTAATAAAACAATACATACCGAAGCTGCAAGTCCAATCATCAGCTTCAGAAAATCTTTCCCAACAATCGGGAATACTTTTTTCAAACCGTTCTTTTTCTTGAACGAAGCAATTGCTAATTCTCTTCCGGTAAGGAGTCCAACAAAAACCCAAGTCGTTGACATGGGAATGTCGTTAACTTCTTTGAATATGTACAGAACAATAAAGTAAAACAAGTCAATAAGTGTAGCTGACCGTACATACTTTGTATTCTTTTTCTGCACAACAATTTCTTGGATTTTACCCCCACGTTGCTGTAGCATATATGCCAAACCAACTACAAATACTGTAGAGATAATGACCATTACGTCAACAGGAATTTGTCTTGGCATAAAGACAGCAATATTAGCCATATCATGAGATAACCAAGTCCACCACAAAAACCCAGTCGTAACCCACTGGCCCATGACCCAGTATTTTTTATGTGATTCTTTTACATTGCGACCTTCATCAATAATTCTAGTAAGCGCAAACCAGATCATGTACGCTGCAACAGCGGCAACTGCATAACCAAGCATAGACTTCATCAAAACCTTTTGCAGTACCATTGTAGATGCGAAAGCACTAAGCACTAAAAAAGATGTTGATACAGGAACGCCAAACCTTGTTAGCAGTAACAATACAGCAGGAGCCAGTGCTTGATACCAAGTGACTCCTTCAAATGGAATTTTATTTAATCTTCCGTAAGAAATATCTCCATCATACATAAACCATCCATACCATACAGCAAATAGAAGTACAGCGGACGCAAATCCCCACATATACTTCCAGTTTACTTTTTTATTACTTGCAATCCAAGTTCCCAATGTTTGGATAGAATCGTTTGCGATTACACTGTAAGCCGCAAGCATAAATCCTATCCACATCCACACAGTAACTTCACTCATTTATTTTTCTTCTCCTCTTTCTCTGGTTTCTTTTTACCAAAAATTCTATCGTAATTATCTCTAAACTTTTTAGCGTCTTCTGGACGACGCTTGTCACCTTTTCCGTTACTAATTATTCAACTCCTTCAAAGATATTTCCTATTACTTCATAGTAATCAACAATTATACCACATACACCATAATTTTCTTTATCGGGGGATCGACCAATGCTTCTTGTTCGCCCCTCGTCGCAACAACCTTTTGTTGCTTTGGCAGCAAAGCCAGAGAACACTATTGAATATTCTGCTGTACCCGCCGACCCATCCTCAACATACCCATTATGATAAATTATTTCATATTGATATGTTATTTTTTTATTTATTACTGAGGATGAAAATTCTATAATATCACCTTCATAAATCTCTACTCCGTTCTTATCTTTGAGTCCGGTGTATTGCTGCCACACACAGGGTTCGTTAGTTATAATAGGTAGTTCCATAGACTGTGTGGCATCGTCTTGTATTTCTTTAGGGGTCATACCATTAATAATAAACATGTTACGATTATTATTCCAAACTCTAAACTTAATCTCACGATTCATTTGTCAATCCTCTATTTCATAAACAACTGCACTTTGAACTTCTGACAATCTGATAAAATGTATTATTGATTTATTCTCTGGAAGTTTCAATACACCACCCATTTCCTGAAAAGAACCATATATCAAATCAGCAATCTCATCTGCCTGCTCTCTTTCAAGAAATACTCTTAAATGTTTTTCTTTTCCGTTCTTGAAATAAAATTCAAATTTATATCTGTAGCAGAAAGGTTTTCTTTGTTCGTCACTCATTGTCAACTCCTAATAATAAGATGCTCCACCTGCTTCAAAGTCTTTGCAGTATTCTTTCGGGGCAAAGTCGCAAATATCCAATTCTATAATTTCGTGATTCTTAAAACAACTAGCAAACGGAGTCCTACCCTCTAGTCTATCTTCTAGCACAGTACAATGTTTGCAGTCTTGACAGTCTTGCTTATGTTCGTCAGAACTCATTTGTCAAATCCTTTCATGGTACAAAACACCTCCACTTGTACATATCTGGCGGTCATTTGTCAACTCCTTTAGGGCGAAAGTCATTGTTAATATCTAAATCATATTTAATTCTAATTTCACCCATTATTCGATGGCACTTCTCGTAAATGTCATACATAAACCTGTTATCTTCGTAAGAAAAATCTTGTTGGTAGTGCATAGACTTTGCGATTTGGCTCATCTGCTTCAAAGACTTACAAAGACTTCTTGGTGTGTGAGATTTTTGTTTACTCATTTGTCAACTCCTTTATTATGTCTCTCGTATTCTGCGACCAAAATATCCCAAACTTGTTGTCCGAAATATTCAAGTGATTCACCGTCGAGAGGCATTAGTAAAAGTTCTTCTACTTCTTCTCTCTTAAATTCTATTATGTATGTGTGAGGTGGCGAGTCGGCCAACCCCGAAAATCCATTGCATTTCATTTGTCAAATTCTTTCTCTTTGTGTAGGTATTTATGGATAAGTACCGACGTTTTCTTACTCATTCTTCCACCCTGCGTTCTTCATGTGC
>Ga0208644_1004658_pt1 | contig 10286 bp, 12 predicted proteins | sample VirMetDEL_Nov_18_FD_184517 | JGI IMG/M metagenome (GOLD analysis project Ga0208644, IMG submission 184517) | Aqueous microbial communities from the Delaware River and Bay under freshwater to marine salinity gradient to study organic matter... | ecosystem: Environmental > Aquatic > Marine >...
TTGTGACCATATTCCATGTTGAAAAAGGCATAGTTAATATCATCAATTTGTTGTATGGTGGTAATTTTACCATCACGTATTAAATCATAGACTTTGTAGAAATTTGTTTTGTGCCAAGAATACGTTCCATAATGTTTAGGCCATCGTATTTTATCTTCATTTGAAATATTTCTCATTTCAAACCAATCTTTTCCGGTATTGACACCAAAATGACCTAATACCGCATTTTGTTGCTTAACTCGTCCAGATGCTTGAGCGAATGGTAAATCAGATAAATGTGAAACAAGTTTTTGAAATCTTTTTGGGGATGTTGTTATGGGGACAATAGTTCTAAAACCAAATTGTTTCCCGGTTGCAGACCGAGCCGTATTTTTACCAAATTTACGTGATTGGTTCAAAGTTTTTATAAGAGCATCCTTTGAATACACTTGTTTGACTTTACCCTTGTTAAAATTAATATCCCTAATCAAATATACTCTTTTTGTTTTTGGAATACTTTTGATACTTTCTGTAGGAAAGAAGTTTCTGTCGTAGTATGTCGCATTTTTTGACACGTGTTTGGGTGGTGTATTTGTTTTGGGTACACTTGGTGATTTTGATTTTGAACCGGACTTCGGTGGTGTTGCACTCATCTACTATAATACAAGAAATTATCTACATGATTAAAGAATATATATGAGATTAATTAAATGGATATTAGGAACTGTGATGGTATAGAATTATTAAAGTCTCTTGAAGATTGTTCTGTAGATTTAATATTAACAGATCCACCTTACATTATATCACAGGAAACAGGAATGAATAAACTCAGAGATGCTGTAGATGCGGGTGAAGATTTATCAAAAACTGAGGAAGATTGGGAAGTGTATAAAACGAATAATGAAGAGACGACAAAAAACACACCAAATGCTAAAGAAAATTATTTGAAATATGGAAACATATATGGTAAAAAGTATTGTGTGAAAACAAATTATGGTCTTTGGGATGAAAACTTTACTATGGATACACTTGAAGATTTTGTTGAATTGTATTATAAAAAATTGCGTGATGGTGGAACTTGTATAATATTTTTTGATTTGTGGAAATTATCATATTTGAAAGAGATGATGGAAAGAAAAAAATTTAAACAAATTCGTTTTATTGAATGGGTTAAGACAAATCCCATACCCATCAATTCTCGTGTAAATTATTTGACAAATTCCCGTGAGATAGCCCTTCTTGGTGTGAAGAAGGGTAAGCCAACATTTAATGGTGAATATGATAATGGTATATATCATTTCCCAATTCAAGGTGGTAAAGATAGATTCCACCCAACTCAAAAAAATATAAAACTTTTTGAAGAACTTATTAAAAAACATTCGAATGAAAATGATTTAGTTGTGGATACATTTTTGGGTGGTGGGACAACAGCAATTGCGTGTCGTAATACAAATCGTAGATTTATTGGTAGTGAATTATCAGAAGACTATTATTCAAATATATTAAACAAAACAAATTTTGGGACTTGACATATCTACTATTATTTTTTGGTTTAAAACAAAGTTTCTTATATAATATATAAATGAGTGATCCAGTTGCACAAAAGATTGAAGAAATCAAGAAGTTTGTTTCAGAAGCCGCCTCTTATCTTGTAAGTGATGAAATGTTGAAGAATAACCGCATTGATTCCGATCAATATATTGATAAATTCCGTGAAGAATACAATAATCTTTGTGAGCAAATTCCATTTCCACAGGAAGAACAGATTGTATCTGAAGATGCTCCAGTTACTATCGTAGAAGAACACGAACCAGAACCAGTTGTTGAGCCAGAAACTGAACCAGTTGCTGAACCAAGTGCCTAATAATTTGCTTAAAAATAATTATGTTTTAATTTATAATGAAAGGTTTCATAAACAATCGTAATAATTGTTACTTTAATGTATCCCTAAAAGCTCTTTTAACTGTATGTGAGAATGTTGATATAGAATGTGGTTCAGAGTCTAGTACTTTCACCCTTTTATTTATGCGATTACTCAAGGCTTATAGATATCCAGATGTTCAACATATAGACCCTCTTCCTTTATTACACACATTTATAGAAAATTTCCCTCGTTTTACAGTTGATGACCAACATGACGTCCAAGAGTGTATATTATGTTTGATAGACATTCTTGAGCGTGATATACCTGTTTTTAAGCGTATATTCTACGGTGTTCGTGAGAACCAGACAATTTACCCTTCTGGTAAGAATTATCGTGATGAGATATTTAGTATGTATATTCTTGAATATGAGAAGGGTAAGACATTTGGTGAATTATTTAATAAAAGTTTGAAATGGAATACAATTGAAAACTATGAGGATGACGATGGTCAATTGCATCATTTGGCTACAGTTCGTCAGATTATAAAGACCCCTCCTCGTGTTTTAATGATAAGTTTTGATTCCAAGTCTCACATAGAAGTTCCCGAGGAATTTCTTGGATACAGACTTATATTTTCTGGTATTCATCATGGCGTTCAATATGGAGGTCATTATATATGTGCTATAAAACGTGATGATAAATGGTATGTGAATGATGACATGAATATATTACAATGTGAGAGTTTCCCTACATTAGATGGGCACTATGTTCTTATATACATCCCAGAAACTCCTGAATTTTAATATCTTCTTTGATATTGACGAGTGTTCTATAGAATGTTCTTCTATTATTTGGATGTTTTTTATCCGTTCTTTCTTTTAACGGTTTCCACCACATTGGTGCATCATTCACCATGTATTGGCATTCCACAATCATACCATCCCTAAGCCAAGGTATGTCTTTTGTAATACTTTCAAAAATAAGTTTCCCTTTTTCTTGAACGTACAATCTCCATTGATTATTTTCTCTTTTAACGAGAAAGTCAATAGTATTATGGTCTCTTTCTTTCCATTTAAAAAGAGTTTCATGCGTTCCAATTCTTATTGGTTCATTTATTGGTGTGAATACTAAACCATCTATTTTTTGTTCTATAGTTGGTAAATAATCATCTTTGAAAGTTTTAAAGTCCTGCATGACGTGAAATGTTTTAAGTTTGACCTTAATTTTATCTTGTTTTGATGCTAAGACAGACTTTATAATTTTTTCCATGATGTCCAATCTATCAAGAAAATTTTTATGTCCTACATGATGTCCTTCTGCAACAACTACATCATATACCATAAATTTATCTTCATAGAGTTCTCCGTCTAAAAGTGTTCCTTCGTATGCTGATTTTGGAAATCTTAATTTTAGTTCAAACATTTCTAATGCCCTATTCACTAAAATAGAAACTTTTCTCTCTTGAAAAGAAAATACGAGGAGCATATGTCTAACACCATCTGTTTTTTCGCATACGACATAATCATTACTTTTGAGTATTTGAAAATGTCTTCTTTCTATAGAAATTGGTTGTGGCCCCGGAAAAACTTTTTTATCAACATGAACTCCCCATGCCTTTTGTATGAGATGTAACGTATGTTTGTATAGAGGTTCGTCTGTCTTTATAAACATATGTATATAGGTTAATAAATTTTTTAAGTGGCTTTAACACCCGCCGTGTGAAGAATATTTGCAATACATTCATGTGCATAAGTCATTGTCAACTTAGCATCCACAAATGCATTTATTTTTACACCGTGTTGTTTGAATTTATCAAACATTGTTTCCATTCTTGGATAAATTTTATACTTACCTGTTTTTTTATCCTTGATGGTTTTTGCTACATTTTTGCAGTTCATGATCCAACACTTTGATTTTGTGTCTTTGACAACATAGTTATCTTCATCAATCTGTTTTCCAACATCTGTATCAAAATACAATCCCATTTGTGCGATTGGTTCCTTTGAATCACTTCTTACCTTTTCCTTGAACATTTCCCAGTCAATTCCTTCTGTGACCCCTGGATATACCAATACACCCAATCCATCCATATTTTTGAATATTTGATTGATTGAATTATCATCCATTTGTATTCCGAAATCAACAAACAAAATACGATCGTAATCCTTCATACAACTTTCTATCATTTCGGCCTTTTGAAATGGTTCATCATTTACGAAAAAGATTTTTTGTTCACATTTATTTTCAAGGCATCTAATATTCACTCGCAATATAGTATGGAGTGTTTTAATATGGCAAGATTTCGAACGAGTGACGATAATAGTTGCAAGCTTCATGTGTATATTATAATGATTTAGTTTTTAAGTCTATCTTTTAGAGACCCAGTAAATGGCAGGTTTCCTACGTGTCCCAAAGTGGCTTGAACATCTGCATAGATTTTACCATCCATTTGTTGCCATCTACGACAGAATGCATAATCTTCACTCAAATATCTTTTTGATTGTGGATCGATCATGCAATCAAAGCATGCGTGGTAGTCATCAAAATCCCTGTTTGCGTGATCATTCTTGCACCAAAGGTCTGGAAATTTGTTTTCCATTTCTGTAAATACTGAGCGTTTGATCATCATGAAACCGGTGGGTCCATCCAGAATTTCTACGAAACCATTGACCACTGGGCAATTTGGTCTTCCAAAGTTGAGGACGAGACTTGATGAGAGCATTTCCATATTTCTTTCGTCCCCTGCCTTTGCTGCATCTGCCGCTTGTTGCCACATGACAACCTTCTTTGGATAAACGGCAACAGATACATCATGTCCAGATTCCAATAGTCGCATGACAGATTCGGGTTCAAAATCAACGTCGGCATCGATAAATAGGAAATAATCGGCATCGCTTTTCTTCATGAAACGACCTACAGCGACATTCCTAGCTCTATGAACTAATGATTCGTTTTCTGTGGTGTCGATCATGAGTTGAATACCTCTTTGGATACACAAGAGTTGGAGACGCACAAGACTGATCATATATTTTTCGAGACATAATCCACCATAACACGGTGTCGCGAGAAAAAGTTTAATGGGTTTTTTAACATCAATTGGTGTTGAAGACATGATAATTAGATTAAAACTTATACCTCTAAGTATCTTTTTATAATGATTTCAATTTTATTGAGTGTGGGTATAGATACTTCACATAATTTACAGACCTCATTTTTAGAAAGGCGTTTTGAAAGATTCAAGTAGAGCACTGCTGTTGCTATGCTTGTTGGTGTTTTACTCATCAGGTCAGGGCAATTTTCCAACTTGGAGCACATATTCAAGCACCCTATGCGTTCTTCCCTAGATAATTCAAACCCTTGTCCTAGACGCATGATGACATCTTCTGGTTTGGTAATATAGTTTTGTTCTGTTTCCCCGAGTATCGTTTCTTTGAAAATTTGCGTCGTTCGGCTTATGTCTTTTGATTGAATTCCAAACATGTCTGCGACTTCTTTTGTAGTTCTCGGGAACTTTGCTATTCTACACGCATATAATACACAATTTCCTTTGATTCCCAACCTAACATTTCCTCTTGTTAATTTGCCATCGTTAAATTTTTTATACAATATTTTTGCATGTTGTAAAATGGTTGCTGGTAATGTATGCCCTGCTTCATCCAAGTCTTTGTATGCGTGGAAGAGGGCTCTATCTTTATGGTTCATAGACATATGAAAATTAATTTTAGACATTCGTTTATTTTTGTATGATTGATTTCCTTGTGTTGAAATAATTGTGCCTTTCCCCCAATTTTGAGAAAACATGGATGGGTCTGCATTTGGTTGGCCGCATCTTGATGGATCACTGACTGTTCCATCATCTGTTATACCACTCGTCCATTCCGCAGTTTCATCTATGTAAATTGTATCGACTAAACCACACGAAGAACACACAGGAACCATGTCTTGACCGAACACCTTAACCCCTTGGCATTCGCAGCACAAAAAACTTATAACTGGATTTTCATTTTCATTTTTAGCGAGTAAAACACTAACTTGTGTCCAAATAGTGTCATAGTTTGTCATAGTTCCAGTTTGATTATATTCTAATCCAACAAAACTTAGGTTGTCTTATAACGCAAAATTATTTTTGTCCGCTTGCTGCTTTGCGTAATACTCAATTAATTCAACGGTTTCTTTGTATCTTTTTGCCCCCGGAGAACGTGGCTCCCATTCATTCCATTCTTTGTCAATATCTTTTGCGTCTGCTGGTTTTTCAACGACGCCATCTATGACATCATCCGCGACCAAAAAACTATCTTCTGTATAAGAACTATCATCTTCAATGGTTCTTATTTCGCTATCATCATCTTCTATGTCTATTTCATCTATAAATACATACATATTATCACCCACCTTTTTCAAATCATCTATGTCTTCAAAATCTTCAACTTCATAATAATGTTCTAAAATTGATTCGGGTCTAATGACTTCTATGTCTTCAGACACACTATATATTAGCGCATCTTTGTATATTCTATCTGTTTGTTCTAAATACTTTAATTCTAAGTGGTCTCCCCTGTTGTTTTCTACAACTGCGAAGACTTCTTCTTCTATATCTTCATCATTTAACAGTAAAACCTTAACGATTTCATTATTTTTTATTTCATCTATTTTGATCATCCTAACTTAAAAATTCAGAACAAAAAATATTTAGGAATATTATCACGATGACGGTCACAATTTATTCAAAGGATGGATGTAATTATTGTAATCAGGCAGTAATGCTGTGTGATAATAATGGATTTAAATATGAAAAAAAGCATTTATCTTTGAATGATATTTCCAGGAAGATAGGTAAGTCTGTTAATTCATACCCCCAGATATTTATAAATGGTAAATATATTGGTAACTTTTTTGAATTTACGGATTACCTCTGCGACTTGGAACCTTTATTGGACCCGAGTAAAAAGAGGCACACTATATTACCCATAGAGTATCCTCATCTTTGGGATATGTATAAGAAGGCTCAGATGTCTAATTGGACTGCAGAAGAGATTGATTTGGGTAAGGATATGGATGATTGGGAAAAATTGTCTGATGATGAGAGGCATTTCATAAAATACATTCTTGGTTTTTTTGCTGGTTCCGATAGTATTGTTTATGAGAACATCAATAATAATTTCATTGAAGAAATTCAAATCATGGAAGCAAAGGCATTTTATGCATACCAGGAACATAATGAAATGGTTCACGGTGAAACATATAGTAAATTGATTGATAAGTATATAAAATCTTCTGATGAAAAGTCTGAACTTTTCAATGCGATTGAAAAAATCCCATCTGTTCGTAAGAAGGCTATTTGGGCTAATAAATATTTTAACACGAATATATCTTTCGCTGAACGATTATTTGCTTTTGCATGTGTGGAAGGTATATTTTTCTCTGGTAGTTTCTGTGCTATATTTTGGCTCAAAAAGAGAGGTCTTCTTCCGGGACTTTGTTTCAGTAATGAATTGATTAGTCGGGATGAGGGACTTCATTTGGAATTTGCTGTTGAATTATTTAAAATGATAAAAAATAAACCAAACAGGGATAATATTTACATGATTATCAAGGATGCCGTCACATTGGAAAAACAATTTATCATTGAATCTCTTCCTTGTAAACTCATTGGTATGAATTCTCAAATGATGTCTCAATATATTGAATATGTGGCTGACCGCCTATTAAAACAAATCGGGTATGAACCAATATGGAAAGTTCATAACCCATTTGATTTCATGGAGAATATTTCTCTCGATGGTAAGACTAATTTTTTTGAAAAACGAGTTGGGGACTATGGTAAATTAGATGATACAAATGCTTCTGTATCCTTTGACGATGAATTTTAAAACGGACATAATTCCTTAACATCCTTATTTATTACACAAAACCCATCATCCCTATATTTATAAGGATGACACATGTCGGTGTCGTCTTCTTCCTTATGAACATAGTTATTGCATTCATTGCATTTCAAATCTCTTGGATTGATGAGTTCCTCCCCTTTAAAATCATATGCTGGTGGATCCTCTAATACACACGCTTTATCATCTGGTATATCTTCTTCATTTTCTTGTTTTTCTAAAACCTTTTTCTTCCCAAAAGAAAAACTTTGTATTATTGCTTTTTCAACTGATAATTTATTGACAAAGATATTATTAAACACTCTGTATGCAATAAATATTAATAGTATTGTTAATATAATTTGAAAAAAGTTCATTCGTCTTGTATCAAGTCCCATTTACTTTAATTACTAATAACAAGTTTTTTACCGGACTTGAGAGTGCAACTGTCTATGATTTCCCCGTCTGGAGAAGACATGGTGAGACTTGACCCATCAACTGGCATGGATTCCACTTCTTCCGCCACCGCCACCACTGGTTTTTCTTCCGCCGCCGCAACTGGTTTTTGTTTTTCTTCAGCCACCGCCGCCACTGGTTTTTCTTCCGCCGCTGGTTTTTCTTCCACCACTGGTTCTTCTTCCGTCGCTGGTTCTTCTTCTTCTTCCGCCACTGGTTCTTCTTCCTCTGGGGCTTCTTCACCTTCCATGAATTCTTTCTTAACATTCATGGTGGCCCACACAATCAAAAGGAATACGATAGAATGAAGAAGCAACCCGGCTGGACTTGGTGATCCATTTGGTGTCGCGACCCATTTACCCGCGATGCCTCTGACAAGTCTGAATGCTTCCGGACTGGCGATGACAAAGAAAATGAGGGCACCTAAAAGTGACGCCATAAATTTTTGCTGTTGTTTTTGTCCCTTGCATCCGCAACCACAATCTTTAAAGAGACCCATTTATGTATAGTGTAAATGAAGAAAAAAATAAATAAACTTAAAGTCAATCCACATTAGATAGATATAATACCCCCAACCATGGCACTACAAATTACCCACTACAAGAACTTTGAACCATCTGCCGTGTGCTTTTCCAAGTTGCGAAAAAACAAGAATGGCGGTAAGGCTGTTTACCTGAATGTCTCCGATAAGAAATTGTTCCTTCAACTTCCAAAGATGCGTTCTCCATATGGTATCAGCACCTACACCGATGAAGCAACTGGTCGTGTCTCTTATTCTCTTGATCTTTCTTTTGATGCTGATAATGAGGATGCGGTAAAACTTCAAGAACAACTCACTCAACTTGATGATATTATCGTTCAAACTGTCGTTGAAAATTCCAAAGAATGGCTTGGTAAGAAATACAACGAGGCTGTATGCCGAGAAGCACTTTACAAGCCTATTATTCGTCCGGGTAAGGAACAATACCCATCCTCTGTAAAATTGAAGATTTTGACAAAGGATGATGGCGAATTCGTCCCAGAGGCATACACGACAACTCGGGAAAAGGTTTCTCTCAACTCAATCGAAAAGGGTCAGAGAGTGACTTGTATTGTTGATTTTGTTCAAATCTGGTTCATCGACAATAAGTTCGGTGTTTCCGTTCGACTTCAACAAGTTCTCCTCGAACCATCGGCGAAATTGCCATCGTTCGCATTTGTTGATCTCCCAAATGAAGGTTCCACGGAAACGCAACAAGAAGACGAGGAATTGATTGATGACGGTGAAGAATATGAAGATTAAAATATTGATATATAACAGATGAAATCTACAGACAAAATATCTATAGAAAAATATTCAGTCCTTAGAAAAGATAGAAGTGTAATCAGAAATAAAATTCGAGACATATTAAAGTCTGTCGATGGGTGTGATCCTAAACGCGTTATTAAAAAAACTACTGGAAATGATAAAAGTCTAAAAAAACTTGGTGAGGGTGTGTATGGTATAGTATATTCCGGACCAGTTGATAAAGATAAAAATGAATACGTCGCGATCAAAATGGAAAAAGTAAATGATAATGGTTTGGAACACGAATTTGCTATGATGAAATTATTAAAACATAAGGGAATTTTAGTTCCATCTGCATATGCGTTGAAGAAATGTTCTTTCGGGAATGTTATGTATATTGAATTTGCAAATGCTGGAACTGTGATGACTTTTATGGATAATATAATAAAAACTAAAAAACTCCATATATTGGTTCCATATTATTTCAAACTTATAATAACTCAGGTTTTATATCGTTTATATGAAATCCAAAAAATTATGCCTACTTTTAGACACAATGATTTACATTTAGATAATGTAATGATTTCAAGAGAAGGTAAAAAGAATGGATATACACTATACAACATAGGTCGACATAAAGTTTTACGAAAAAATATGGGTATTGTCTCATATTTGAGTGATTTTGGATTTTCAAATTATAGTGGTTTGGAACAACAAGATGTCATCAGTGGTATGCACAAGGAGGGATATGGAATTGCTAAAAATTCTCATCCAACCTATGATGCACATTTCTTTTTGAATTGTTTATACAATAAATACAAAAATGAACAATTGTTTAGAGGAACTAAAATATTTT
>Ga0208644_1004660_pt1 | contig 10285 bp, 12 predicted proteins | sample VirMetDEL_Nov_18_FD_184517 | JGI IMG/M metagenome (GOLD analysis project Ga0208644, IMG submission 184517) | Aqueous microbial communities from the Delaware River and Bay under freshwater to marine salinity gradient to study organic matter... | ecosystem: Environmental > Aquatic > Marine >...
TACTTTCTCACTTTCTGAGACAATAAAGGATAAAGAATCAAATCTTCAACCTTACTATCCCAATAGTCAAAACACTTGAAAATCCGATTCAATAGAACAAGAGTTTCAAGACGGATTTTTCCCTTTTGATATAGATCAATCGGAAGAGGATAACGACCATTCTTTACCTTGAAGGTGTTTGAGAGATCATCATCAAACCTATTTATATCACTTTTGAACGTGTATGTCAATGAGTTATTGACTTTTTTCCAATCATAGTAAACAATTTTAGCTTCTTCTGAAAACAAGTCACCAACCCAGATATTTGGATTTGAAACGATATTTGATAAAACTAATTCTTCCCAATCAGAAGTTTTGAGTAGCTTCGCATATTGGTATCGATCATTCTTTTTCTCAAAAGAAGACTTCTTCAACTTCATTTTACCATGATATTTGAAGTAGTCGTAGTTTGAGGTAAAATGTCTTTTGATCGCTTGAAAATATACATATGCTTCAAATCCTACTGATTGGGAAACAAGCAAGTTTCAATAAAATCCTTCACATCCGTTTCGTTCAAACCAAGTGAAACTAACACTTTTGGAGTATGAATGTTTTTCTTTTGATTGATTGCGTATCTTTGATGACTTGCATCAATCTCGTCAAACAAACTTTCATTTTCCTTTACTTCATATAGTATAATGTTATTCAGGTAAAAGTAAAGTGATTTTTGAGCGATTTCTGAAATATTTTTTGTCTCATCTTCAGAGACATTTCCGATCGCAATCATATGATCGCTAAAGATTTCTTTTCCCCAATCAGGAAGTTCTCTTTCTCGTTTCCACTCATTTTCTTTTGCTGCCTCTTTGAGAAATGAATAGATTGGCAAATCTTCTTTGATTGCGGGAGAGTAATCTAGAAAAACGCCAGTACATTTATTCTTACCTGCAACAACATCAAATCCATATATCGGCGAAGCGTTATCAGCGTATGGATGAATGCACACATGCATCATCCATAGTTTTTTAGATTCGGTAGCATCTACAACGCTCACATGCGCGCGCCTGTAGTCTTCACCGCACCAAACAAGATTTGTCCATCCCGTTTGATTGAATCGCTTCATTCCGGGTTCTTCAATCCGATATCCTGTTTGATCAAACTTCTCAATGAACGATTTCTTCAGTTCGTTCAATGTGTTCCAAATCATAGACATAAGCTATCTCCTCATATTGTTTTATAATATATTCAAAACATCTGTTTGCTTCTTCTGCGTATGATTCATCAAGTTTACTACGGATTTCTCTTATTGCCTCACTTTTCATAGGAAAGTCATACATTGTAGCCGATCCTGGCACGTTTTTAGCAATAATCGATCCACCATACATATCACCAAAATATCTAACGTAGATATGAGCCAAAAGATCTTTTTGACTCAAAGTTCGGATATACTCAATGTATCTTTTTGTTTCAAGAAATACGATAGGAATAATATCGCCTCGTATCTCAGTGTAGTCGTTGAAGATTTTATTCTCTCTTTTTATGAGAGACATAAAAGAATAATCTGAGAGCTTTTCAATCTCAGAATAAATCATAAACTGATTGAAGAGAAAATCGGAGTAAACTTTTTGAGACACATCACCAGAAATCAAATACTTCGAAAAAACTGTATTTTCTGCAATTTTATGATTTACCTCAATTTTTTCTTTCAAACTCATAAAGATTTTGCTTTCTGTAAATCGGTCAAATACTTTTTGTAGTAGTTTTCAGTAATAGTATTTCTGGGCCAAATAACAGCTCTTGCGTTATAAAATCCACCTTGCTTCAACTGTTGGGCTGCCGATCTCATCACAAAAAGCATTGGTTGATATGGTGGATTTGTTGGAAACTTATCGTTTGATCCAATCACGTTTGGATTGATCATAGAATGAAAAGAACCATCCAAGCTATATACGCCATGTTCAATCTTATTCAAAACGATATTACCGTCAATCATAATATGAACATTATCGAGACCAAACTTACTACTGCGATAGTTTTTACCAAACATCACTAATCCGGCCAAATCATTATCTGTTATCGGTAAAGCAAAGCTAGTACCTCTTGGAGTCTTTCCAAAATCGTATATACCTCTATTATCTGGTTTGATACCATAAACCTTATCAAGTATCAAATCAATATTCTCAAGAAACTTTAGTATATATGTTGAGGACGATCCAGATACAACCTTACTACTTCTTTGATTTTTCTCATATCCTAAATCTGTTGTAAAACCACCATACTGTTGAAAGTTTGCTGGTTTTGATCCAAGTTTATGTGAAACAAAGATAACGTCGTTTCCTTTGAAAGTGAATGCCATATCTGCTTTTGGCCTACCTTCAATTTGCCGGAAACCATCAACGTTGAATTGTTGAGAACCAAGAAGAACTGTGATATAATCTTCCTCAATCTCCGCTAGAAGATTTTCAATTGATTTTTGCGTTCGAATCGTTTCCTCAGATTCTTGTTTTTCTGCAGAATCTTCTTCAGTTGTCACAGCATTAGGATACTTGAGACAAAGAAGAAGAGCAAATCTTACAACCTTTCCAAGTTTAGAGTTTGCTTGAAACGTCTTTGATGAGAGTATATCCTCATTTGATTTTGAGAAAGATGCTTTGAAACCTGAAGCAAACCCTGATATCGATTTGACAGAACTTCTACCGATTCTATATGCGATGCTTTTTGCGAAGATATAAACTTTTGGGTTTCTTGATTGATTAATCTCATAATGTTCCAACGCTTCTTGAACTTCGCTTGGAACATTTTTCTCAAGCTCTTCTTTGTTCTTTTTTGCAAAGTTATAAACTGAAGATACGTCTAAAGTGTTTGAAAACTTTGCTTCAAGTAAAGACGTATCTTCAGTTATGTTTTGAACAAAATATGAGAATCTTTTCATAAACACCTCTTTTTAGGTATTTATTCTCGGTAATGTTTTTGGTAAACCTCTTCGATCAGAAAAAATGGAACGCCAGATAATAGTTCTGCTATCTCAAGCATATGAACTTCGTCAAAAATATTATTGGCAAACTCAAGAATAGAAGCTTCTCGAATAGCCTCAATCGCAGTTTCTTTTACTGTAAGATTGTCAAACATAATCTAACTCCAAAAAATGAACAGAGAAAGCAAAATAACCAATCCAACAACGATCAAAGTGATTGGCGATTGTGCCGAAATCATAAAATGAAGCGCAACATATATGTCAATCAACTTTTCTTTGATTGCTTCCATTTTCATTAGTCCTTTTCAAGATTTTTGTGTTTAACTTTTCGAGTATAAGACTTTTTTGATTTTTCAACTTTTTGCTTGAATGGTGAATCCTTTACAAAAAGAGGTTTATGTACATTTTTCATTAGGTATATTTCCCCAAAACTTTACAGAGCAAAAGAAACCCAAGACCAGTTCCCATACAAAAGAGAAAGTCTTGATATTCGTAGATCAGCTCAATCAAAACGTTAGTCATATCAGGTTCCTTTCGGGATCAGAAGGCTTAGAGCGCCTTCCCTCATAAATATAATATAAGGTTTCTGACGTCAGATGTCAAGATCCTTTTTCAAGATCGGGCGATTTTTATTCAGTGTTTATAGAACCAATATAACTTGTTTTTCTGATTCTGTAAACCCAAAAATCAAAAATATATAAATAGATTTTGTGTGCGGGTTTGTAGTGAGATTTATTCTCAAGCGGCAAGTTGTTTTAGCAAAATACAATCGGAACAGTCAGGGTAGCATATACATGTCAGTGGGGTTCTGCCTGACCGAACTCGTTTTGAATTGAAAGAAGAGGTGTCAAGCCTCTTCTTTTTTCACATAAAAAAAGTCTGGCGTAAAATCGCCAAACCCATATCCATTATTGAGTTTGTAACACGTTTCTTTTGCGATTGTTTCATTTTCAAAAATCGCAAGAGTTTTATTTACTGATTTGTCGATAACGCGATGTTTATTTTTCTTTTTTGTGTAAATGTAAGTCATTAGTGAAAGTCGTTATTACCTCTTTTTCTAAACTTTTTGAATGGTGTTTTTGTATCTTCATCAAATCTTTCTCCAAACTTCGAGTTGTCCATAACTGGAACATCTTCGTTTAGTACGCCACTCATTGAATCGTCAACGTCATATAGCTTCATTTTAGATCGATCAACGCCGACAACAAATCTTTTTGGTGAGTTAATGTCACACCAACGATTCTTTAGCTGTTTGATCATAACCTGACCAAGATTTTCAAGCTCTTCTGAAGTGATGATTGCAAACATCATATCAGCTGTTGCTGGAAGGCCAAATGATTCTGATGTATTTTCAAGACCTGGGTCTGAATCCATAAAACCAGATCTATTCATCTGTGTTGCGGTTACGATAGGAACTGACATTTCGACAGCCAATCCTCGAAGTTCTTCAGCAATAGATTTGACAAGAGTATATGAGTTGAAGTTTGATGAGTTTTTGAGCCTTGCGCTAGTACAAAGATTGATGTAATCGATGTAAACAATATCGGGATCAAAGTTTTTCTTGAGCCTCAGTTCGTTTATCAGATAGCGAAAGTTAGCTGCACTAGCTGAAGCTGTTGGATATTCTTTGATAATCAGTTTACCCGTAGACTTTGATTTTGCTCTTGTAATACGATTATCAAAAGTCGTTTTCGGAAGATTCATAAGGTCGTCGAGAGTAATATCAAGTATGTTGGCGTCAATCCTTTTTGCGATTTCTTCCTCAGCCATTTCAAGAGTAATGTAAAGAACGTTTTTGTTGTTCATTAGATTACCAGCAGCAAAATGCCCCATAAACAATGTTTTACCAGCACCAGTACCGCCAAGAAGAACGGAGAGAGATTTGTCTGGTAAACCGCCTTTTGTAATTTTATTGAACATCTCAATATCAAAAGATGTTCTAGCATCTACCTTATGATAGTATTCGAACCTCTCATCAGAGTTATCAAAAAAGTCGTGACCAATATTGGCATCAAAAGAAACGCCAAGAGCATCAGATAAAATGGTCGGAATAGACTCTTTTTTGTGAGTTTTGTGTTTTCCATCCAAGATAACAATGGATTCTTTGACCGCATTTATTACTGCCTTGTCTTGACAAAAGGACTCAGTCTTATCAATCAGCCAATCAATATCAGTTCTTTCCTCATAGGTCAAACTCTCAAGGAAAGAAACGATATCTTTGTACTGAGACTCATTATAAGTTGAAGTATTTTCTACTTCAACTCGAAGACTTTCTTTTGTCGGTAAAGTGTTGTATTTTTCAATATGATTTGATGTATGTTTGAAGATTTCTTTTTGTTCAATTGTATCAAAGTAATCAGATTTCAAGAAGGGAATGACCCTTCTTGTATATTCTTCATTGTGTATCAGGTTTGATAAAACCAGTTCTTCAATCAACTACTGCTCCATTTTCTTCAATATTGTCATCTGAAAGTAGCTTTGTTTCACCAACGGAATATACCTTTCTAATATACTCCGCAAAGTCAGTTTCTGTAAATACTTTTTCCCAAAACTCCTTACTCGCAACAATATCCTTTGCTCGATACTTTTGACCGACTAACTCGCCAGTTTCTCGATCGACTCTTTGATACCATCCATTTGAAGGTTTTGCGATATAGTTTGCTGAGAGAGCTACGTCCATAAGCCCAGACCACTTATTGATTCCACCTTCCCACATAACTGTGATCGGAATCTTAGACTTTTCTCGAACGTAACGAGATTTCTCAATCGCAATATTGAAATGATATCCGGCAACATCAGTACCTTCTTTTTCTTGCGATCTTCCGACTATCCAGATATTGTCGCTGGAATAATACACGCCCGTGTTGTGAGTCACAACACCATTTTCTAATATGTAATGTTCAACATTTTCTACAGATAGATCATAAACAGGCTTTTTGCCAATTTTCTCAATGTTCTTAATTTTCATAATTCACCTTTCTTTACAATTATCATTATGCCATCTACTTATATTCGCCCCGGTACTAATCAATCCGCAATGAACACAATTTACACGTTTTTCGGGTTTTATTTTTCTAGGGCTGACCCAAATATTTGGGTCATATTTTTCTTTTACATCTCTCACAATTTCATGAGTGTATATATTTTGCAACATAACCAAACCTTTTCTACCAAGTTTTTTTCTATGTTCTTTCGATTTAGGTTTTTTTGCGACCTTTTCCACCCAATTGTCTATTTCACTCTGGCTTTTTTTTCTGTTTTTAGTTTTTTTCGATATTAGTTTTTTTGTTTCTTCAGAATGTTTTTTTCCATAAAAATGGTTACCCTCGCCTTGCATTGCAATTGACAATTCCTCAGAACGGTTTTTCTTTGCCATGTTATATTGAGCAGAAGTTATATTCCTTTTTTGAGAAGAAGGCGAAGTTCTACACATAGAAAACCACGCATAAGCAAGACTTGGAGTTTTATAGTGCTTATACAAACATGCATGAGCAATATAATGTTCTTTATATGACAATCTAACTATATTTTCAAAATCGTCGGATCCGCCCATACATTTAGGAATTATATGGTGGTTTTCTCCATAAACATCTTTAGAGAGAGGGCAGTCAATACGTTTTTTGATAAGATTATTATATACGGCTAAATAGTTCATAGCTGTGTCCTTTGTTATTTTTTGACATAGAGAAGGTGGAGATTGCCGTCTCGCGACCTTCAATATATTTATATTTTTATAACTTTGGACACGAACTAATCACTAAAACGACTACAAAGTTTTACAGTTTGAACCAACTATCAAATCTTTTGCTTCTACCCAAGATTCTTCCACTAAAAACTTATGGTTTTCAGAACAAATTACTGTAAATCCGTCTTCAAATTCGATCTCATAACATTCCGCATATCCCTTTTCTAGCGTATCCGGGTTCCATACATGAGATACAATTTTTTCGCCATCAAGCGTTATCACCTTTTCCCCTACATTAAAATCCTCGATAGCTTTCAGCCCATTAGGTGTCTGAATCATAGTACCTTCAACAACACAGCCTCCACTCACAATCGCTTTCGGATAGAGACCTTGCTCCATATATATGTGATTGATTGCGATCAAAGGGATATCTTTGAGAGACAAATGCGGTGTCACCATACGAAACAACGATTTCAGCTGTTTTGCGCGAGTCATATCAGCAACAGACTTTTCGTTGAGAGCGTCTTCAACTTCTTTCTTTGATGCTAAGTTGCCTACAGAATCAATCACAATACAAATCTTATCGCCTCGATCGATATTATCAAGTTGCTTCATCAGATCAAACTTCAACTCTTCAATATTTGTGATTGGAGTATGAACCACCCTATCAATATCAATATTGAAAGAATCGAAATAAGATTGAGGCGTTCCAAACTCAGAATCGTAAAAGAGAAGAACACTATCTTTGTGATGCTGTAAATACGCCCCAGCAATTAGCAAAGAAAATGCACTTTTGAAGTGCTTTGATGGTCCTGCCACCAGAGTAAGTCCAGGCGTCAATCCTCCATCAATACGACCTGAGAGAGCAACATTAATCATAGGCACCGAAGTTGGCACCATATCCTTTTTGCCGTAAACCTTAGACTTTGTCAAAGAGTCTGTAAGTTTGACAGTACTGTTTTTGAGTAGTTTTTCAACAAGTGACATATAGATTCCTTTTATCAATAAACAAAAAGCAATAATACTATGTTTTGGAGAGATTGTAAAGGGTTTTCAGCTGATTTTTATGACAGGAATATCCGCAGATTCCGCAATCGCAATCATCATATTTGTACCTTTACCGCCTGGAAACGCAACGACTAAATCTGGATTTCCTTCTTCTAGCATCTTCACGTTTCTTAGATATCCTGCTCTTTTTCCATATTTATCCCAATCAGCAGGAAATAGTCTTGTGGGTATCCTATTCTCTTTAGCCCATTGTTCTGCTAGCTGATCAGCACCGCGAGCATGACCACTGATCAAAAGAGTTGGTTTTGGATCAAGTTTATCAAGTTCAATACAAACACGGGAGAGACTTATGTAATCTCTCCCGCCACATACTAATACTCTCAAACTTTATACTCCTAGAAGTAGGATAGTACCTTGTTACGATTTTCCTCAAAGTTTGGTAGAGGAATCAATCCCTTATCGAGTAAATATCCTTCATCGCCACTCATATTTTCAGAAAGAAATAGGTCGACATACTCAACAAGACCAGGAATCACACCAATATGTTCCTTCTTCACATAAAAGAAGAGTGGTCTAGAAACACCGTAAGAACCGTCAGCAATCGCTTCAAAAGAAGGTTCAACACCATCAACAAAAGAACCCTGAACCTTATCGCGATTCTCTTCTAGGAACGAGAATCCAAAAATCCCAACTGAGTTTGGATTTGCGACCAGCTTTTGTACGATTAGATTATCGTTTTCACCAGCTTCGATAAATGCTCTGTCTTCACGAATCGTATGAGCAGCTGCCTTGAACGCTTTCTTATCAAGACTTTTTAGCTCTGGGAAAGTCTTTGCTCCCTTTTCCATCACTAGCTCAAGAAAAGCATCTCGAGTACCTGAAGTTGGCGGAGGGCCAAGAACTTCAATCTTTGTGTTTGGTAGACTCGCATTGATATCAGACCAGTTTTGATATGGGTTTGGAACCATGGTACCATTTACAGGAACTTCCTTTGCAAGAGCAAGAAAGATTTCCCTTGTAGTCACACGAAATACTGGACCTTCTTTACTATTTGCGATCGCGATACCATCATAACCAACCATCACTTCAATCGGAGTAATCCCATTTTTTGAGCAAGTTTCAGCTTCGGACTTTTTGATTGCTCGAGAAGCATTTGTGATATCTGGATATTGAACGCCGACACCAGAACAAAAGAGCTTCATTCCACCACCAGTTCCAGTCGATTCAATTACTGGTGATTTGAAAGAAGTTTTCTTTGAAAGTTGCTCAGAAACCACAGTTGCAAAAGGAAATACTGTAGAAGAACCAACAACTCGAATTTGATCACGCGCAAAAGCAATAGACGGAATTGCAACTGCAGCAACTGTGAGAAGAGTAAAAAGTTTGTTCATGTATAATATAATCTCCATTGTTTCTAGAAAATGTTGAGAAGCGAACTCCTCAAGATTTATTTAATGTCAAATCAAGCTTCGTAATAAAAGAATAATAAATCTTTCTCCAAAAGGAAAGGGAGTCCGAAGACTCCCCAAAACTAAAGAATCTCAACCTTCACAGGCTTTTCTTCTTCTGGCACAATATTCTCGAGATATACTTTGAGCATACCGTTTACCATTTCGGCTTTTGTGACCTTTACGGTCTCGGCGATATTGAAGTTTCGAGTAAAGTTTCGAAGAGCGATTCCCTTATAAACCCAATTATCGGAAGTCTCTTCCTTCGCCTTTACGTTCGACTTGATGGTCAAAACGCAACGATCAACTTCGATATCAATATCTTCCTTCTCAAATCCAGCAACAGCTAGCTCAACAACATATTGGTTGTTGCTAACCTTCTTTACATTAAATGGGGGATAGGTTTGATTGATGGCGTATTTGGCTACATCATCTACGCGCTTCATCATATCATTGTAACCAATGAAGAAACGCTTATAAAGGGGATCGATTAGATAGTTTTGCATACGTTATATAACTCCTATGTAAGCAAGTTTTCGAAATAAGATGATTCCTTTCGGCAACCATCAAATCTATTTATAAACTACGACGTGAAAGAAGTAAACTTCTTTACGAAAAAAACTCATCAAGAGTGTTGACCTTTTCAAGATTCCAACCAATCACATCAGACACGCTTCGAAGAGGTTCTTTGAACGATTTATTGAACTGAACTTCGTGGTCGATATATTCGTGCAATCCAAACTCTTTTGGTAGAAAAATCGGAAAGGCAATGATGTTTTCTCGAGTTGGATTTGGCATCTTCAGGTAAGAAAACTTCACCTTCGTTCCATTTTTGATTTCTTCCAGCTGCTTATCAAGACCAGTTTTCTTCAACATATCATTGTAGATAATCGAACCTCTTACATGAATCGGAGTACCTTTTTTGTAAAGAGTCGTCTTATCTTTCCACTTGTCGATTTCACTTACTCCACGCGGAAATGACGTTTCTTCAGGCGGTAATGAGACAAACTCTTCATAAAAATCATTTACGAATGCTTGAAGTTCTGATTCATCTGAATCGATCATAATACGATACGCTTTGAGAAACTTATCACGAACAACTTTTGGAGTAGAAGACTTGACTGCCTCAATTCCCATAATTTTGAGCTTTGGGTCAGAGTATCTTACGCCCTCATTGTCAAATACGTTGAGGAT
>Ga0208644_1004661_pt1 | contig 10285 bp, 10 predicted proteins | sample VirMetDEL_Nov_18_FD_184517 | JGI IMG/M metagenome (GOLD analysis project Ga0208644, IMG submission 184517) | Aqueous microbial communities from the Delaware River and Bay under freshwater to marine salinity gradient to study organic matter... | ecosystem: Environmental > Aquatic > Marine >...
CTTGAAGAGCATTTAGAGTAGTATCATCGGTCTTCAAGGTTGGGTTAGGAACGATATATACTGGGTCGCTTCCACCAGGTCCGTCGTATTGTCCTAATTGTGGAAGGTAAAAACCATCACTTAACGGCGTAAGACTACCACGAAACTTGTTGCCGATTGCCTTGTATAGTTCAGGGTAATCTTTTATTTTCACCTCGCTTCCATTACACCAAAGAAAAGTAGGAGGGATAAATCGTTTCAGTCCCATATATGGAAAAATAGAACCAACAGGGAGAGGAAAAGCAGGATTAGCACACGCTTCTTCTAAACTCATCTTATATTATATCTATACATTAAAAAAAGAGTGCTTCTTTAATTATTAACTTACAAAATCCTAACTAATTAATCTACGCCTAAATCATCTATCTACAAAGTTGGGTCAATCATCAAGCAGTAAGACTTTCCACAGAAAGCAGGAGCATTTCCTCGCACCTCACCTTCGGGAGGGAAGATATTCTCATCAGTCTTGCGAGAATAGAAGGCAATACGGCAATTGCGTCCTTCAATCTTACAATCCGCCCATCTGCTTCCAAGACTTCCGTTAGACCAACCGCCGAACTTACCATTTACCTTGTGCTTGGTATGAACCAACCAAAACATTACTGCTCGTTGAGTAGTTTCGTTAAACCATTCTTTAATTTTTCTTGCTTCTTCTGCCCCAACTTCTCTTGGGTCTAATGTATGTGGGTTGAGTAGGACTGCCGTCTTATCAAAGATGTTCTCGGGAGCAGAGTTCCAAAGTTTCACGAAGACTTCCAGTTCCTTCTTACGCTTCGCAATCTGTTCCTCACCACCATCTCGTAAGAACAAGGGCATTCCCAAGTCTTTACCACTTCCGCAATCAATCACGGAACATTTCTCACGAAGGAGTGCCTTCTCTTCTGCGTTCAAGTTGTAATTATTTTCCATATCTGCTTGTTGTATATGCTTATAGAAGTAAAGCATATTTTTATTTCAATTTTATATAAAATGATGTGATGGAAATAATCTAATTATAAGGAATATAAGGAAATAATCTAAAAGTGATGAGAAATAATATAATATACTGAAATAGATTATATCATTTTGATTATTGTATGATATAATTTTAAAATTATTACCTATATAGTATAGTAATAATCTAAAATACAATAAAAAAAGATTACTTGAATTAATCTAACTTACATATTATAGAAATAATCTAACTACCTAACTACCTACATCATACCCCACACTCGTTCCAGCCATTTCTCCTTATCCATTTCTCCCATCACCCTCATTCCACCAATCTCAATCACATCAGGCAGACTGATAAATAGACGGGCGAAATCCTTACTGCTGATGCCTACCAGTTCAACGAAACCTTTCATATCTTTTGGTTTGATGGAGCGACCGCTACTACAATCATACACATTTCCCTTATCCTTCCACATATAGAAGGGCATCTTCATCTTAATCATTTGACGATGGAACTTGTCGTTTGCTTGAAGTTGTTGTGCTGTAAAAGTCATTTTGAATACTTGATAATTGTTTGCTTTGATGCTATTAGAAAATAGTGAAAATGTAAATCAATTTTTTATTGAATGATGTGATGGAATTAATCGGTTATATAAGGGAATAACAGATTAATATGATTTTATAACCGAGAGATGGTCTATTGGGATATAGATATGCGGTTTCTCGTCCCAAGACACACCTGCTCTGCTAAATGCTTCTACATCGTAGGTTTTGAACTGCTCTTCGTCATATTCTATATATGCGAGGCAGTCTGTATAATTGAATAGCAAGACTACTGGTTTATCACTTCCTTCGGTCTTGTTCTTCGTAATCATCGTGGTAGGATATGTTTTCATTTTATTCGTTCTGCTCTTGACTTCGTAGTTATACTCGTCGTCGTAGTAGTCATATTTAGCATACCTACCTTCTGTTGCTTGAACTTCTCTGCCGAAATGCTCTCGTAAGAGTGGGAGGAGTTTCACCTCCTTTGCTTTTCCATATCTGTATGAGTTCTCCCAATTTACCATCTATACTATAACAAGATTTTTATTTTCCCTAAATGTTCCGCAAAAATAATCTAACTATATAGAAATGACGGACAAGTCTATAAAAGAGAGAATTGGAATACCGATGACGAACTTTGACCTTGAAAAGTATTTAGCAATTAATCCAAGCGACCTTATCAAGTATAGTGAGTTGAGTGATTACAAGTCTATTGAAGAATTGCTCCCGAAAGAAGATAGTTTCAAGGTTCTCCTGATTGAAGATAAATATAATAGCGGTCATTTCGTAGGACTATTCCGTTTTGGTAAGACGATTGAATACTTCAACTCATACGGAGAGAAATATGATACGGACTGGAAGTTTATTCCAAAAATGGTTCGCAGAATACTCGGTCAAGCAACCAACGACCTAACACGATTATTTAAGAAAGCAGTCAAGGACGGGTTTAATGTAGTGTGGAATAGCAAGAAATTACAAGTATTAGGTGATAAGATACAGACTTGCGGACGATATGTGGTAATGCGAAGACACTTGGGACAGATGGGATTTACCAAGTTGGACGACTTTATTACCAAGTTAGATGCCCTACGAGAACACAACAAGAAAGAAAATGGTGGTAAATTACCTTCCTACGATTGGATTGTATCCAAGTATATTGATTAGTGTAGAGTGTATGGTGTAGGGTTATTATTTATTCATTACAAGAGAATTGTCTTGTGATGAATTATTTTTTCAACTTGAACTGAAACCTACCCTACACCCTACACCTTACACTCATTCACGATAGGTCTTACCGCTTCTTGTTTTTGCTTTGGATACAGAGAAACCCAAGTCTATTGGTGTAGTGTCGCAAGGAACTATATTGAAATCAGGTGAAGGTCTATATTTATTCTCCAATATATCTGTGATAGATGTTTCAATAGCATTTCCTCCAATATCGTAGGCAACAACCATCTTCGCATCTTTATCATCGTGCGTGGTAATAGTAAAAGTAGCGTCCTTCAATTCAGGTAAGGGAGTTGTATTCATTTTGATTTCCCTTTTGAGAACAGGTTTTTCTAAACCTTCTGTCGGCATTATAGATTAATGTGAGAAAAAAATCTACATACTCATTTTTAAAAATCCGTGAGATTTTGGTAATACATATCCACTACCACTTGGAATGTGGTCTAATACATCAAAATCTAATGGTTGTCTGTCTAATGAATGTGGTGTAGGTATTTCAGGTATGTTTCCTTGTTCTCGCATTAGGCGGTTGTGTTCTGCGTTGCTTAAATTAATTCTTGGGTCATCGGCGAATGCTCTATTCATTCTCATTCGTTCGGCAGCTTGTCTTCCATATCTTCGCAATTGTTCTAATCCCCTTCTGTGTTGTTCGTTGGAAACTACTCTGTTGTAGAGTTTATCTTCCCAAGCACCTCCCGTAATCTGTAAGTCAGCATACACATCATCAGGGTCTTTGAAAGGGTAAGCACCCGCATCGTATCCACTACCTACCACTATTCCTGTTCCACCAGCATCTCCATCATTATCAGGATTAAAAAGGTTCATCGCAAAAGGACTTCCAAAATTAATTCTTGGTCTTTTTTTTGCTTTTGCCTCTCTTTTCTTTCTGTCTTCTTCGTCCATCTCTGCTATTGTCTGTTGTTGAATAGTTCCTTCGGGAACTCCCATCATCGCTTCAACCTCATCATCACCTCTTCTTGGTTCTCTGCCTGAAAGGTATGAACCTATTCTACGGGATAAATCTTGTGGAAGTCTGTCGTTAAAACCACGAGCGATATTTTGGTATGTTTCCAAATCTCGCTCTTGCCCTTCTCTTCTTTTTTTCATTCCTCGTGTTTCTACTGCTCCACCCTTTTCCAATACATTCTTGTAAAAGTTCGCTCGTTGTAGCGTCTTCTTGGCGAACTTCGCAGGATTAGAAATTATATGGTCGGCAAACTCACCCAAGTCTTTTACTCCCAGTTTCTTTTTGGAAGCGTTAAACTGCTTGGTGAATGACCCCCATTTCATTTTGTCGTAGTCAATCTCGTCGCTCATTATACTATATCCACCTATTTTTTTTTCAAACTTCGGTAAGTTTTCCTTGCCTTTGATGACTTGTTTCCTCGCAATCTGTTCCTTTGCTTGTTTCGGGTCTATTTCACTTGCCGTTAATGGTGTATTTTTTGATATTCTTTTGGTAGGACGATACACAGGGTAATCCTTACCGCCAATATCTTCCCACTCCTCTTTGAACCAACGAGTTAGTCCCTTCTTGGTTTTACTGCCTAAATACTCACCACCCCGCTTCTTGTATTCTTTGACTATCCAGCCACTCTTGTAGGCACTCGGTTTCTTATATTTTACATCTGCTTCTGCTTTCACCTGCTCGTAGAGTTGTTTATTTTTCGGTTCGCTCATTAAAATAAGCAGAGATAATAAACTAATGTTGCCGTATAATATATGTTTAGCGAGGAAGAACCAATCCTTACTGAAAGTGAAAACTATTGCTTGTTCCCCATACAATATAACGATATATGGAGTATGTATTCTAAATCGTTGGAATGCTTTTGGAGAGCAGAGGAAATAGACTTATCCAAAGACCTTGATGACTGGAATAATAAACTTGATGATAATGAACGATGGTTTATCAAGATGATACTTGCTTTCTTTGCTTCCAGCGACGGAATAGTTAATGAGAACTTGGGTAGTCGTTTCTTCAACGAAGTCGGTATTCAAGAGGCAAAATGCTTTTACGGATTTCAAATTGCGATGGAGAACATTCACGCACAGACTTATTCCGTATTGATAGACACCTACATCAAGAGTAAAGAAGAGAAAGCAAAATGTTTCAACGCTATTAACGAGTATCCTTGTATCAAGAAGAAAGCGGATTGGTGTTTCAAGTGGATTACAGATAAGGACACCAATTTTGCTACTCGCTTGATTGCTTTTGCTATTGTGGAAGGTGTCTTTTTTAGTGGAGCATTCTGCTCTATCTTTTGGATAAAAAAGCGGGGATTGCTACAAGGTCTTACTTTCAGTAATGAACTAATTAGTCGGGACGAAGCACTTCACACCGAGTTCGCCGTGTTGCTTTATTCCAAACTGCGTAAGAAAGTGGAGGAGAAAGATGTGATTGAAATATTCAAGGAAGCAGTAGAGATTGAAAAGGAGTTTATCTGTGAGGCGTTGCCTTGCCGATTGCTCGGTATGAATAGTAAAATGATGTGCGAATATATTGAGTTCGTTGCTGACCGCTTGGTATTACAACTGGGATATAATAAAATATGGGGAACGAAGAACCCTTTTGCTTATATGGAAATGATTAGCGTAGAAGGTAAGACTAATTTCTTTGAGAAGCGTGTGAGCGAATATGCTCTCGCAAGTAAGTCTAATATTGCTGACGATAGTGTGTGGAACTTGGACGCAGTATTTTAGTGTAGGGTGTATGGTGTAGGGTCATTATATTTTCAAGAGCAAAAAAATAATGGTGATGGGTTGGTTTTGTTGTAAGTGAATAAAATAGCACCCTACACCTTACACCTTACACTCTTGATATGGGAAGGTAAAGTGTTCTTCATTATAACAATCATCAAGGGTTTAATGTATCCAATCTTGTTAGGGTCATCATCAGTTCCGTCATCATTCAAGAAGCGAAACCCTTTTAATGGTTTCTTCAAGAAACGGATTTCCACATTATCTCTCTTGTAAAAATAGTCGTGAAAATATTTTGTGTGAGTAGATGCGGGTAAAAGAAAGACAAATGTGCCGAATGTGGAAGCAGCCTTCTCTACAAAGTTGCCTATTTTACTATCAAATAGAGGGTGAATGTATGCTACTTCTCCACTCCAATCGTGGGACAGAGCATCGTTCTCTGCTGTGTAATACTTGGGAAGTAAATGGTTCGCATCACTCGCACAAGCATCAAGAGTAAAGTCAAACTCCTTACTGATTTCCTCCCAAATATCTACTGGTGTCCGTAAGTATTTCATACTTTTAGAACAACTAAAAGACAAACAATTCTTTTGGTTTTTTCTATTCATATATTATAATGGAAGAGATTATTTCCAGTATAATATGGATTATTAAATTGTTGTTGGCGAATGTAATGTGGGAATGGTTTCGTATTAGTCTTTAATCGTGCTTAATATAATGCTTGGAAGCAGTATCTACACTTGTTCCCATCTCCTTTGCGTCCTCTTTTAGTTCTTTTGCTTGGTCGCCGTATTTCTCTGTTAAATAAATGTTTCTCAACATACTTGACCCAACTTTCTTACCAAATATGCGGTTTAATGCTCTCGTCATTTCCGTAGATGTAGTCATCGGTTTCCCGTCGTAAGTCATTAAAAAGGGAGTGGCGTTGCCGTTCTTAATTCCCTTTGCGTCGGGGTGGAACTTCAAATACACTTTTAGTAATTCTTTCAAGTCATCAGGAATGTCTATTACTTGGGTCTTGTAAGTCTTCTGTGTCTTGAAATTATTAAATATCCACTTCCAGCTCTTCATATCCAAGTAGTTATATTTCTTATCATCAGGAACGCTCTTGACTACGACCATATCCGTATAATCTTTGTTTCGGCGAGGTGCTTGAAGACAATACAGACCGAGAATAACTGCGTCTAAAAGTTCCTTATATTCCCCTTCACTAATCTTGCGTTTCCCTTTAATCTTGGGAACTATTTCCATTAGGTTCTCACACTTGGAACTGACGGCATCTTGGGACAACCAATTATCTTCTTGCTTCTCACTCTTGGCGTTGTTGGTTTTGAGAGATTTATTAATCGCCACTAACATATCGTAATACTTGTTATACATTCGTTTATACTTGGGTTCAGGTCTGTCTTTCAAGGAAGATACAATCGCAATAATGTAAGTGCGTTTTGTGTTGTCCTTTAATCCTTCCAACTTCTCCATTATTTCAGGTTTCGCTAAAAAGTTAAGGTTCTTGATGTCCTTGCCGTTATTCAACTTTGTTAGGTTGAAGGTGTATAGTTTCCGTGATGATGCGGAAATATCAGGTTTAAACTCAAATGGGTCAAAAGAGGAACTCATCTATATTAATCCAGCAGATTATTTTTTGGGTTCAAACTCCCTAAATAAATCCGTTTTTGGATTATAGTGTTGGGTAAATACGCAATCCCAATTGCGGTCGTAGTGAATGTAGATTTTCTCTCCCTCATCATTTAGTTCAATTATAGAAATGAAGAAGCAAGTTTTTTTGTCGCACATTTTATACTAAATCGTTAGATTATTTTGTATCCCTATATTATAAATGAGTGGTTCTTACTATGTCTTAAACGCCAAATACAACTCCCTACTTGCTTTAATTAGCGGGGGAGGAGGAGGTGGCGGAGTATCTAACCCTATGACGAGCGACCTAAACGCTGGTGGTTTTGATATTACTAACGCCACCGATATAAATGCTGTTGATTTAAATGCGAGTGCTGACCTTACTGCTAATCGTGTGATTGCGACCAATTTAGTTCAAGGAGCAGAAATAAATGCGACTGATAGTTTAATCGCAACGAAGTTTAACAATACCGAAGCACCTTCGTATGCTAATTTAGGAGCAATTGTCCCAGCTACTCAATATGAGATTGCTACTATTACACCAAAAGCAGATGCCGAAGGTAGTATTATCGGTGTATTGAGGGCATTAGATAGTGGATTGAAGCATCAGGTCTTCTTTCAAGTCATCGCATACGCAGATAGAGCAGTTATTCGTATCTTGAATAATGTAAGTGAAAGCGATACACCTATTTTCGTGTCGTTGGAATACGGAGAGGATAGTGTTGATGCTACGAAAAACTCCTTAACTTTTACTTGTGGAACTCCAAGTGCTACTTGCGAACTTGCTTTCTACCAAAATCAAAGTGATAAGGGAACAGGGTCGTATGGTAGTCCTTTTGTTGGGACTGCGGGTGCTGTTATTGCTACACATTCCACTACCTATTCTACCCAAACCCTTTACAACCAAACATCAGGAACAAGTGCTAATTTCCGTGTTGAAAGTAATCTCTTTGCTGACGATACAGACACCAAAACCTTACAGACAAATACTCTTGCGACTTATACCAACCCTGAAATCCAATTGGTAAATGATATGAACCTTGTTTCTTCTTCAAGTATCAAACAAGCAGTATCCGTCCAAACAAACAACCTCGTAAGTGGCGGAGCATTTCCTATCCAAATAACAAGCGACACCGATTTCCAAAATAACTTACTCGTAAATAGTGTTGATGATTTCTTGAATATTGATGAGAATATTGACTTACAAGCAACAGGACACGGAATAGTCAATCTTACTGCCTTGACTGGAACAAATGCGGGAGCAGACGCTATTGCGATGAATAGTGATGTAAATATGAGTAATAACGCAATATCAAATGTGGATAATATCAAGACGGATAGTATTTTTGAGAATACTGTGGGTAATGGTATTACTATCCACAACCAAACCAATATGACGAATAATAAAATCATCAATCTCGCAGCCCCAACCAATAATGGAGATGGAGCAACCAAATTATATGTGGATACTGTTGCGGGGAGTTCAGGAGTTCAAAACCCGATGGTTGCTAATCTTGATGGTGGTAATTTCAACATTACTAATGTAAATGGAATGACCGCTACACAATTATCATCAGGAGCAGGAGGATTAATGACTTCAAACGGAACATTCCAACACGGCGGACTTTCGTCGGGTGATTTCGGTGTGGGAGGACAGACGATTACTTTCGCACCAGGCACTTCTTTCAAAATAAAGAACTTTGGACTTTCTACAACTTACTTTGATTACGACCAAGCAACTAAAACTCTTACTACTGAAAATGGAGCAAGACAAGAACTCGCAGGTGGGGCAACGATGGAAGTGAAAAGCGGTGCTGAAATTGCTGTCGCTACGGGAGGTAAGGTTGATGCCTCACCAGGCGGTTCAATTGTATTTAATTCAACCGCAGTAGCACCAACTAATTTTGGAGAATTGAATATGCTTGATGTAAGAGGACTGGGTATTACCAACTTACCCCAATCATTTAGTCTTGTGGATACTGCTCCTACACCCCAAGTATTCGGTTGTTCTACTATCATTAATAGTCGTTTTGATGGAACAACTATTCCTTTTGATACGGGGACTTCGTGGGATAATAATAATGATGGGACGCTAATCTACGGAGTTGATAGTAATTCTCTCGTCTTTCAAGAAGGACTACCTACGGGTGTAAATAACCACGATAATAATCAGGTTGTTTTTAATGGTTGGTTAGTCGGTATTGGTGCGAATAATGCTTCCAATCTTGGAGGTTGGGTATGTAGTGGTGGTGCTTCAATAGAAGTGATTGGTGCGGTCGCAGGACCTTTTCCTGTTCCTTGTATTCTCGGTGATAGTTCTTCTGCTTTCAATCAAGAGAACAGAATATTACCACAAGCAGGTTGGGTTCGTGCCGATGAAACAAACAGAGGTGGTATAGCACTCGCAATACGATTAAATATTCCAGTAGGCGATACGATTAATGTCCTTGACCCAGCCAATCTTGCTGTAAATCTAAATAAAATCATCATTCAGGAAATACCAGTCGTATAAGTAATCTAATCATCATATAATAATGTGTAGTTAATATATGATGGAGGAGCAAGATAGATGGACGACAGAGGTGGAGGAACTCCTTGAAAAATTACGAATAAATTGCGTTAATTTAAGTGAATATCACCGCAAACGCTATTACCATTTCAAAGGATATGGTAAATATTTTAGACTGCCCTTGATTGTGTTGGCGAGTATCAACTCAACGGCATCGGTCGGTCTTCAACCACTCGTGGAGCAACCTATCATCAGCGGAATTACCTGTATAATAGGAATGCTGATGGGAATTATTTCCGCATACGAACTCTATTTAGGCATTCAGGCAAATATGGAACTTGAACTAAAACAGAGCAAAGACTTCTACACTTTAAGTATTGACCTATTTAAGACACTTTCCTTACGAAGAGAGAACAGAGGAGAAGGAGGAAAAGATTACCTACAAAAGAAATACTCTCAATATATCAAATTAGTTGAAGCATCTAACCTTCTCAAACGACAATTGAAAGTAGATACACTCACTACTATTCCACCTGATTTTGTGGATTTAACACCAGCCAATAGCGAACTCAACTTGGACGAACCGATGCCTTCTGTGTATCATCAACCAAGACCGAGTATTGAAGGAGGAGGTTTCTCTCTCATTCCTCCAAAAGAATTGGAACAATTACAAGACGAAATACCGAATAATGAATTATA
>Ga0208644_1004663_pt1 | contig 10281 bp, 24 predicted proteins | sample VirMetDEL_Nov_18_FD_184517 | JGI IMG/M metagenome (GOLD analysis project Ga0208644, IMG submission 184517) | Aqueous microbial communities from the Delaware River and Bay under freshwater to marine salinity gradient to study organic matter... | ecosystem: Environmental > Aquatic > Marine >...
CTATAAATAATCCACATTTACAGGAGGTTACATGATGAACGAACTAATGAGTACACGAGAAAACAATAGCCTAACAGCTGGCGGCGATCTGGCGGCGGCGGGCATAGTCACCGCCAACAAAATAGCGCCACCACCGCAATAGATGCAATGATAGCGCTAGAAATCCCCGCTGCTATCATAGCACAATCGTGCTAATTTATCAATTAGTTAATCGTGATGTAAGCCTATAATCCTTCGCGGCTTAACTTTTCGTAAGGTCTGACCACGATTTCAGCCCAAATTCGTCAAAACTCGTCGAAAATTGATAGAATTCACTATTGACACTTGGTTGATACTGTGGTATAATTTTAATCAAGAAAGAGTGATAGAGGATAAGAAAGGATAGAAAAATGTTCTACATATCACGAATAAAAGTTAATCGACGAAAGATTATCGAGAGTATCAACACCGGTGAAACAATGAATGAAGTAGCAGAAATAATAGCCGGGTTGTGGGAAGGGAAAGTCATAGAAATCCGTGAACTTTCCGAAGAAGAAACCGAAATCGTAAAATCAGGGTTGAACATTAAGTTTTGAGAAATAAAAAAGGTCAGGGTTGCGGACACAACCCTGACCTAGTTCAAAAGAATGAAAGGAATTCTCATGAACACTTACACCAACAGTGTACAGGAAAAAGCCCCAACTGTCAAGCAACAACATGATGCCATCAACCTAGCTAGAAGCAAAGGTGAGTACATTCCCAAGGTGACCCAAAACGAGGATTACATGCTCAAGCTTCAGTCACCAAAAGCCAAGCAGATGGACCGCCCGCTCGACGAAGTAATGCTGTGGGCATAAAGACGAAACGCCACCCCCGGCGTCTGTGGGTAAGTGCCCACACTGACGAGTCTAGAAGGAAAGGACAGAGAGATGAGCAAGCAACATAGTTACGAACAAATCGCGATTGATTACGAGCTGTGGTGTGAGTATGTGGACACAAATGCCACCATGACCAAAACTGAGTTTGACAAACTCAGTGTAGCGGAAAAGGTTGCAATACAGGTGGACACGTTTGGACCAGAGGAGGAACAGAAGGACAACTAAAAAACACCGACCGGTCACCCCCGACCGGTTACCTTAACCAACATCCCGGTGACAAGTCCGGGGGAAGATGGGAGTCAAGGTAACGTCAATCACCGGGGTTTTATGTTTTAGGCAGTCATGCCAGAAGTGGCATTTCAGCAAAATATCGTTACGTGCACGTGCGTGCACGCACAAACAAACAGGAGAACAGTATGTTGAAATTACGGATGGATCGAGACATATGTGAGACAGCAATTCTCTATCATCTGACTGAGAACCGCGGCCTGACGCCAGTTCTCGAGACTGACGCCGACCTAATCGAATGGACTGTCTGGAGTATACGGGATTTGGCCGGGATGCTGGATGATAGCGAGGCGTTACTCGTCGCTATCGACGGTGATGGCGTCGTCATCGGTGGCGACACCCTCGTCATTGACGCCGTCAGACAGTATATGTTGTAGGGAGAGAGATGAAAGGAACAGAATCATGAACGCTAAAGAGAAAATCGTAAGAAAGCTTTACAAACTCTACAAACGAGAAGATGTGGATGCGATGACAGTATTTAAGGGATTCGCACCAGACACCGGGAAAACCGGCTGGCATTTCAGATTCTCTGGGCGAAGCAATCACACATTCCTTGGTAAGTCAGCCAAGGAAGCCATCGAGTTCATCGAGAACATCGTACACATTCCTTGGTAAGTCAGCCAAGGAAGCCATCGAAGCCATCGTAGAAAGTCGATGGTAAGCAAAGCACCGGTCACCCCCGACCGGTTACCTTAACCCAGCCGATGCCGGTGACAAGCCCGGACAAATGGAGAGTCAAGGTGAACGTAAATAGACAAGATGAAAGGAACAGAATCATGAACGCAGTAATCAAAGAAATCGATCCTTGCTTTGACAAGGCACGTTATTATCGTACCGATAAGGTGCGTCCATTCGTGGACGACGACGGTGCGATAGTTGTGTACAGAGGTTACGGAACACGCAACCGCGGAAACGCCAACGTCCAGTCAACGGTCACCGAGCTAGCAGAGGATGTCATCCAGGTGACTGTAACCGGATGGCACAAGCATACCATAAGCCCAGTCGGTGGAGACTATTATTTCATCCAGGTTGCGGAGGAGTGGGTAAAGACAACCGGCAATAACGCCAGGGTTCGCGCTGCACTGGGGTTATAAGAAAGGATCAGGTATGAAATGTGAAAGAGGAATTATTGCGCAAGCACTAGAAGACATGGCCAATGAGCCGTGGGAGCCAGATGAACCTGGCAACCCGGCAACATGGGGCGGCAAGCGGCCAGGTGCAGGGCGTAAGGCTGGCCAAGGACTCTTTGCCGGTGGGCGCTCACCCATCGGCAAGCAGCCACGGCAAAGAGTATCAGCGACGATTGACACCGAAATCATTGCTGAACTAGACCGGTTTTGCAGGGCGAATAATGTGAGCCGGTCACAGGCAATAAATACTTTGTTGGATGCCGCACTGAGGGCACCCGATGAATAAGGAGATAAAAATGAAAGTAGGAGACAGGGTCAAGTTGAGAATGTACCCCTATTGCGAAGGGGTCGTCATCGATGTTCAAGAGCCTCTCACCGTAAAGTACGAGCTGGTTCGAGAAAGATACAAAGTACGGTGGGATGACCCATTATACGGTGAGTCCGGATGGCTCACCGACAATGATACCAAGGAGGAGAAATGAGAATAGACCCGGTCGCAGTGACCGGGTCTCTTTGCGTCTAGCTTATTCTACTGCCTGAAAACTAAATTCGAAATTCGTCGACAATAAAAACCTATCACGCAACTGCCCTACACGATCCTGAAGCTTTCTTCTACCTCGGCAGAGTTCCCGTCTCTGCCTTCCACGCTCATCAACCCACATCAATTGATACACAACACTGCGACGACGACGACGATTGCTCATAGTTGCTGTCTCCTATTATTGTGGTGTTGGTTGTGGCCGGAGGCCTCACCATGATACCATGCGCCAGGCATCTAGCAAAATGGTGCAATTGCCTTCGCTATCGTTTCGGCTTCTATCGTGAGTCTGCGCAACTCCTCACGGCAAGCCGCCTCAATGGCCAGCCAATCATCATCCTCACGGAATCGTACATAGTTGCCCCAGATGAAAATCATGATACTATCTGTCCCATGGTGCGCATAACGCGCCACGACCTCCAGGACATCAGTAGGCAAATCGACGGCTCTTCCTGGGACTTCCATGTCTTCCCAGCCAAATCGAACTCGCCAGTATTCATCTATAGAATCATACTCAATATTTAATAGCGTGATACTATCACGACGCGCCGGTGTTACCTGATAGTTGAATCCAAGCGCCTGGAGTAACTTTGGCAGTTCTGCAATTGTCATGTTGTTTATCCTCCATTCATAAATGTTTCATATTGACCGTTAACGTTTACGGCCATCGTTCTACCGGAACGATCAATGTGAACGATGCCTTCACGTTCTAGCCATAACAGGTCGTTTCGTACAATCGTTTTTGACGTGTACGATAGATCGTTCGCAGCCGTTTGCAACGATTCGAAACGGCCATCGTTGCAATAGGTTGCAAGTATCTTGCGACGGTCGATCGTTTCATCGTTCTGCGTTCGTACCACTGGAACGATACGATTTTCAGCCTGATTTTGGTTCCGTTCGTCCCATCGTTTCAGCCCGATGCCAACGAACGAACACAGTGAAACGATGGGCAGCAACGCCATGATTTTATGTGGTTCCAACCAGTATACGATACCCATCACGACGGACGTTGCAATTAGCACTATACCGATGGAAACATAGAACGGATAGCGGAACCGGCTTGGCCGCAACAGGTAACCGTCCCAAAGCTTTAATGAGACTTCCACCAACAAGAACACGACGATCTCTAACGTCAGTGCAAAAGCGAATGCGGCGAAAGCACCATAGCCAAGGTCGCGCATCGCAACGTTGTACATATTGATTGCGTTTGGCAACGGCGCAGCCAGCGCCACCGCCCGCGCTGCGATTTCTACAGACTCATCGGCGAATTGCGTGATGAGGTGCCGGAACATGCCCAGCAACGCGTTATAGTGCAGTTCAAATGATACTTGATAAAATGTCTTGTCACTCATACTTCTCATACCTTTTCTTTATTCGCTTGCTATATCCTCACCGTCTGGTATTGCATCCGATAGCCACCGCGGCGGGCCTGCATCAAGATGACCGGCACCAACTGGAGCACGTCATAACGCACCGGCCCGAATGCCATGCGCAGCATGTAATGCAGCCCTGCACCGCCAATGGTCATGGCGATCAGCCGGTCAATCATCAGCATAGAATTGAACAGCGGCATCGTTGCCACTAGTGCGGCAATACTAGCCACGACCAACAGACGGCTGATGTCAGACTCCAGCAGCCTGGCATAGTGCGCCATGAAAAGCGCAGCTACACCGATTGATATGACGGTTGTAATCTGTATTGCTATCATCGTTGACGCCCTTCTATCGAATCAACAATCCATTTGTCCATATTGCGATTTGCGCCATCAATCGTCGTGCTCACGCCGTTGATGTACCCTGCTGCCCGTTCGTCGCCTAACATGGTGCCACCAGCAGCAGCCATGATAAGAACAATCATGATTGCTGCAAATAGGCAACCAAAACCACCGACCAACGCACCAGACCCGTTATGGCCCTCTGCCTGGCGTGCCGTCGTATAAACTTTCTCTTGTCTGCCGACAAGCAACCCCAGAGCAACCAGTAACAAACCCCATCCTGCTGTCGGGATTGCCAATATAAGACCAAGTATAATTAAAAACCACATGCTACACCTCCACTCGTTGATATTTGTTCCGGTCGCCATCAGGGCTGAACCGGTGAAACATTTCATATGCGACGCCCTTAAAAGCGGCAGAATCCTGGCCAGTGTCAACCATGTCTACCATGATTTGGCGCATCTGCGCTTGGCGGATGTCTGGATAAATATCGAACATGCCCGCCCAGAACTCCGCCCAGTTTCCTGTACCGTTTTGAGCGAACGAACGAACGAACGAACGCTGTAGGGAGGGGGGGATCGCTATTTTTCCCGGTTTATCCCCCCCCTCAAAATCAGGGTTCGCTCCGTTCGTAGCCGTTCGCTCCTCGAGTAAATCGTCACGAACGGGGTTCGTAACCGTTCGCTCTGCCGTTCGGGCGTTCGTTCGCTCGGTTCGCTCGGTTCGTACCAGTAACCGACGCCCAAGCGGTGGGAACATGTCTGAAACTTGAATCTCTTTGTCAGTATGCCAGGCACGGTAAAACACGTTGTCTTGTGAGAATACGCCGACATCTGGCAGCTTATCGACGTGGTATTCATTAAAGACATTGCCGGTGCCGCCCTTCAGCTTGAAACATGTAGGTCTGGCATTGCCACGCATCTGCGCCGACCAACGTTCTGGGGCCTGGTCAATTAGCACCATTGTGATTCCGGTCGCCCGTGCTAGCCGGAACAGTTTGTCGATTCGCTCGCCTACATGCTGGTAGAGCTCTTTGTCATTGTTGCGCAGGCTCGTCCAGATGTGTCCGAACTCTTCTATAATGACAATGATCGGCGTCACCCGTTCGGGCAACTGGTCAATGTTCGCCGCCTTGTGGCTGCGCAATAGTTCAAAGCGCTCCGCAAATAACCGGTATAATGCTTCCACCTGCCAGGCTACAGAATCAATATCCATCGAATGCCATTCAACAATCCCGTTCAGGTATTCCCAGTCAATCCCATTTTTGCCGTCTAGGACAATCGGATGATACCCAAATTTCCGTGCATAGAAAGCGAACAGTAAGCCGGTTGATGCGGTTTTTCCGCTGCCGGTGCTGCCGACAATCGCCGCATGGTTGTTGCGTGGCCGGAACACACTCAACTGGCCGACCTTTGCGAATCCGCTTGTTGGCTGCTCAGCAATCGCCTGGCCGATAATCCATTCATTAGCTGACGACATTTCGATGGCTTCACGGAGCAGGATTGGCTGCTGAACTGGCCGCACCTCGTCAACCGGTGCAGGTAAAGCTTTCCGCTGCTGCTCTTCCATTCGCCATTGCTGATGCTCACGGCGCTGACGATACATCTGCGCCTTCTCGTTGAATTCGCCGGAAGCAAATCGGGCCTCACCGACAGTCATCCCCTTTTTGTTGGCAATTGACCGTTGCACAGCCCATGAGCCAGACGCATAACGCGCTTGGTCAACTGGGTCAAGACCATTGTTGTTAGCCTCAACGGCGAACCGGCCATTTGACCAAACTTTTCGATGCGGTGAGCTAGCCAGGTTGCCGTCTAGCTCATCATACTCGTGATGGCCCAGGACTTGCTTCCAGGGTGGTGCAGTATCCCGCCGCACTAGTGGCAACATACCGGTTGCCGGGTCATAGGGTATGCGCTCCTGCATCAAGCGGGCTGGGATAATTAAATAGCGCATGACCAGAGCGAACAGTGTGACTAGGACAAATAGCAGCAGACCAATCTTGAAATAGAACATCGCTTCAGCCCACACCGCGGCGCGCGCAATATCGTTTGCCGTCATTGGCGGTGCCGGTGCAAAAATACGTTCTGACTGATATGCATCAAACACCATATAAAAGCATCCGCCTATCGGCAGAACCAGCCCGGCAATTATAAAAAGTGTGATTAGCTGCTTGATATCCTTCATTCTATTTTCCGCAATTGTGCAAAAATGCTGCTCTATCACTATCGGTCATTGACCGCCACATAGTAACGCCGTCATCGTACTCGCCAGCATAAGACGGCACCCTTACCCGACCGTTGACAGACGGTGCCATGTACCAGGAAGCCCGGTCACAACTCAGCACCTGGTTGCTTGCCTGTACACTAGCCGGTGCCGTGGCGAACAGATTGACAATCATATAGATACCGGTTGCTATCATGGCAACCGATACAACTATGATGATAAACAGGCGCAGCATCCCGATCATGGCGTCCATCATTCCTCAGAAATCGGAACCGGCAAGAACCGCTCAAACTCCGGTTGCCAGTCCATCAACCCGTCCAGATACCGGGTGAAATCGCCAAACGCCTTGGAATCGTCCTGCGCTGCGATCTCTGCATTCCATCTCGCTGTCTGCTCTGCCACGATGGCAGTGGCGAGTTCATGAATCGCATGTCTGTCATATTTCCGAAACCTGCCCATATGATTCCCCAATAAAAAATCCTGGCACTATAGCCAGGATTGCGAAACTTGCGCGCCAATGCTACCATTGACACGTTGAGCCGCCACCCGGCTTAACTGGTGGTGATGGTGTTACCGCACCATCACCACCACTCCCCCTCCTCCGGTGGATTGTCGCATATCGGCATCAATCCACATCTCAAATAATCTCTGATAATTGCAAACGCTACAGCGAAGCCAAGACGGTAATTATCTGAAACCATTGCCTTGTCCATTTCAGACTCTTGCGCATCCATGTAATCCAGCAAACGCTGGCGTACGTCCACGAGCGTTCGAATCCTGTGCAACTCCTGAATCGTTGCATTGGTGTAATAGTGGTCACACATTGGTATCAATCCCCAATTTCTCCTCGACGCGCCGCATACGTGAGTCAAGCCTTTCAACAGCTTCGAGCATACGCTCAGTGACTTGGCGGTTGGTGCGCTTCCCAGAGATGTCATTTGCCTTTTTGCGCACAAGGTCGGCAATCACGGCGCTGTTACTGTACTCTGGCCCGTAATGGTCGCGGACGATGTGCCAGCTCTTGATGTCTTCCTCGTCGCTTAAATATCCAGCTAGATTTATTCTGTCCATAACTCCCTCCCTGTTGTGTATTGTATCGTATCGTACTATACGATACAATACACCCGTTTGCCACAACTTGTCAACCCCCCTGCGCAAAAGTCGCAAAAGTTTAAGGTTGTATACGGTTCTGTGTCAACTAAACTCTTCGTAAGGTCTGATAGCTGTTTAGGCAAAAACTCATCGAAAATTGATAGAAACTCCTATTGACAAATGGTTCATTATGGTGTAAAATGGTTCATAGGAGAGTCAAACATTGTTAGAAAGGAACAAAATTATGAGAAGCTACTACATCCGTACAGATAATTACTGGCAGAATAGTCCTGATAAATGGTATGGCCCATTTGGCAGCAGGGAGGAAGCGCAGGAAGAAATAGACCTAGCACTTGATACAGGTCAATGGTGGATGTCGAATCAAACGCCTATGAATGTGCGCTATGATAAGCGCATCTATGGAATCTATCCGAAGTCAGAAGCGCTGCGCATGGGTCTGAGAAGTTATGCCCTTGGGCATACATCAGACAACAATCCAGGAAGAACATTACCATGAAAGCGATAACCATCAGGCTGCCAGATAACCTTGCAGAATACATTGAGCTGCTGGCTACAGCTAACAAGCGCAGCCAGCAGCAGGAAATTATTGCTCGCCTAGAGCAATCCCGCACTGATGCGATTGTTCTAGGCTGGCTCAAGCTCGACCGCTGGGGAGAGCTTGACGACCATGACGACGAGGGCAACCTATCTGTTGAATGCCCCGAATGCGGCGGGGAAATTGATAAAGATGCCGCATACATCGGCATCCTGAGCAGCGGCCAACACATCGGCCCGATTTGCGCAGGGTGCGCAATTTCAGAATAGCCCCCCAATTAAAAAGACCCGGTCATAGCGACCGGGTCTTTTCTATTCCGTCTTTCATTTACCCGCTTCTTCCAGCAGCAGCGCCGCCAGGCGCTTCGCCAGCCTTGCATCATAGCTGGCCAGCATCCCCGCGACCTGTGCACGGTCGCGGTCAATCATGCTGCGAATCATATCCACCACCTCGTCAATCTCGTGATTGGCTGGCCGCACGCCATCCCCCTCCTGTGGCACAAGTGCCCAGAGACGCGCCGCTTTCATTCCATCGTTTCGCCATCCAGTCACCTCGAATAAGTCAGGATGCCGTTCCAGGTGCCATGAGACGGGCACATCAGAGCCAATGGATTTCCTAATTTCCCACTCTGTCATAGGTGCGCCATTGACCTGGAGTGCATCTATTATTATCGGTATGCGCCAGTTGCGCTTGTGTATTGCCAAGTTGTCTCCACGATTCCTCTTTAATGAGACGGTCGAGCCGTTGCCACTGCGCAACTAGCAGGCTGATTTCTGCTTGGTTGCTAGCCGCTATCATGGCGCGCAATGCGACTATAACATCCTGCTGCTGGTCGCATAAGTCATCAATATGCATTGATACCCCCATTTGCACGAATCGAGCTTATTGCTGTATGATTTGCTGGAAGAACAATGTCTTCCGGAAATCATGAAAAGTTTAGGAGCCATCAATGTTACACTGCGACCTGCTCCACATCCGGCACGTCAGCCAGCTCGTCAAGCGACACATCAAGCTCACTGGCCAGGCGGCGCGCCGTGTACAAATCAAGCGGCCTCATGCCTTTTACGATTCGACATATGACTGGTGCCGTAATCCCCGTTCGCTCCGCCAGTTCTGCCTGTGTCATATTGCGACACAAAAGATTCAGTTTAATCTTCGCACCAACTATTTGTTGGTGTCGCTTCTGCCTGCTCTTGTCCATTTGTTGTCTCCATCACTGAATTTTTTCAACGTTGCTATAAACGGAATTATAACAGATAGCTGTTGCCGTGTCAATAGTCAATTTTTCTATATCAGCAATTGAGAAAAGAGGAACAATGAAACCAACCACAATTATACATCGCACCTACCGACCGATGCCAACCGGTGGACTATATGACACCATCGGTGACCGGGTCATGCAGCTGTTGCGCGACCGCGGCAGAATCGACCGGGGCAACGCATACACCCAAGCTGAGTTGGTTGCCATGCTCAATGGAGAGATGGCAGCGCCGGACGGGCGAAAGCGCTACGTAAAAACGAACCGCAGCACCATCAGCCGGATGATAAACGACAAGATGAAATACCCGCCGCTTGATATTCTCATAGCAATGTGTGAGATGTTCGACACCGACCTAGAATGGCTGGCGCGCGGCAACGTCGCCCAGGGCGAACCTGGGCGACCGTGGCACAGCGACGAAGCTTACACCGTGGCTGCGCTTGTGGACAATATGCCGGAATCGTTTCGGCGCAACCTGGCCGCACTGTTGCAGGAACTGCACGATGCACGGCAGAGGGAGATTGCCGAACGACGGCAGCTAGATATCGAAATAGCGCAGTTGTTACAAGAAAATATCAGTATTCTGGAGAGTCATCAGCGGAGAACAGCCGTCGAATATATTGAC
>Ga0208644_1004668_pt1 | contig 10269 bp, 17 predicted proteins | sample VirMetDEL_Nov_18_FD_184517 | JGI IMG/M metagenome (GOLD analysis project Ga0208644, IMG submission 184517) | Aqueous microbial communities from the Delaware River and Bay under freshwater to marine salinity gradient to study organic matter... | ecosystem: Environmental > Aquatic > Marine >...
AATTTGCCGGGTCTTTCTTTAAGATAGCACCCCACCCCCGTTCGCCTGCCGTTTTCTTGCCATGGCATTGGATGCACAGTATTTGTAGGTTCGCTTCGTTGTACACTTCGCCACCTTCTGCTATAGGTCGTATGTGGTCTACGTGCAGCTCCCTATCGAATAGGGGCACAGTACCGCAGGCCTCACAGCTACCACCACGTCGCATAAGTACTGCCTGCCTATACTTGCGCCACTTGGTGCTTGCGTACAGCGGGTTATTGGCCACTATACGCTTACGCTGCGTCTTATGCTTTAAATAATTGGGCATTGAATTAACGAATTAACCACTATAACTACTTTTTGCTTACAAACATATTACCACTATACTACTATACTATATATATATTTATATAAAAGTAGTAGTAGTAGTTAATTCTTAAAAGGGTTCTGCTGTTGGGTTAATAGGTGCTAAAGCCTTGACCATGCGCACGTTATCTGCCGCATTGTAAACCTTTAGTTTAAGTCCCAAGGCATTAACTACTGATCGTATTTTATTGCGTGCAAAAGGTCGGTTACTTGTTTCCAAGCAGTAGGCCGTGTACTGTCGGTAGAACTCTTGGAACGAAATAGCCTGCCCTTCGTACATAGTTAATTGCTCGTCATGGAAGCTTTGCAGGCTGTTAATAGCCCTGCGGAACTCTTGCAGCTCGACTATGTTACTGGGCACGCTGGTAAAGCTGTTGTGCTTGTAAAGCCTCAAAAGCCCGTTGTAAGCCCATTGAATAATACCCGGCATTTCCTTAATTAGCTCGGCGGTAAGGTTCCAATTCTCCCGGCCCACGAAGCTATTATTAAGGCTGATTACCATAAGCCGACGAAATACGCCGTTGCTAATATCGTCCACCATAGGTAAACCGTTGGTCGCAAAAGCGAATTTTGCGTAGGGCTTAAAGTCGAACGGCTTTTTGTACTTTGGGTTGGCCGTCAGCGTTTCACCTGCCACAGCCTTTTTAAAGCCCGTAGTACCGGTGCTGTCTTTGTAGCTTATTTCCGTGGCTATGTTTACCCATGATCCAGCCAGGCGCTCCAGGTTGCGCTGCTCGTTCAGCTCGTGCCATTCCAGGCGCGTAACATAGGGCACCATAGCCGCCAGCACGTCCAGTATAACGCTTTTGCCATTGCCACCGTCCCCGTACAGCACAAGGGCCTTATGCAGGTTTAGCGAACGGTCCAGGCAATAGCCAAACCATTCTTGAATAAGCTGGGTCTTTTGGTGCGCGTCGTCGTCCCCTTTAAACACGTCGTCCAGGAACTGCACCCACTTGATAGGAAACGCCAGCGCGTCGAAATCGTGCGGTATGCACTCCGTTACCTTTTCGGCTATCTTATAGCGGCTGTTCGTTATGAACGTGCCGTTATGCAGGTAGCCATTTTCAAACGGTATAAGCTCGGTGTTATCTACGTTTTGTGTGAGCTTGTGGGCTAGGTAATCTATAATATACGTGGTCTTCGCCTGCGTGCCTTTGCTTTTTAATAAGTCGAAGCAAATAGCTGCCAGCTCGTCCCTGGTAAGCTCTTTGTATTCGTGCCCTTCGGCGACAAAAAAACGGCCTTTGGTATAAAAGCCGTTTGCATCTTTAATCTGCTGCTCTAGCCATAGGGCCGCAGCGTAGGGGTCAGTTAGTCCGTCGATCGCTTCCATTTTTCGAAATTAGTGTGCCATGTTAAAGGGTCGAACTCGTCCCCAAGTTCCCATAAAAGTTTTTCCCGTTCCAAGTGCTTGGCCCAGTAAAACGTATTTGCGTGGTGCCTGCTTCTAGTAATATACAAAGCTAGGCGTTCTAGCAATTCTGCCTGGTGCCGTAGCTCGGCCATTTCGGCCTCTACCTGCTCCAGCTCTTTGCGTAGGTTGCGCATGTCAAAGCCTTTTTCCTCGCTGCGCTGGATGAATTTACGCCAGCCGTTCATGCCGTAGGTATGTAAGGCCTTCGAAATCCATTTCGGCGTATGCCTGGGCTAGGTTTTGGTTAAAAAACTCTAGGCTTACGTGTACCTCGCGTCCGCATTCGTTTAAAAAGAAAAAACGAAAGCGCATAGGTTTGCGTTTTGGTTCCTCGGTCATAGTATCCGTTCGCGTTTTAGCATCCATGCAATTTCCTCGGCGTCTTCGATAGTCATAACCACCAGCGTCGCCTTACGGTTGCGTTTCCAAAGTAGTACGTTGTACATGCCGTCCGTTTGCGGCATTTTCTCAAGCACCGCGTGCGGGTCCAGGCCGCGCTCTACGTGCTTGGCTTGCAGCTGAAACGGGTACGTTTCTACAAAGTCAACGCCCTGCGCGTCCAGCCATTTGTTAACCTCGCGCGCTGTGCGCACGTTAGGAAAGAGCTGCCGCAGCTTACGCGCCACGGCCTGCTCAAACCGGTTACCTTTTTGCTTTACGTTCATACGTCAAAAGGGTCTAGGTCCGCTGCGTATTCATCCAGTAACGGGTAAATTTTTTGCCGTAATTCCTTCGGTAATTGCACTACGTGGCCACCTATAAAAAGGTTCCAGTTGTGAACGCGTACCGTGCAGCCGTCTTCGTCGCAGTCGCGGTACGTTTCTACTATAATTTGGTCTTCCAAATTAAGGTCGCATAGGGTTACTTCGTGAGTCATCGCTTGCGGTTTTGACCTTCCCACCAATGCAGCCAGGTTTTAACCTTTTGTAGCTGCTTCATTTGCCCCCAAAGCTCGCTAGCTTCGTGAGCCGTTGCCTCGTGCTGCTTGCTGCGCACTAGAGCTAGCTGGCCCTCTATAAATACTTCCAGCTCTTTGGCCATAGGCGTGCTAAAATTGCTCATGTGCGTCCTTTAATTGGTCGTAAACCAGTTTAGCAAGGTCCTTAAGTTCGTGGACGCGGTAGCCCTCTTTGGCGTTAATGTGTTCCATAGCCATTTTAAAGGCCACTTGAATAAGTATGCTGCGGTCCTTACCTCCTGCATTATTTGCGGGTGCTTGTGCCGTATAGCCACCGCCCTGGGGCTTAAAGTCGCTCACGATTTTAGCTAGCGGCGTTTGGTTGCGGTCGGTCTTGCCGGTCAGCTCGTAGTTAATGGACTGCCCACCGTGGAACGCGTCCGGTTTTTTTGCGTTAACTTTGATAGTTTCGCCGTTTGATAAGTGCAGCTCGTAGCTGTACATAAGGCCATAAGCGCTTTCCCAAGTGCCGTCGCCGGTTGCGTGTTGAATAGTTGCGGTTTTCATAAAAACAGTTTTACAATTTGAACGAGAATAAATACCGTTAGCAGCGTCGCCGTAACGAAAGTCATAATAGGTACGCCTTTTCGGTCTACCCAGTCAATGAATTTATTTGCCATAGTTTGTTAGTGTTGGTTAACACTACAATACTAGGACGAAAAACTTTACCGGTTGTAATTGTTTTCGGTCAATATCTGCGGAAAAACGTCCAAAAAGCGTTTACCGCTGCTTTTGCGCAGGTAAAAGTCCACCGTAATACAGCCTATGGGCTTCGCCGGTGCGCCCCGCTCGACGTGCCAACCGAACGCTCCGTCGCTATATTCGTCTTTGTAGGTGCCGGTACGCACGTGCAGTACGTCTTTAATGATTGGCACGCGCCTGGCGTCTAGCCCGGCCTTTGCCTGGTACATGGCGTACAGCTCGTGAACGTGGCCCAGCCAAATGCAGTCGGCCCCTTCTACGTCGGCCATTTTGCGCTGGTTTTGGATCACGCCGCGCGTTACTGGTCCACCGCCACCGCTACCGTGGTAGTAGTGTATTTTGTAGCTCCGGTCGTACGTGGAATTACGGAACTGAAGCGTAAGCCAGCCGCCATAGCCGCCGGTAATAATTGGCTGCTCCGGTTTATACGTATAATTGAATAGGTCGGCAAAGCGTTGCAGCGGGTCCGTTTCTACGTTTTTAATAATCGCCGTTTCGTGGTTTCCGTAGCCGATAAATATAATGGTATCGGCGTAGTCCCCAAACCAGTTTACCGCGTCTTCAATTACGGCATCGAGGTAATTAACCTTATTATGCTCCGGCCGAATATCCTTTTTACTGCGCCTGGGGTCGTACTTGCCCTGCATCAAACAAAAAAAGTCGCCGTTAATGGCGACCTTCGCGCCTTCCTCTTTGGCTAGGTCCAGGTGTTTTTTTAGCGCCTTCCGGTCGCAGTGTGGGTTGTCCCAGTGTATATCGGAAAGTAGATAAAGCTTGATTTTGCTACCCGGCACTTGCAGGGTATGGCTGTTGCGATGGTGGGTAGTTATCATTTTTTTAGGATTACCGCCAGTAAAGCTAATCCTAAAATGCTAATAACCAACATAGCAGCCCTTTCCGTCTTTTTATCCGGTTTGGCTACCTCTTTAATAGTGTGCGTAAACGTCCTTACCGTATCGCCTTTGCACGTGCCTTTTACGTAGATTCGGTCCCCAGGCAGGCGTACTACTTCGACCTGCACGCGATCATTAACCAGCGTTACGCTGTCGCGCAGGGTAATGGTATCGTGTACCGTCTGCGTTTCGCGTATGGTAACCGTTTCGACGATTTTAGGGCTGCAGGCGGCTATAAGTAACGCGCTTGCCCACATTGCGGGCGCGTAGTATTTCACGTTTTAGGTCTTTAGGGTTATAGCTTACGTGGACCCATTGCGGATTTGCGTCCCCACCAAACTCCCAAATAAGCTGGGAAAACATGGCGTTATTTTTCAGCCAGTCGAATAGCTTTTTGTGGTTCCCGTCGGGGCTTTGCAGGTCGGCCGCGTAACCGTGCAGGTGGTCGCTGTTCCTGGCTCCGTGTACCAGGTTGTTTACGTCTTTGGAACGAAAGCCGCTGGTTACATTAACTGGCCCCACCGCATCGCGTAGGGGTTGAAGCACCTTTTCGCATAGCGTTCGTAGGTTTTCCACCTGCGCCGCAGTTGGCGTATTGTCCAGCGCAAAGCGCGTTCGTGTAAGTTCGGCAAGTGTGAAATTTGCCGTTAATCTTTCGCCCATAATAAACCGATTATTGCGGGTAAAAATACGCCTGCTTCGGTTAGTGTGGCCTTGTCAAACCAAACGAGCAGAAAGGCCGACATAAAAATAATGCCGGCCAGTACGCTAGTTTTTGGGTTCTGCGTTATTCGCTTTAGCATCCTTGCGCCATTGGTAAATCGTGTAGCCTATGGTAAGGCAAAAGGAAATCGCGCCTACGATCGGCATAATTTGCGCAGCTAACGTACTTACTACGTTTAGCGTCCAGGCTCCGGCAATGTGTTCGTTTGTCATAGCGAAAAAGGGGGCCGAAGCCCCCGTTTATTATTTCTTGGTCGTGGTGGCCTTTGGTGCTGGCTCGGCGGGGGGCAAAGCGGCCCAGGCGTCAGCTGCGAGCTGGCGGTAGTAGGTGCCTACTCCCAATACCTCGTCGGCTGCGGGGTCGTTCACCTGCAATACCGTGCGCCAGTACGAAGACGCGATAACTGCGCCATCTTTGGTTACATCGGTGGTCTTGCGTACTTCAATCGTTCCGTCAAGCTTGACGTTGAAGCCCGAAATGTAAATTACTTCTTCAATCATTTTGTTTAGTTTTATTTTTTATACGAAGTAGGTTGCGGTAACGTAGATTTCGTGTCCTGCAGTTATCGTGGAAGCATCAACCTGCAAAATGCATTGAGCTTGAGCAGGAGCAATGTAGCACGATTTTGGGTTAAAGGCGGGGCTTCCTGCTGAATCATAATAATCAACTTTTACGGCAGTGTAAGCACCATTTACGCTTTGGTTTGTAAGCGGCAAACTAATATAAGTAACGCCACCAACAGGCGAAGCAACAGAACTTACAACCGCAACACCACGAATAGTAATTTGTCGGCCAATCTTTGTATAAGTCCAACTTGAATAAGACGCATTTAGCGTAATTGTTCCCGATGTTTGTGGCGTAAACGTAACCGTGTAAGTCCCCTCCTCGTAGTCATCAAGGGCGTTGGCTGCTGCGGTGTCCCCGTTGAAGGTTATACCACCGCTTGAAAATCTTGCTACTTCTCCCACACCTACTTTTACAGCAATGGAAGGGTCAGTACCTACGGCATTAGTATTAATGGTTATGAGGTTGTCTGAACCCGTGTAACTTACATCAAGTGCTTTCAGTTCTCCCGAAGCATTGTTAGCGGCAAAACGAGTAATTTGTTGAATTGAGTTTGTATTAACCGTTAGACGAGCGTCTAATAATGCAGAAGGCGAACTCGTGCCGATGCCTACGTTGCCTGCGCCATTTAAGGTCATTACGTCAACCTGCGTACTTGCGCCCGATGCCACCTTCAATGTCATTTTATTCAAAGAAGTGGTTGAGGAATAGTCGGTTCCTTCAATCGTATGCTTAAAAGCGGTATTCGCACTTAAGGCAAAATCAAGTGCAGGTACTGCTGCTACCAAGTCAAGTTGGCTTAAAGTAGAATCGCCCGTTACTGCCAAAGTTCCTGACAAAGAAGCAGCAGTCGTTGACAAAGACAAAGAAGAATCGTTGCCAAGTCCGTCAGTCAAGGTCTTCAGCGTACCGCTTAACGGCCCGTTATCCGTAACCTTAATAAGGCTGTCGTATGTGTCTTTGGGTTTGGTTCCCGTTAGTGAAGTTCCCATACTTTCAATTTAATGGTATAAAGTTAGTTAAAAAATGGTTTAGGCGTTCCAGTCCCAGTCCGAAAGTTCCCAGGCTGCGTCGAGCGTTTGCCATTGGTCTTCGGCGTTAAGGCCGTCGCTAAAAAAAATAGTAATAAACTGCGCTGTGTTCATGTGTTCCAGGTGTTGTCGAATTCATCCCAGGTAAAGTCCAGGTAGTAAAATTCCCAGTTATATATATAAGCGAAAAGGTCGGGGGGTAATTCGTAGGCTATCATAAGAATTGGTCCGGACGTTTGCTGTTCGGGTCGGTTTCTAAATCGCCGTCGACCCATTCGGCGTAGGTTACGCGGGTGCTGCGCTCCGTGATTTGCAGGTTGACGGGCTTATAGTCCACGCCGCCCCAGGTAAACGTATGGTTGTACCGTACTACGCCGTCTAGCTCAATTTCGTAATACTGGCGGGGGCGGTAGTTTTTGCGGCCTAGCTGGTACGCTATGCGCTCCAATAGCAAGTTTTGGTCGTTATCCCAAAAGTTATTACCGAACGCGCTTAAGCGAGCTGACGTAGCCCAGCACCGTATTTCACCTGGCAAGGCTGCCGCGACGCCTGAACTGGTCCAAATGTCGCCTACCTCGGTGGTAAGGTTTTCGGTCGTCCCGTTTACGCGGCCGGTGTTATCGGCGTAGTAAATGGTCGTATTTGGGTTGGCGTTGTGGTATGCAAATTTTACCGTAGCACGCACTAGAATCGAATCGGCTTGGTATCCGCCCGTTTGCGTCCCTTGGACCGTGTAGTACAGCGGCTCCGTGCCAATACTCGGCAAGTTGTCCAGGTGCGCGTTACTAATAGTTACCTGCATAATTTCTAGGCTAGGCCCTGGGCCGAACGTATCTTTTTGGGTATACGTTAAAAAGCTGCTAGTCGTAGTCCATACGCTACCGTTCCAGTAATAATTACCGAACTGAATATATACGTAAAATTCCACGTTCACCGTGCCACCTGGAAAGCCTGCGTCGAAGCCCAAACGCATATCTAAAACGCTATCCCAGTCGATATGGTTAGCGCCGGTTGGCGTTACGTTGCCTATGTAGTAATTGTCGCGCTCTTTGTTATTGGTGCTTTCGTCCCTAATAATGCCCTGGCTTGCCTTTGTGTGGGTAAGAAATACCTCACGAAAAGCGGGCTTATAAAGTTCGTTACCGTCCGAATAAACGGTGGGTGTAAAGCTCGGGGCCGTTGGCGTTATCCGCATGCTAAACGTACCGTAAAGGCCGTATACGTTATACCAGGCTGGCGTTTTGTATTCAATGCTTCTAAATACTAGCTGCCCTTTATCTTGGAAAAGCTGAAGCCCGAACGTGGTGCAAATATCCGTTACTACCTCTAGGTACGTGCGGTACTCACCGTCGATTTGCCAAAAGCCGTCCGAAATACAGCCGGTCCACCAAAGGCCGCCCTGGTCCGTGGTTATACCTTTGTTAGTTGGCTGGCGGTGTTCGCTTACCATAAAGTATTCGAACGCGTCGAAAAGGTTGCAATTCTCGAACGCGTACCAAATTTGTTCGGAAAAGGAAACCGTACCGCTGAACTGGTAAAAGTCCGCCCGGCGGTCAAGCATTTGGAAACCGTCCGAAAATACCAGCTTAATAAAACGCTGGCCGTTGATTACCTCAATTTGGCAAAGGTCGGGTACCAGGAATCCGCGGTAAATAATGTCTACGCCCTCGCGCATTTCAATTATGTACCGGCCTTTGGCATCCGAAAGCATGGTGCGGTAATCGCTGACGTTGAAGCCACCGAAAACCATTAGATCCATTTGGCTAGGAATAAGCCCCGGTAGTATTCGGTCCTGGGGTTGGTAACTTATATTCCAGTCGGCTACGGTAAACGTAAGGCCTGGGGCCGGCGTAAACGCGCGGTCCTCGCCATACAGCGAAAAACTATGCGTTGCCGTTTCGGCCGTTTGCATTAAGTATTTAGCCACCGATCCTGCCGTAATTTGAGCCGCTGCGCTGCGTGCCTAAAAGCAGGTCGCTGCCGCTTACGCGGGCATTCATATTCAAAATACCGCCTTCTCCAAAAAGCCCACCTAGGCCGGTGCCCTGGGCTACGCCCCTAAAGGCTACGCCCAAAGGTGCGCCGGTAAATGCGCTTACAATAGCCGAAAGAGCCAGCGTCGTGGCTACTGCTACGGCTAACTGCTGCACATAATTCTTAATAGCGTTTTGCAGCTCGTCAAAAAAGCTAGTACCGTTATTCATGGCGGCCGTAAAGGCGCTGCTTAAGATTACGCCAAACTCGGCACCTACGGCGCTAGCGAATTGCAGCTGCTGCGCTTCCAGCTCCAGCTGCTCGCGTGCGCCCTTAATCATTTTGGTAAGTTCGTCGTAGGCCGGAATAATGCTACTACGCAGTACCATATTTTGGTATGTAAGCCCGTTGGTTACGGGGGTAAGGCCTTTAGCGTCTAGCTCTATAAGCTTCTGCTCCGCTCCGTCCCATATTTCGCCCGTGGCTCTACCCATTTGGTAATTAGCTTCCTCAATGGCCCTGCGAAGCTCGTAGAAGCGTTTAGTACCTACCTCGGTAGCGTTGTACTCCGCCTCTAATTCTTTCAGCGCTGCGCGCATGCTTTCGAGGCTTACGATCGTGCGCTGCACCTCTGCGGTTACCTGCGCCTGCGCTTGTGCCGGGTTTTTCTTTTTTATCAGGTCGCTAGGCTTTGCGGTACCAGTAGCTACGCCGAGCTTGTTAAGCCCTTCGCCCATAGTGCTTAGGCCTTCGAGCGTATTGGTTAGGCCCTCTAATACCCAGCCTGCCGCTGGCGCTATGGCTTCGCCTAGCTTGGCCTTAAAATTGGTCCAGCTCGTAGATAGGCGGGTCATTTTGTCGGCGGCCGTATCAACTGCCCCACCCATTTTGCCCAGTTCCTCGGCGGCAATATCCCCAACAGCTCGCGTAACGTCCGCTATGCTTTGGGCCTCAAGCGCTGCGCCGTTGAACTTTTCCTTTAATCGGGTAACCGAAATGCCAAGGTTGTCGAGAATAAGCGGCGATTTGCGGCCAATACCCGTAACGATTGACTGCACCAGGTAATCGACCTCTTGACCGGTTTCTGCCGCGCGGCGCGTTGCAAAGGCCAAAAGGTTGGCCATTTGCTCAATCGGTATGCCAAAGTTTCCGGCTTGTACGGCGACCTTCATAAGCTGCAGGTCGCTTACTAGTCCGCGCGTGGCGGTGCGCAGCTTTTGCAGCTGCTGCTCGTCGCCGAAACGGGCGAAGCCCTGGCTAACGGTTTGCAGTTCGCTGCCAAGGCGTATGGCCTCGGCGGTAAAATCTTGAATAACCGCGACGGCAAAGCTCGCCCCGATTATTTGGCCAAGATTCCCAAATAGGCGGCTAGTTTGTTTTAACTGCGCGTCTACCTGCTGAATACCACGGCGGAACTCGCTAGGGTCTAGCCCTAGAATTACCTTACTGGTTACGTCGTTCGCCATAGCTCCTTAATAATGCCCGTAGGCTGCTTTCTTTTTTCTCGTCTTCAAATTTAAGCAGGTCGGTTTCAGTTACGACCTTTTTAACACTTTTACCGCTGACGTTGACCAGCACGGCTGCTAGCCAGCGGGTACGCCGCCATTCGTCCTTCTGCGCCTCTACGCCGTGCTTAATAACAGCTTCTAGCTGCTCTAGCG
>Ga0208644_1004672_pt1 | contig 10264 bp, 8 predicted proteins | sample VirMetDEL_Nov_18_FD_184517 | JGI IMG/M metagenome (GOLD analysis project Ga0208644, IMG submission 184517) | Aqueous microbial communities from the Delaware River and Bay under freshwater to marine salinity gradient to study organic matter... | ecosystem: Environmental > Aquatic > Marine >...
TTGTCGGTTCTACTACGCATGATCAGGGAGCCTTCCACATTGATTCAGTGGATGATACGAATATTGGTCTCCATTTCCTTGTGTCTACTAGCGGGAATGACCGTGATAACACTGATGTGAAGGTGCATGTCCTGTGTTTGCCGTAGCCTGTGGGCCTGTGGATAACTTTAGAACGAAATAGGTATTTGTGATGGCTAGCAGTTTGTTGACTTCTACACCTGATTTGTTGGCACGGGGTTCCCGTGCTTCTTTTGCTGACCAGTCGGGGTTTGGTTTAGGGGAGGCCGCTGAGAGGCGGCGGCGTGAGCAGGCCCAGTTGCGTGGCCAGTTGCAACGTGCCGGTTTGGGTGCGGAAACCCAGCGCAGCACCCGTGATGTTACCAGAGCCTATAGGCAGGGGGCTGAGCCGCAGATTACTGGTTATACTCAGCGTGGGTTGGGCCGGTCGGGTTTGTTCAATCGTGCGATGCAGGATTATATCAGTCAGTATCAGCGCAATATTGGAGATATTGCGCAACGTCAGCAGTTGGGTGAGGCTGGTATTCAGTTGGGTGAGCAGATTTCGGCTGAGGATTTGCAGGATGCGTTGGATCGTTTGCGTCTACAAACCCAGTCGCAGGTGATTGCTGATGCTGCTGCGTTGCGTGAGTTTGCTCCGATGACCGGATTATTTAGTTAGGGGTTATTATGAGGGATGACAAAGATTGGTCAAAGCCCGCTAGGCAAACTGTTCCTTCTAGTGACGGTTATGGCCGTGGCTCAGGCAAGACTACTTACAGGACGCAGAAGCGTCGGACTTATTGGACTGGTGAAAAAGCCGTTGACCAGTTGCATCCACGCTCTAAGGCTCAGAAGAAGGGTCGTGGGTCGGGTCGCACCACCCGCACTTCTCGTCGTCGTGCTATTGATTTGGGGAACTTCTGATGGTTGGTGTTCGTCGCCCAGTATATTTGCAGGACGTTGACCGTGGCCGTCCGCCGTCGGATCGTGGTCAGACCGCCACTCCAACTAAAAAGGTTTCTACTACTCCAACTAAAAAGGTTTCTGTTCCTACGGTTCGGCCTACTAGTTTGCCGATGCCATCTGCTGGGTCTTTAGAGAATCGTTTGCGTCAGGCCCGTGAGCAGGCAACCCAGCAGGCGTATGCTGGGGTTCCTCCTTCGCAGCGTAATGCTGTTTCGGTTACACCCCAGTTAGGTGGTTTGGGTGCTCCGTTGCAGCCAAGCCGACAGTTCAGTCCGATTGAAGATATTGCGTGGAAAAACACGCTGTTGGATTTGGCTAAGACTACTGATTATTATGATATGCAGCGTGCAAATCAACAGACCGGAGGCGGTGGGGGCGGTGGCCCCAGCCGCCAAGATTTGATTGATGCGGCGTTTGCTGGTTTGCCGTCCCGTGATGTGTATACCGGCGAATCAGATTTTGCGGCGTTGGCAGATTATTATGCTAGGGGTCGGCAACAGTTGGAAGATGTGTACGGTAGTGCTACCGGACGCATCGGTGCTACTACTGCCGAGACTTTGGCGGCGCTTCAAGCGTTGGATCCGCAGGCTGCTTTTGTTTATGATGTAGGCGCACCTAATATTCCGGGTGTGAATGTGGATTATTTGCGTGCGTTGGGTGCGTCTGCTGATCCTGTGTCTGCTGAAGCAGAGTTTGCCCGTAATCTTTTGGGTTATCAGTTGGCTGCCAGCCAGCAGGCGGCAGCCGGTATGACTTCTAGTTTGGAACGTGAACGTCAGGCCCGTCAGGCGGCCAGCCAGTTGATGCAGCAGGAAGGGTTGCGTCAGGCGGCGGCTGCCCGTGCTCAGGCTCTCGCTCAGATTGCGGCCCAGCAGGCCGCTGAGGAGGCTATTGTTCGTGAGCGTGTGCGGGCCGCTCAGGAGGCTGAGGCGGACCGTCAGCAGGAGTTGGATATGTTGCGGTTGGAGTTGCAGTTGGCGGGGATTGACTGATGCCTCCGTTGACTGATCAAGAAATTCAGATGCTGTATGGTTCTTTGTTTTCTGAGATGTTGGGGACCGCAGGTGATATTGGGCGGACTACGCAAACCCAGTTGTTGAATCCTGATTTGATTGCCAGCATCGGGTTGTTTGGACCTGAGCAGATCACTGCCGGTTTGTCCCAGTATTTGACTGCTGCGGAACAGAAAGCCATGCAGGAATATGAGGCTCAGGGCGTTGAGTTGGAGGAGCAGTTGGCTGCTTTGACCCCTCAGCCATTCATCAGCGAAATCAAGGTGCGCTATCAGGCGCAGCCTGAGTTGTGGCAGGTGCTTGGGCCGCTGATGGCTGATATTGAAAGTGGCAACTATAGTGCTGGGCAGGTTGTTCAGGAGATGGCTACTCCGGTTCCTGCCGCAAACTGGCAAAAGTTTGGTTTCACTCCGGAGCAGGCGGCTGCGTTGGACAATAAGTCGTTGAAAGATTATTTGTCGGTTAGCGATCAGGTGACTTATGACCGAATCGTTGGCGATTTAGAGGACTTTGAGGATGATGCACGAACATATCGTGAGAGTCGTCTGGTGTCTGATCCGCAGGACCGGCAGAAGTTCAACGAGTTGTTGTCGAAGTATGCTACTTGGGATGCGTCGGCACCTGACTTTGATCGTGAAGCGTTGCGTCGTGAATATTTCAAAGAGATTGGTGTTCCGGGGTTGGCGCTGCTTCCTGATCCGTCAGAAGAATATCGGGTTACTGCTCAGGATGTTATCAAGCCGAGACAGAAGGGCACAACCAAGACGTTGGCTGAATCAATGATTCAAGAGCGTTTGTCTCCTGCGTCAGGTCAGCGTGATAAGATGTTGTCGGCGATGCGTAATGTGGAGCGTGAAATTTCTGGTCGTGGCAGCCGGTATCAGCCGATGAATCCGGCGATGCAGGCTGCTACTGGCAGGCCGTCAGGATATTTTGCTCCCAGTCCGGAGCGTGATTTGGTAAAGACGGTGGCAGGTGAACAGCAGTTCTTCAATTTGTTGGCTGATGTGGAAAGGGAACGGCGTACTGCCAGAGGCGATACGCCGTTCATGAACGCTATGAGGATGTTGCAAAGATACGGCACTGAGGTCGGCTAATGCCTGTAATTCGCAGCCCGTTTTCTCCGGGTGAGCCTTCAAGTTCTCAGCCCAGTGTTCCGGCTTCACGGTCTACCCGTTCAGCCGGTGAGGATTTTTCGTCCTATATTTCTAGGTTGGCTGGTGTTCAGATTGGTCCGACTCCTCGGCCTCGTCAGGAGGCCGTGGAGCAGGTATCTGTCCCTAGTCGTTTGTCTGTTCCTGCCCGTCCTGTTGTGGCGTCTACAGAGCCGGTGGAAGATGAGATTGATTTCTCGTCGTTTATGGATACGATGCGGCAGCGTCGTCAGGCTGGTGTGTCTCCCAGTGTTGCAGGTCAGCAGGAGGTCAGTGAGGCGGTTGCTGATTTGCAGCGTCGTCTTGCTACCAGTGTAGCCGCCGATGCGGAAACCAGTGCGACTGCAATGTTGCAGGCGCAACGGTTGGCTGCGGGCGAGTCTGCGGAGGAGCCGTTGTGGAAACGCATTCTTGAACCTGTGGTGGGTGCTGGTGCGACGGCCTATAGTTATACGTTTGGTCAGGTTGGTCGTGGTATTGCTGGTGCAGCCAAGGAAATCAGCGATGTTTTTGACCCGAATCAGGACGCTAGTTGGAATGATTGGGTTGATTACTGGACTGGCAATAAGCAGTTGTCGTATCCGGTTTGGGATGCGTTTGTTGATAAGGTTATTGGCGACCGTAAAATTTTTATTGGCGAGCGAGGGGAGACTGTTCCGGGGCAGATCGCCAACTTTGCGGCGAATGTTCCTGAGGAAACTGCCCGTGCGGTATTGAAGGCGGTGCCGTATGCTTTGCCCGCAGCGGAAACTTATGTGACGTTTGGTTCGGGTGCGTTGGCTGGTGGCTCTGGCCGGTTGGCGTTGGCTGGCCGTTTGTCTCGTCCTGCGGCGCAGGAGTTGGTGCCCAGTTTGTCTGGCAAGATTGGTCGTATTGCCCGTGAAGGCGAGTTTGCTTTGACGGCTGCGGAACGTGAGGTGTTGACTGCTGCCGGTTTGATTGATGCCCCCGGCATCCGGTTTATGGGCAGGCCGATTGCTGGTACTGGTGGTGCGCAGCGTGTGATTGGTGGTGCTGCTACCCGTGCGAGGGCACGGGTTGGTGATGTTGCGGAACGTATCCGTTTCGGTCAGCGTTCCAGCCTGTTGGATTATGTGACTCCGGAGTCGTTGACGCCGTATCAAGGGTTGTTCCGTGGCCGTGTGGAAGGCCGTGAGGCTTTGGTTCGTGCGGCGGGTTACACTTCTTCTCGCACTGCCGCTTCGGCAGGCGAACGGTTCTTGCAGCAGCAAGGCTATGAGGCTTTCGATTTGGTTGACGAATTGTTGCAGTCACCTGAGCGAAACATTTTGTTTGAAGCGATTGAGAATCCTGCCGCTTTAGATGATCCTGCCAGTATCGTGTTCAACTTGTCGCCCGAAGGCAGAGATTTGGGTGAAAGGTTGATTGAACGGTTTGCCGCCATCCGTGATTCAGCGAATCAAATTGTTCAGGAGTTTGCTACCCGCCGTGGTTTGCGGGCCTCAGGTATCGGCGAAATTGATAACTACTTTTTCCATACGTTGGCACCGGAGGCGCAGCGTTGGGTGATTGATACCCGCAACGCCAAGGGAAACAAGGCTGGTGTTTGGGGGGCTGTTCAACAAAATTTGGATGTGTCTGCTGCTGATTTGCGTGGCGGTTCCGCACCTGTGCGTCACCGCACGCTAAAAGAAGGCGAAGAATTTTTGGGCCAAAAGATGCGGCGGGATGGCATTCTGGAAGCGAACCGCATCTCTAGGGATGTGTTGGGTTTTGATTGGTTTGAGACTGATGCTGCTTCCGTGTTGACCTCCTACATTGAAAGTGTTGCCCGTCAGGTCAAGCGGATCGAATTCTTTGACCAGTTGTTTGAGTACGGCCCTGAGTTCGTTCGTCCCATTGTGCAAGAGTTGGTGCCTGACAAAGAGTGGGCTGCTGAAGTCAACGCAATTGTGAAGGCTTATGACGATTTGATCAAGAGTGTCGGTCGTAGGGTTTCTGGTGAATCAAATGCTGCCGTCGAAAACCTGAGTGCTGTGCGTAAGGGTGCGCAGACCGTGTTGAATAAGGCCGACGAGCAGTCGGCCCGGACTGTTGCGAACTTGAATCAACTGTCGGATCGCATTCCAGTGTTGCGTCGCCAGTTGGAACAGGCGGAGGCTGCTGCTGCCCAGCGTGGCACTGATGCGCAGGCAGCGTTCGACTTGTTCATGAAACCTGTCAAGGACAGGCTTGATTCGTTGCAGGCTGCTGTAGACGCCGGAGATGTCCAGTCGGAGTTGGCTCGCCAATGGCTGGTTCGGGAACACACAAAGTTGTTCCCGAAGCGGAAGAACAGGCCGACTACACCTGATCGTTTGGCTGCAGAAATTGTTGGTGAGAAGAAACGTCAGGTTGAACGCAAGATCAAGTCGTTGACGACCCGTCGAACTAGGGCGCAGCGCACGTTGTCGCCGGAGTCTGGTGTGTCACGGGCGAAAGCCCGTGCCGAGGGACGCATGGAGGCGTTGGCGGAGCCGTTGGAAACGGCGGCTGGTCGTGCTGATCGTCTGAAGATTTTTGCTGATGACATGGTGGAGTCCGACATTTTCCCTGAGGGCGTGATGTTCACGACGGATGACCAGTTGGCTGGCGGTGTTGCTACGTTGACGAATGATGCCGCTGATATTCCTGCTGGTGCTGGTGCGGTTGCGTTGCCCGCCCCTATCCCGCAGGACATTTTTGATTTGGTTGATGATATCAACGCTTGGCGTTTGGTGTCTGCGAATACTCCGGAGGAGTTCGGGGAAATCATTTTTGATTTGACTGGCGATCAGGCGTTGGCCGGTGAGTTTGTTGATGAGGCGTTGCGTTTGTTCAGCGGCGGTCGGGGCGGTGCCCCGCTGCCGACGTTGCCGCAAGAAATTTCAGACATGCTGGTGTTGATTGATGGTGTGGCCCGGATGACTGATGTGGATGAGGACACTGTGGTCACGATGTTCAATGCGTTGGCCGATCAGATTGATACGATTTCTCAGGTGGCTGGCCGTGGTCCGGTGCCGCCTGAGGTTGCGTTTGATTTGGTGCGTAACGTTTTTGTCAGGTCGTTGCCGGTGCCGGAGGGTCCGTATGCGGTGGCGTTGGTCCCCGATTTGGACGAGGGGTGGATCTCTGTTCTGCCGAATCAGGTGATGGCGATGCACGATCCCCGTGCTGCTGTAGCCGCCCGTGCTGTCCGTGAGGGTGACGACATCTTTGAGGATGTTGCTGGTGTTCCTGTGCGTCAGGCTGCGGATGAAGCGGAGGAGGCTGTTGAATCGATCCGGCAGCAGAGGGCTGCTGCCGGTCGTCAGGTTCTTGAATCTGAAGAACGGTTGGCTGCTGCACAAGTAGAGGCGACTACAACGGGACGGCAGATCGGTGGTGCCAAGGCCGGTTTGACACGGACAGAACTTGCTGCTCAGGAGCGTGCCGGTCAGGCGTTGGAGCAGCAGTTGGTTGCCGTTGACGGTTCTCCTATTCCGTTGGAGAGGGCACGTAAGGTTACTGCTGCTCAGCAACGTCAGTATGATGCGGCGAAAAAGAAGTTCAATGAGGTGATGGTTGATGATCCTGTGAACGTCACGTTGCGTGGCGCTAGGGGGGATTTGAATACGTCGGTCAAGAACTTTGATATGGCCCGTGCCCAGAATGTTGACAACCAGTATTTCGATGAGTATATGCGTCCGATGTATGAGGACGATATCAATGCGCTGGTTGATTTGGTGGCGGAACGTCCGCCTGCTGGCGCTTCTGCTGACGAGGTGAATCGTTGGCTGCGCAAGATCGAAACCACTAGGGAGAATTTGCGGATTGTTGATTTGACTCCGGAACAACGTGAGGCGATGGATCGTATCCTCACCCAGTTGTGGTCGGCTGAGGCAGAGTTGGCTGCGTTGGAGACTCGTCGTGCGACGGTGGCAGATTTGGCGCAGCAGGTTGCTGACGGTTTGAGCGGTGCCGTGTTGGCTGACAGCATTTTGGAGGGTTGGACTGCTATCGGGAATCTTGGGTTGCAGGTTCCTGCCGATGTGGCGGATGACATGCTGCGTGGTGTGATGGCGTTGCGTAATCCCCAGAATTTCAACAGTTTCTTGAAAGCGTACTTTGCGTATCAACGGTTCTTCAAGGCTTACGCTATTTTGACTCCGGGCTTCACGGTGCGTAACGCCATTACTGCTGCTATCAACAATACGATTGCGCCGTATGCCACGTTGAAAGATCAGTTGGATGGCATTGAGTTCGCTCGTCGCCTGTTCGCTACCCGTAAGGGTACGGCTAGCGACATTGAGTCGGTGATTGCTAGTTATCCGAAGGATGAGCAGCCGTTGATTCGTCGTGCCTATGATATGTATTTGGGTGCTGGTGGTGGTCAGGCGTTGGATGATGCGTTGCCGATGGCTAAGGGTGCTGGCAGCAGGGCGTACAACAATATGTTTACACGGGCTGGCCGTGGCTTGAACGAGTCGGTGGAGTTGGCTGCCCGTATGGGGTTGGGTTTGGGTGCGGCCCGTTCAGGTTTGGATGTTGCTCAGGGCCGTGCGTTGATTGCACGCTGGCATTTCGACTACACGGATTTGTCCGGGCTGGACCGTACCGCCAAGGCGTTCATTCCGTTCTGGACGTTTGCTAGCCGCAACGTTCCTTTACAATTTGTAAACCAGTTTAGCCGTCCGGGTGTGTACCAGTTCTATGATCGGATGCGTGAGAACGATGCCGGTGAAGTAGACCCTAATGCGCAGAAGTGGTTGCGTGACCGCAACCCTCTGGTTGCGGACGACGGCTCTTATATCAATCTTGATCTGCCGTGGATCGGCATGGAAGAACAGTTGCAGAACCTTGGTTCACCACGCCAGTTGCTGGCGCAATCAAACCCTCTGCTTCGCACCATTATCGAAGGTATTGCCGGGGAATCAATGGCGTTTGGCACACCATTTTCCGAGCAGAAACGTGAGGCCGGTGTGTTGGATTATCCTGCCGCAGCCTTGTCGGCTGCGTTGGAAAAGATCAGCATTGGCGAAGGAGTATCCAGAGGTCCGGAAGGTGAACTGCTTATCAGCGATATCACTTCCCAGTTGTTGGGCAACGTGGTTCCCCCGGCCCAGCAGTTCCAACGCATCGTCACTCCGTTCCTACCTGAAGGAGCGCAGGCCGCCGTGGGCGGGCCGCCACGTTACCGTGAGCGTGATCTGGGCACAACGGTTGCAGGATATTTGGGTCTGCCTGCTGTGCGGCCCACACCGTCACAGTTGGAAGGCGAGCAGCGACGCAGGCGTTACGCCATTCAGGAAATCATTGACGATCTACGCAAGAGGGGTATCATCCAATGAGTTGGCGCACGTTCATCGACGTATCAAAGTGGCAGGGCGAGATCGATTGGGACGTCATGGCCGCCTCCGGTGTAGACGCCGTATATATGCGTGCCTACAATGGCCTGACCAAAGACAAGAAGTTGGATCAGTATGCGGAGAACGCCCGACGAGTCGGGCTGCCGTTCGGATTGTATACGTTCTGGCGACCCAAGTATGGGGCGGCAGAGCAGGTAGCCAAGTTGCTTCAGGCGCACACAGCGACTGGTGCTTCACTGATCCCGATGATTGACGTTGAACATGGTGACGAGAAACCGCCGACGGATATCGGCAGGTCAGTCACGCAGGGTGTGCGTCTAGTGGAGAAACATTTGGGTGTGTCGCCTGTGATTTATACGGCGGCATGGTTCTGGAACCCTGCCGTAAAGGGTGCCGCTGTCGGCCATTGCCCGTTGTGGCTGGCACGCTACTCGGTGCCTGATGTTCCGCATGATCCCAAGGAATGGGCTGATCATGCGATGCGATACAAGCAGCCGGTGGTGCCGAATGATTGGTCGCAGTGGGATGCTTGGCAGTTCTCTGCCGAAGGCAACTTTAGGGGCCATGTGTACGGTGCGTCGTCTACACATCTGGATTTGAATATTATGCGGGGCGAAGCATGGGACCGGTTCGTTGTGGAAAAGAAACCGGCGGAGCCTCCGGCTCCTCCGGTAATTGATTATGACAGGAGTTTCAAAATGAGAATGGTTGTACCGCCAGTCAGGGTTTACGATTCCCGTCACGCTGGCGTCCACGCCAAAGGCGAGTCCAGACGTATCCGATTGGATACTGTAGACGCAGCGTTTGTGAACATCACGGTGATCGATCAGGGTGGTGGCGGATGGCTGACCGCTTGGGGTCACGGCAACATGCCTGTTGTCAGCAACGTGAACTGGGGTCCGGGCACCACGATTGCGAACACCAGTTGGGTGCCCGTCCACGACGGGCACATCAACGTGTTCACTAGTGCTGCGTGTCATGTGCTGGTGGACTTGCAGGCTTCTAGTTGATTTGTGCCTGAGGTGGGATTCGAACCCACACTGTACGCAGTTTGAGTGCGCCGCCTCTGCCGTTGGGCTACTCAGGCTCGTCGTTCCAGATGACTTCATGTAGGGCTTCGATCAGTTTGCCCATCTCTGCCATCAGCATGTAGACTGCTGTGGTGTCACCGGAGGTGGCGTCATCCCACAAGGACACCAGCATTTCGGCGTCGTATTCTGAGATTTGAAATCCAAGTTCGTAGCCGTTTTCAATTTTGCGTTGAGCGATGTCTAACATTTCTCCGATGTCTTTGATTTCCCTGGGGTCGAAGTTCTCTGTCATTTTCTGCTCTTGGCTTCCGCTATGGCACGGCACGATCTGATTGCGTTGTGAATATCCAGCAGGTGTTTGCGTGGCAAGCCGTGCCGTTCCACTTCTGCTTTCAATTCTTCCAGTGTTGCTTCCAGTTCTTGAACTTCTTTCTTATTCATCTGCTAGTTCCAGAGTGAAATGATTGGCGATCAACATGCCTGTGACTACAGCATAGCCGACAATATCCATCAGCGTGTCGTTGAATGATTCGTTGCGGGGTGTCGGGTCGCTAGAGATTGTTCGGCTCAGGTTCTTGATTCGTTCGATCTTGTCGGACATGCGAACAGCGATCCCTAGGATGCCGAACGCAAGGATGTTTCCTTGCCCGTAGTCGTGCTGCTTGGAGCACAGCAGATCGACCATCTGGTCGATATCCCATTCGCCTCTGTCTTTCAGTGCACGGCACGCAAGCGTGCCGGTGCTGATCAGGTAGTGACCTAGCCGCCATTCC
>Ga0208644_1004675_pt1 | contig 10255 bp, 9 predicted proteins | sample VirMetDEL_Nov_18_FD_184517 | JGI IMG/M metagenome (GOLD analysis project Ga0208644, IMG submission 184517) | Aqueous microbial communities from the Delaware River and Bay under freshwater to marine salinity gradient to study organic matter... | ecosystem: Environmental > Aquatic > Marine >...
AATAGCTCTACAAATGATATACATAGATTGTTATTTACAGAAGATACGTCTCCTAATGGGAGGAATATTTTTGAAAATGGTAATCTAACATATAATCCAAACACAAATATTTTATCTGTTGGTAATATAGATGGAAATATACTAACTATTGATGGTTCATTAAATAATTCAGATTTAAAACTCACAATGATTACAAATACTCCATCAACTTATAACCAATTATTATATACAGATTTAACATATAATCCTATAACAAGAATTTTTAAAAGTCAAACTATAAAAGCAGGTAATAACTCTGGGATTGGTGGAAATTATCCTGCCTTATTAATTACCAGCTCAGGTACAGCGTCAACTGATGCCTCAATAGCAATACAGCAAGCCACGACAGAAGGGGATACTATTATTTTTGCTGATTATGAACCATTTGTAGAATATGGGATAAATACAACAAACTCAGCAGATTCTATTGATTTTACAGGAGGGACGACTACTGGCAATATCGGTTCTAAAACACTATATAATAATTCTGGAACAACAAGAACTGCCTACATTAAATCAAGATTTGAATTAAACAGTGGAAATTTTCTATGTGGAGGCAATTTAGTCGCTGGTAATAATTCAATTTCAACAGGTGAAATAAAAATGAATTACTTAAGAGGAGGATATGGTAATGTAGCTAATAATTTTCATATAGATAATCATACAGCATCGGGTTCTATGTTATTAAATTACAATAACGAACAGATTATAAGGTGTTTTAATCAGGGAACTACTGGCTATTTAGCTTTATATACTAATTACGTAGATGGTATATATTATCAAACGACAAATGGTGGAGCTGGCACACAATGGAATGGTAGATTAAGATTACATAATACTAATACAGGGCATTCGGTGTTTTTAGGGGATTTTCTTTATGGTGGCATATATAGTCAAGGCATACATTCACATAAAAATACTATGGCTACGTATAATATTTTATATCTAAACGGGTATGAAACTTCACCAAATTATTGGGCCGTGGCAGGTGAAAAAGTTTTTTGTCCTACCCTATGGTTAGGATGTGATGTTAGTTCAGGATTAGCTCATCAAGGAAATAACCATCTCTTAAAACTAGGTAGGAGCGCATCATTTACTTATGGTATGAAATTCGGAGGATGGACTGGAACGGCCCAGCTTTTAGAATCAGTATGGCAGATGAGTAATAATACACACTGTGATAGTGCTATTAACGGTGATTTCTATTTTAACCTATATTCTGGTAAATTTACTCGTATATATGGTTTTATTAATGCTTCTGATAGGAGAATCAAAAAGAATATTACCCCTTATGATGATGATGAATTAATGAATCAAATAATGAATTTAGAAATAACAACCTATAATTATAAAGACAAAAGATTTCAAGATCAAAATGGCAATAAACAATTAGGATTTATTGCAGATAGCTTAGAAAATCAGTCGTATTTTAAATATGCCTATAAAATTTCGTCTTATGATATACCATATGATGAGCCGATTAATATGGATTTTACAATTAATGAAGATAATACGATTATAACATTTAATAATTATACTTTTGATTTATCTAAAACATATTATCTATATGCTTACACAGAAAATTGTCCTGATGAAACAGCATATAGAACCATTGAGTCAAAACCATTAACAGCAACTACTTTTACTAATCCATTTCCTACGTTAGAAGATGATAAAACAAAACTTATTTATTCTAAAATTGAGTTAATTGGAGAATTAGTTTCAGATTGTAAAAATGTCAGTAAAGAAAAACTCGTAGCGGGGGCATATGGTGGAGTTCAAATATTAAATAGAAAAATTGGAAAACTAGAAGAAGAAAATACATACTTAAGAAATAAAATATCAGATTTAGAAAATAAGATAGAGTTAATTATGGAACATTTAGACCAAATATAAATTACATTGATTTTTTATAACTAAATAATAGTTATAAAAGATGAGGGTCTAATTTTGTTCTTATCTCTAAAGAGATAAATATAAGATGAAAAATAGACCTTCAACGGTAAATGACTAACATGTCATTTTCATCCCAAAATTTATTTAATATATTTAAAGTTAGAATAAGACTGACTGCTGTCAATTGATGTGTCGCCGTGATTTAGAACCTTGTTGATATATCCCAGCAGATTAGTGTCATCATCGTTCTGTGTGTGGAATCCATATACAGCATAAAGTCCTCTTAAATCGTGAGATGACAAGTCTTTATCAATGATTTGTTTAACTTTTCTATTAACACGATTAGTAAAGTCTTGTAATGACACACCATTAACAGATGACCGTAGTTTAGTTATTTTTTGTTTAAACTCTTTGTTTGTGATGGTATTTTGTAGCAAGTTGAACTTATGGTATTTTGCTTTTTCATCGCCGTTTTTCTTAGAAAGTTTCATCGCAACTTCCAAAGGTTGTTTGTTATTAATTCGTAAAGGATTATCGTATACCTCATTTATTCTTCTACCAGAAACGAATTGAAGATATATTGCTTGTTCATATGGATTATCACTGTCCTTTAAATTTAGGATTTTTTCAATGAGTTCATCATCAAACTCCACCATTTTTTTCTGTAATTTGCGCTGCTTGTTTTCTGTAATTATCTTTTTAGTTAGATCATTGGGAGGATTGAGTTCTTTTAGAAATTTATCAGAATATTCAGGGTGTAAGTCCCTAATATGTTTTTTAAACTGCGAGTATCTTACGCTTATAGTGCGTTCCGTTGGCTCATTTTGGTAAGCAAGTTCTTTAACAAATTTTGATAATTCTTTTTCTGTGGGCTTATTATCTGTAATATATGTGTGTAATTTTGTAATACTTTTCTTACTCATTTTATTATAATAAATATAATATTTTTAAATATTATATTATATTCTTAATTCTGTTGTTCTAATAATTTTATATGTTTTTTAGTTTTACGATGTGTTGATAAATTGCCTCTATTTATAGTTGAGCCGCATTCACAGGTAATTTTTTCGTTTGCTTTTTTCCTAAAACTTTCTCTATTTTTTTCTCTATATTCTTTTATTTTGTCTTTATTATTTTCTCTATATTCTTTATCACAAATTTTCCTTAATTCTTTATTTTTTTCATAATATCCTTTCTTATATTCTTTAATTTTCACTTTATTTTTTTGTTGGTATTCTTTATCACAATTTTTCTTTAATTCTTTCAGCTCTTCTGCTGAAATATTAGGTCTGTATTTGTTAAGTGTTGGTTTTAATATCTCAAACAATTCTCGCTCTCTTTTATATAAATCTTCACCGCATTTACAGTCATAATTTTCAATCTTTACAACCTCCCAGTTATCCCAACCCCCATTCTCTCGTATGTATTGATACACGGGTCTATTATATTTCACTCTATTATTAGGATTTATACAAGCACTTTTATGATGATATCTCCTTTTTGTTAATTCTGTTGTTGAACCTATGTAAATGTCAGTAATATCAGGGTCTCTACAGCATATTTTATAAATACAAGATTTTGAATAATCAATCGCTTTCTTTGGCATATCTTATTTATTATTATAATATCTTGTTTTTAAATCATTAATTTCAAATTAATAAAATTATAACGAGTTATAACAAAATCTATTATACTTTTTTATAAGATTGTTGTGTATTTCGTATTAGTAAAAATTTTTAATAAGTTAAAATACACAAGAATATTATGTATTATTTAATAGATTTTGTTATAAACGATTATAATTTTATTATATTCTATTTAACGGCTTTATTTTTTAAAAGTTTTAAAAAATCATTATTTATAGTAAAATAAAAAATAATTTAAAAAAATAAAATATTGCCATAAATAAAATAATGGAACTAAAAAAGTGCTCTAAATGTAGGAAGTATTTATCTGCTAGTCATTTTATTGGTAAAAACAATAAAGAAACAAAGGTTTGTGATAGTTGTAGGAATATCAAAAAGATAAAGGATGCAAGGAAAAGAGATGATAAAATGGTTGAAGTATTCAATCCTGATGGAAGAGACATTCAACTTCTTGAATGTATTGATAAGGATAAGCTCAACTATATTCTTGCTAACCACGAGAAATTTGATTTAGGTTCAGCCTTTATTAACGGTAAGAAGTTAGATAAAGAAGGACAATTGACTTTACTAATTTATTATCATAACTCATTGAACCATTCAGGTGAAATTGATATTAAATACAAACAAAAATCTTATGGATTTGGAAGGTATTACGGACATAGAAAATTACAGCTTCAAAATATTTGTAAAAGGATTAGACATACCATAGCACAAGAAAAGATGATTGATATTGATATTAAAAACGCACATCCGACACTTTTACAATGGTATTGTAAGACTAATAATATTCCTTGTGAAGGACTTTCTTATTATATTGATAATCGTGATAAATGTATTCAAGAAATTATGGATATAACAGGTTTTGACAAAGATGATGTTAAAGCGGATTTACTCGCAATTATTAATGGACGAGATAAATATGAAGGACAGGTTGATGATTATCCCCAATGGTATATAGATTATTATTTCAATGTTAAAGATATTACAGAACAAGTCTCTTTACTTGAACCTCAATTCAAAAGGACTGCTCTAAAACAAAAGAAAGCAAATGGTAAAGGTGATTACAATATTGGTGGAACTACTATTAACTATCTTATGACAGACTTGGAAAACAAATGCCTAATGTGTATCTATGATGTCTGTCGCATGGAAGGTATTAAAGTAGCGTCGCTTGTATATGATGGTATTATGCTTTACAAGGATGGACTACCTAATAATTTAGACCATGTTTTAAAAAGAATGGAGGAGCAGATTTTTAAGGTTTTAGATGGTTGTCAAGTTCAGATTATTGAAAAACCTATGAACGAAGGTTATGATATTGATTATGAAGTTATGGAGTATAAACTACAAAGTCTAACGCACCTTATTAAACACGACGAAAGCATTAGTGTTATGTTTGATAAGTATTCAACTAATTATATCCAAAAGGTTGATATTGACGAGAATGTTAGGTATGTAAAAGATTTAGAATGGGAAAAACATAGAAAAGTATTGTGTATAAACAGTTGTATGGGGTCAGGTAAGACTACGAGTATTTGCAAGTGGATTAAGGAAAACAATCCTAAACGAGTTATTGTATTGTCTCCACGAATTAGTTTTGCTAAAAGTATTACACACGAGTATAACGAAAAAATTGGTGAAGAGCAACAAAAATTTAAATGCTATAAGGATATGAAAAATAGTGATATCGCTACTTGTAATCGTATCGTCATCAGTATGGAGAGCTTATATAAAATTTCTTATGATTTTTGTATGAAAAATCCGTTTGACCTCGTTGTAGTTGATGAATGTCAGGCAAATTTAACATCTCATACATGTAAAGAAACGAATGGTAAGAATTTTGATCTGAATAGTGAGGCGTTTTATGGTATGTTAAGAAGTAGCAATAAAATACTGTTTTGTGATGCTTTTATTAATGCTAAAACTCTTGATTTTTTAACATATTTCCAATTACCTACATTATTCCTAAATTACAAGAGACCTATGGATAAGAGAAAAGCAACTATTTTAGAGAGTTCAGAAAGGAGTGATTACGATGCTCTCTTTCCTTATATCATTGATGACCTTGAAAAAGATAAAAAGGTGTATGTATGTATTACATCTGCTAAAAGAGCGAGTGAATGGGCTTTAACTTTGGAGAGAAAATTTCCTAATAAAAGTATTAGACTGTATAGCAAAGGGACAGGTAAAGAGATTACCGATGTTCGCAAGGAATGGGATGTTGATTGTGTTATTACGACTACGACGATTACTGTTGGTATTAATTATGATATACCTAACCATTTCAACAAGTGCTATATGAGTTTTAGTAGCAAAGCAAAAAATAATGTTGTAGATTTATTTCAGTGTCATTATCGTGTTAGACACCTTATAGACAATGAGATTATGGTCCATATTGTTGATATGCCCGAACGTAATAATCCTTGTGATAAGACAGATATTCTTAACGACCTTAAATGGTTTGAACTTCATAAGAAGGAATTATTTGACCTTTTTGAACTTGCTCCCCTGTATCTTAAAAAATTACTTTGTTATAATCAATTAGAACATAATTTATCTGTATCTCGTTTAACTAATTTAGTATATGCTTTTTTAACTGAATGTAATTATGATATTGAAATAAAAAAAACTACAACAGAGGAAATGCCTCCTATTATATCCGTGCACGAGGATTTAACTCCTTTCAGTTCAATACCTCTTATAGAAAAAGATGAGTTTAATGTATTAACTCTTAAAAGAGGCAAAGGTGTTGTCCTTGATGACGAAGATAAAGATAAGATTAAAAAATATGAGTTTGTAAAGTTTTTTAGTGATGGTAATCCTAATGAATGGGTTAATAATAATTATGATGATGAATTTTGGAAGATTTTTAATGAGTATAGACAAGCAAAGTTGAATAATATTAAAACAGAAAAGAAAGTTAAAAATGACCTCTCAGGACTTGATAGTCTTTTTAGAAAAGAACACGATATTAACCAACTTGCGGTAATGTCCTCTCATAGAAGTAGTAAGGTATATAATATGATTGGGATACTAAAAGACCTTGGTTTAGATTACTCTCAAAAGGTTGGTGAGACTATTAGTAAAGAACGCATTAATGATTGGTGTGAAAAAGTTAGAAATGACGAGACGAATATTAGGAATGTATTTAACATTAGAGACAGACGAAAAGGTAAAGAAGAAATGAGCGACAAAAATTGTATTACTTTATTAAACTCTATTTTTAAAGATTTTGGTTATACGCAGTTAAAACAGGTTAATAAGTATGTGATGGTTAATGGTAAAAAGGTTAGAGATATAAATGCTCCTTATGTTATTGAAGATTTTAAATCTCATCTACGGGGCAATAATTTGTCTCCTAACATTGGAATGAGAATTTATAACTCTTTTATTGTGGATTGTAAAGTTGATAATAAAATTATAGAAGATAATCCTGTTAGATTATTTGAAGGGGATGGCGTTCCTATATAGGGATAGGGAAATAGCGATATTTGACTGCGAACTTTTTCATTTTATGTCTGTTTTTTTTGACCTAAAAATTAAGCCTGTAATCAAGCCAAGATACGATGGAACGTCATTGCCATAATCGTGTAATTATAAAACATGGCAATGGCGTTCTACACACTTTGACCTAAATTTAACTAGAAAATCCCTGTTGAACTTTTCCAATTTTAATGCCTTACAAGAAAAAAAAGTTCCCAAAAATATTCTTTTGACACTTTTAAAGTTGTGTCAAAAAATGATTATAAAAATAAAATTGAATATTTTCTTTAAGTCCTAATTTCAAATTATCGATAATGGGTCAAAAAGCAAGAAATGCTGGTATGAAGAAACGTTTGCCTAAAAAAGAAGCTATTGACCGTTTATCAAAACGAAACATTAGTGTACGTGTAAATAGTGCTAATTATGAAATTATACAAGAACTTACTAATATAATACAATTTGGTAAACCGCGGGCAAACAGGAGTAATTCAAAAGATACAAATACAATGATTTTACACCATATGGCAGAAAAAATAAATCTAAATGATACAAAAGTGTTTTTCTAAACTATGGTAATATCTTTTTATTTTATAACTATTACAAGTTATAAAATTACTTATATTTACTTTCTAACTTTTCAATGACCCTTTTCATTCTCTTCTGCAAATGAGTTGTAGGTTCATAATGATTGAATTCTACACCTAATCTTCGTGTTTCATAACAGAAAAGACACTGACAATTACTCTCTGTAAATACTTCACTGTGGTCGTCAGTAATCAATTGTGTATTTTCATTTTCTTTATGCATCTTTATTATATATATTTTTTTTTAAAAATAAAAATGAATTTAAAAACATAAAATAACATAAATAAACAGATAAAAAATGGTAAATTACAAAAATGGTAAAATATACAGGGTTGTAAATACTGAAAATGAGACTATTTATATCGGTTCAACTTGTCAGACACTTTCAAACAGATTTTCAAGACATAACTATAAAGGAAATGGTAATAAAATAATTCTAATTGAGAATTACGCTTGTAATTGTTGTGAGGAATTAAGAATGAGAGAGCAACAGGTTATTGAAAAATATCAAAATTTAGCAAATCAAATCAAAGCATATATTAGCCCAGAATACAGGAAAGAATACGAAAAAGAATATAGAGAAAATAATAAAGAGAAAATTAGTCAAAAAAATAAAGAATATAAGGAAAATAATAAAGAGAAAATTAGTCAAAAAAATAAAGAATATAAGGAAAAAAATAAAGAGAAAATTAGTCAAAAGGATAAAGAATATCGCGAGGCTAATAAAGACAAAATCAACGAATACTCTAAACAATATTATGAGGCTAATAAAGAAATAATTAAAGACAAAAATAGTGAGAAAGTGCGATGTGAATTCTGTGATAGTTTGGTCCGTAAGGATTATATTAAGAAACATCAAGCAAGAAAGAAATGTTTAAAAGCACAAAATAAATAAGTAATATTGTGATATTTTTATAACTAATATAAGTTATAAAAATTTAATTCTGTTAGTCATCTTGTTCTGTGATTTTCAGAACGAACGAGCAGTAATACGGATTGCTAAAAGCCGATTTAGTCTGTAATGATAACACCGTACCACTCCCGCTGGTCGATACTCCATTATAAGTAAAAACTTCACCAACTGTACTACTTGATGCTCCTAATGTGGTAAAATCAGTTGTACCAACGGTCAAAATTTTATAAACATCACCTGCGACCATACTACCCAAAGCTGGTTCATCTTCTTCTATGCTGTATGTTGAAAATGTGAATTTCTCAGGTAAAGAGCCAACCTGAAAGGTATATTTTTCACCTGTATGGAAACTTACTTTTGACTTACTGGCAGTTGTATTAAAGTCTTGGAGTGCCACATCAAACAGTGTAGAAAACCCTTGAGCTTGGAACTGATTAGTTCCATACTGGGTTTCACAGTCAAAACCCTTGGCTCCTATATCAGACATCACACCAACCTCCTTTAATGTAGGAAAATTGGCTTTATCTGTATCCAATACTATTAATCCACTAATAACTTCTACATTCACCTGTTTACTTCTTAACTGACAGGGAATATTAACCTCGTAAGTCGTATTAGAGACAAGTTCTCTTATAGCAGCCCCTCTGTTAGAGACCCGCATCATATATCCTTGTTTACACATATGTATTTTTATTTATTAATAGAAATAAAAATAATTTACACTTTATTATCACTGTCTTGTTTTTCTAATTCAATATCAACTTCCGGCACTTCTCGGGTTATATCAATTAATCCACAGCAACACCTGATTATGGAACATCTTGAATGAAGCATATATTGTATGATAGGTTGAACTATTAGATTAGCGATAACAGTGATTAATATAACTGTATCTGTCTCCATCTTTATTATAAGTATAAAAATTAAAAATGAATTAACAATTTAAAGATAGAGATACTATAATAAATTACAATAAATTACTATGAATTACGAAAGACAAAAATGTATTAGATGTAAAATGAACTTAACTTTGGATAAATTTAAGAAAAAGCGTGATGATACATATCAAAAAATGTGTAATGAATGTTTAGACAAAGCTAAAATAAATAGAGAAAAGAATAAATGTGAGCATAATAGAGTAAAAAGTCGTTGTAAAGAATGTAAAGGAGCGTCTATTTGTGAGCATAATAGAGTAAAAAGTAGTTGTAAAGAGTGCGGAGGAGCGTCTATTTGTGAGCATAATAGAAGAAAAAGTCAATGTAAAGAGTGCGGAGGATCGTCTATTTGTGAGCATAATAGAGTAAAAAGTAGTTGTAAAGAGTGCGGAGGATCGTCTATTTGTGAGCATAATAGAAGAAAAAGTCGTTGTAAAGAATGTAAAGGAGCGTCTATTTGTGAGCATAATAGATTAAAAAGTCAATGTAAAGAGTGTTCTAACCCAGTCAAAATCACAATCCAAAAGATGATATACAATTCTAAACAGTATGATAAAAAATATGACATATATGACCCTGTCAATTTTATTGACTACTGTTTTGTTGAAAATTTATTAGATGATTACAAACATTGTTATTACCAAGATTGTAAGGTTGAATTACAAATTATGGAGAGAAAAGATAATTTAGCAACAATTGAACGGTTAGACAACTCATTAGGTCATATTAAGAGCAATTGTGTAATCTGTTGTTGGAAG
>Ga0208644_1004676_pt1 | contig 10253 bp, 14 predicted proteins | sample VirMetDEL_Nov_18_FD_184517 | JGI IMG/M metagenome (GOLD analysis project Ga0208644, IMG submission 184517) | Aqueous microbial communities from the Delaware River and Bay under freshwater to marine salinity gradient to study organic matter... | ecosystem: Environmental > Aquatic > Marine >...
ATATACCTCGGACGATTTGCATGGTGTGATTCGTGCTGGTGGTATCTACCATTTTAAGGAAGTAGAAATGAATTCAGTTACACTAATGGGCAGACTAGCAAAAGACCCAGAAACTAAATACACAGAAGCAGGTTTAGCAATAACTCGCTTTACAGTAGCAACAGACGCATACAAGAAAGATGATCCAGCGGACTTTCACAATTGCACAGCATTTAACAAGACAGCCGAAACGATTGCACAGCACTTGAGAAAAGGTGATGGAATTTTAGTCCAGGGATCACTCAAGACAAGCAAGTTTGAATCTGACGGACAAGTCAAGTACAGAACTGAGGTGATGGTACAGAGGTTTGAGTTTCCACCTGGAAGAGTTTCAGGAGGAACACAGGCCGAGACAAAAGCTTCAGTAGACGTTTCATCAATTGATGATATTGACTCTTCTGAGGTTCCCTTCTAAAATGGAATAAACCATTGGAGGGATAATGAAAATATGCTTTGTTTGTAATCTTAGTAAAGAATTGGAAGAGTTTTATAAACATAAGGAAATGAAAGACGGAAGACTTAATAAGTGCAAAGAATGTTGTAAAGCATATGCACGTAATATGTCTGGTGAATTATTAGAAAGAAAAAGAAAGAGGGATAGAAATAGGCCAAATAAAGAAGAAAGGAGTAAAAAGCATAACGATAGAATCAAGCGCATGAAAATAGAAGACCCTGAAAAATGGAGCCATTTTTTAAAGGTGAAGAATGAATGGAGTCGCAAAAATAAGCATAAGAAAAATGCCCAAACAAAGGTAAGAAGAGCTTTATTAAAAGGTAAATTAGTTAAGCCTGAAGCATGTAGTAAATGTTCTGTTGAGGCTGATATTATTGAAGCCCACCATGAAGATTACTCGAAACCTCTAGATGTTGCTTGGTTGTGTAAAAGATGTCATACAGAGAGACATATTGAATTAAGAAATCTAAATAGAGTTTGATTGCAAAATTTTTCCAGCCCTTCTTCGGAGGGGCTTTTTTTATTCTTGACATAATACCAAACTAGTACCATAATAGTTCCAAAGGAGGTAATCTTGAGAGTAGATTTTCACCTCAGAATGAAGCCAGAGCTTTATGAGAGGATTAGAGAGATTAGCGAGAGAGAAGATTTAAGTATTAACAAAACCATTAACCTTCTATTGAGGAAGGCAACGCAAGGAAAGAAGAAATGAGTAAGGAAGTACAAGATAAAACACAAACAAATTGGATGCAATTGCAGGAGTTTAAGCCTGAGAACTTAGGTCAAGCCTGGAAACTGGCCGACATTATTTCAAAGACTAGCTTCAAAGCTGGTCACAAATCCGCTGAGGATATTTTTATCGCCATGAGCATGGGTCAGCAGATCGGGCTGAATCCATTTCAATCAGTTCAGAATATCTCTGTAATCAACGGACGGCCTAGCCTGTGGGGAGACGGTCTTGTGGCTGTGTGCCAGTCGCACCCTGACTATGAAGGTATCGAGGAGTCTTTTGATAAAGACTCATGGGAAGCAACTTGTACAGTCAAAAGAAAAGGCAAGCCTGATGTTACTGAGCACTTCAGCAAAGAAGACGCACAGATTGCAGGACTCTGGGGTAAGACTGGCCCATGGAAACAGTACCCTAGAAAGATGCTTCGCAATCGTGCAAGAACTTGGGCATTAAGAACGCAATTTGCAGACGCTCTCATGGGATTGATAACCACTGAGGAAGCTCAGGAGTCTGAAAGCTTCAAGGATATGGGGCCGATAAAACACGAACCAGCTCCAGAGCAAAAGGAAATCAAGATAGCCCTGGATTCTGCCCTACCAACAATTTCCAAAAAGGAAACAGTTGAGGAAGTGAAAGAGCCTGAGACAGAAGTCCTCCCACCACAGGAAGAGAAGCCCAAAAAAGCCAAAGGCTACAAAAAGAGAGTCGAGGAATTCAAGTTCATTGCAGACGATGCAAAGGAAAAGGGCTTCGACATTGGCTCAGCAATCGAGACTCTGGGACTTGAAGGTAATGATCCAGGCATGTGGAAAGATTCAGAACTAAGAGCTTTGAGTAAGCTTGTGGATGAAGCGGAGTGGAAATGATTAAAGATACAAACAAGGAATACCACAGTAATAGAGCTGTATCAAACAGCATGATGAAGCAGTACCTAGACAATCCGTTCATGGCTGGCGTTCGCTACTGGTCAGACATAGAACTGCCAGAAGTGCAGAACGAAGCCTTTAAACAAGGTGATGCACTACACGCAAAGATCCTTGAGCCTGAAAGATACTCTGAAGAATATGCAGTAAAACCAGAAGGAATAAGCCTTGTCACAAAAGAAGGCAAAGCATGGAAAGCTGACAATGCAGACAAGACCATTGTTGATCCGATCATCAACGAACAAGCAGCAATCCTTCAGGCATCCCCTTTTCAAAAGTGGTTCGATGAAGGACAGAACGAAGTAAGTATTTATTCAGAGATTGACGGCGTACCAGTCAAGGCAAGATTCGATTGCATCTTTGACGATTGCATTCTGGATCTGAAAACCACAAGCGCATGGAATGAGCAACAATTCCTGGAAGCTTGCATAGACTTTAAGTATGACTTGCAGCAAGCTTGGTACAGCAAAGTCTACAAGTCCCACTTTGGGAGACCACCAAAAGCTTTTATCTTCCTTGCTGTGACTAAGAAAAGTCCGGTCAATATTTTCTATCAAGTGCTACCTGCAAGGCTAGTCAATCGTGGTGAGATCCTATTGAGTGAAACACTTCCTCAAGTGATCCACAGCATAAAAGAAAATCACTGGCCTTTGAAGGAATCCAGCGCATCTCTTGATAAAATAAAGCCTTGGATTTTAGAGGAGGCAGGACTGTGACAATTAAAGAACCATACCACGGATGGACAATACGTGATGAGTTTGGCGGTACAATTTTCAAGTACCACGAAGATGAACAGAAATTTTTAACACTTCCCATGTGGGATAGGATCGAGGTTGAATATGCTAATGGAAATAAACAGCGAAGGCGAGATCAAGAAATTCCAGGGCAACCTGATAATGATTGCGAGTCTAAAGGATTTTGATGATGAAGAAGTTGAAAAACATAAATCTAGAACACTATCAGGTATGCCTAGTTCTTATCATGATTCTTTTAATCGCAAGAGGACTCGCAAATAAGTTATAATCAATTGACCCCTGCCAGTTTCATCTATACGGATGGTGCGCTTCACAATCTGGTGGGGGTTTTTTAAACGCAAGGAAAAAGAATGAAAATCAAGAAAGACTACAATTACATCATAGGTATTGACCCAGGCCCTAAACAAAGCGCAATAGCTGTTATCTCAAGAATTGCCAGTGAATACACACTACACGACTGGGACTATGACAAAAACGAAGAGGTAGCACGATTCATCAGAAACTACAGCTCTGAAAGGCTGGTAATTGAAAACGTGTCACATTACGGTCGTGGCGTGGGCCAAAGCGTTTTTGATACTTGCTTCGCTGTTGGCTATTTCTACGCTGTCGGCGAACCTTCTTTTGATATTGATCTAATCAAAAAACCCGAAGTCGGGCACATTATCACGGGCTCAAGACGCGCTACAAAGTCACAAGTGCAACGAGCTATCAAGGAGCGATTTAAGCCAACTGGAGGCGGTTCTGATCCGTACAAAGGCATCAAGTCAAAACCTGGCCCTCTTTACGGGACATCAAATCACATTCTTGACGCTATCGGTGTGGCTATTGCATGGATTGAGCACATGGACTGCGAGGAAGGGCATATTCTATGATTAGTTGAACTTGAAACCATAGAATAACCATGCTTTAATAAAACAAGCGACTGAACACCGCGACCAACAAAATTTAATAAATTGCTCGAAAGAGCCAGCCCCCTGGCAATCCTTAGCGGTGTTCAACTTGTCGGGGGGTTTTTATTTTAGGAAATTATGAAAGTAGGATTACTACAAATAGACGGGAAGATGCCAAACCTGGCACTTCTTCAGATTGCACAGTATCATTTGAATCAAGGTGACTCTGTGCAAATGTATGTGCCTTTTGCACGCAAGAGCTACGGCAAGATATACGCCAGTAAGATTTTCAACTTCTCAAATTTCCCTGGCTGGTATCCAAAAGACGCAATCTTGGGCGGAACTGGAGTTGATCCATACGGAAAACTACCTGAAGAGATTGAAAAGACCTTGATCCAAAAGGAAGCCTGGAATGCGCTGTACCCAAAGTTTGAGCCGAATTTAGGCTTCAGTATGAAGGGGTGTCGCTTTAAGTGCGACTTCTGCGTAGTGCCAAAAAAGGAAGGTCGCCCGATAGGGTTCAATTCTGTTTCTGAAATCATGGTTAAGCCATCGAAAAGGCTGATCCTACTGGACAATGATTTTTTCGGTGGGCCACGGTGGGAAGAGACAATCCAGGAAATCATAGAGAAGAAAATTCAAGTCTGTTTTCAGCAAGGCTTGAATATCCGCATCCTGAAGCCAAAGCAAGCGGAGTATTTAGCAAAAGCAGATTTTTGGAATGTCAGCTTTAAGTATAAACAAGTTACTTTTGCCTGGGACAAATACAAGGACAAGAAGCTTATCGAGCGAGGGATAGACCTGTGCCTCGATGCTGGAATCAAAGCATACAAGATGCAGTTCTTTGTACTGATTGGCTTCGATACTTCTCCAGAAGAAGATTTAGAAAGAGTTGAATACTTGCGCTCCAGAGGATGTGACATTTTTGTCATGCGAATGATGGAGCGAGAAAGTTACGAAACAGAAAAAGACTTTGAAAGAACAAAGCACTTCCAGAGGTGGGTAAATCGTCGCTGGATATTCAACAAATGCACGTTCAAAGAATACTGCAAAGAGGTTGGTTTTAAGGAATGATTTACTGCGTACATTGCGGAACGGATCAATTCATTGTATGTGTCATCGATGATGACATAACGATATGTGAAAACTGCATTGAAGAGTTAACTGAAGGATTAGGAGAGTAGAAATGAGAAGAAGCACAACAGAAATAATCGTCCTATGTGACGATTGCGAAAAGATTACAACAGGCGAAGCTTGGGAAGCTTCAAGACAGACCAGAGATGATCCAGCGGAGTGGGCCGCTCGTTGTGAGTGTGGATCAGACGAGTTTTATGATTTAGAAGATGCGTTCAGCGAATCAATAGCAAAGAGACTTCTCTCTGAATATGAAGAACTAGCAGATTCAAGCGAGTATGAGGATAGATTGAAAGCTGAGGGGTTTATTAAGGCTTTGGAGGTTTTGATATGAGTGTGACTAGCAATAAAAAACCAAAACCAAAACGCCCAAGATGCCCGTCCTGTGGCTATGGAATTCACAATTACTACAATTACGGCACTCAAGCAGAGTGCAAACGATGCCTTGAGATCTTTGAGGTAAAGAAATGAGCATAAGAAAACTGCAAGATTTACTTAGTGACTGCAAGAGTTTAAGAACAATGGTTCAGCACTACTGCGATGCTGGGCTATGGAGCTATTCAGATATGCAAGAGTTTGCCCGAATCAAAGGACTCAACTTTGATCCAGAGAGGATGCAATTCATCTATCAGAAAACTATCTTGGGAGGATGCGTGCATCAGTCTTGGGAGCCGTTCAAAAATCCCAAGGCTAATTTGTCTCTGGCACGAGAGATGGAAATAAAGCTGATTGAGGAAGTTAAAAAGTTTAAGAAGCATCTGAGCAAGACTTTAAAAGAAAAACGCTCAGAAGTCATCGCAGGACTTGAGAGCACAGAGAGAAGCCAAACATCAGAGAAAGTTTGTCTCGCCCTTGGCTGTGGGGTAAAGATTCCCTACAAGAACCAGGCTTACTGCTCAAAACAATGTAGTGCAAAAGGAAGATCCAAGAATCAAGGGCTTCCTGATAAGAAGCGGTGCAAATACTGTGGGCTTGAGTTTCCTTGGCCGATTACCACAAGAAACGGAAAGAAAGTGAGAATTGAACCTTGTCAATGGGCAAAGCAAGAGCATTGCTCAACTAGTTGCGCTTCATTCAATCGAGAACTTTCTAAAAAGAATTTAAGCAAGTCTCCTGCATCGTCGTAGCCAACTTGCGTACAAATCAAGTACAAAGTTCTTATCATAGCCAAAAGTCTTGCGCTTTTTTTGGCAGATCTCGTGATAGAACTGAACACGTTTGAAGTTGTACAAGTCGGCTATAATTTCGTCCTGGTATCCGCTTGTCATGATAGTAATTGCACTCATGGACTTCGGACCAAGAACACCATCTATTTCAAGATTCGTTGATAATAAATCATTGCATAATTCCTGCAATGTCTTGTTTGCCTGAGTCCACTTGTTTATAAAGAAATCCAGGTGAGTATAAGCCAAGTTATCAGGTAGCTTGTCTGCTTTAGATTTTGGCAGGTACTTCACTTTGTAAATCTCTTTAGCTTCTTCAGGCTTCAAGTCTTTGATTTGCTCAGGTTCAGTGATCCCGAAAGGGGAAAGATAATTCACGTTATGCTCAAATGCAATGCCGTATTTTGTGTGAAGGCCATCTCTGAAATAGAGTCCGCCCTCGTTCTTGAAAATCTCTTCCCAGATTTTAGGATTCATTCTTCTCTCTTTCCATGCGGTGGTTCCTATCTTTGTCGGCCTGACCGAACCAGAATGCAATCATCTGAGCGACTGCTTGAATCATTGCACCAATAAGCATCAAGACAGCTTCAGATCTTTGTTGACCGTTTGGAAGTGGATCACGAATCTCAAAAAACATCCAAGCAAAGAGAAGGAGAATCACTGTGCTGAGGAATGGCAAGAAATGTCTCAACGTCCAATCATGAGAGCTTGCATAAGTCTGGGCTAACTCTCTTGCATTCTTTCGATCTTCGATAATTGCTTCAAGTTCACTTCTCTTGGTTTGCTCTATCTCAATGAGAGCATCAAGGCTTTTCTCTGGATCATCAAGGATATGCTTCTCAATGGTTGGAATGTCTTTGACTCCACCCAAACCCAAAGCAGATGCAACAAGTCCAACAGTTCCACCAGATCCGAGATTCAATGATTCAATAAGTAAACCTGGAGCGTTCTTTCCTACTCTTTTTGCTGTCTTTCCGATTGCCTTGGCTAGTCTTTTGAATAATTTCATAGTTTCCCCGTAATCTTTGCCCATGCCGTTGCAATTGTTCCACCAAAAGCTGTAAGAAGTATCCAGAACTTGCCTGATACCCAAAGTGCGCCCTTAGATTGATTCATAAAGTCTTGTCTGATTTTTACTTCTGAATCAACTTTACGATTCAAGTCTTTCAAGTCTGACTTAATTTCAAGAATTGATTCTTTCATCTCAATTTTTGTCTTTGCACTGAAATCCATATGCTGTGCAATGAGAGATTGCAAATGCTCAAGCTTGTTGCTGTTGTCGTTTACTTTCAGCATCAACTCATCAGGCTTGAACTCAAATTCCATTTTAGCCATACAGTTTACCCTTCAATGAAGGCAACATCTCACTGTTGCCTCATTTCTTGAATGCAAGCGACAAGGAGAGGAATAAACTTTTCATATGCTAAGTTGTATCGGCCTTTGGATGTTGTGGATACAGCTTGAGGAAACACAGACTCTACATCTTGAGCAAAAAAACCAACGTCTTTTAGTCCATGCTTTTGTTTATTGACCTGGTTCTCTCCGTCTTGCAAATTACCGTCTTCGTCATAAAATTGAAAACCGTTTGCCCATGTACTATAGCTTGATGGTACCACACTTTTCCAATCATAGAACAAAGGAGTTAGCTGATCCACAATTGCACAAGCATTAGTGAGAGATTCTTCATTCTTTTTCAGTCGCTTGTCCGAAGTGTTCACATAAGCACCATTCCCAGCAACAGGACCTGTTCCTGCTTCGATTGGATAACTTGGTGTAGTGTCACCTACTCCAATTGCCCCACCATCTACAGTTAAAGTATCTGTATTGTCTGGTGAAAATATGAATTTTCCACCTGAAGCGGAGGAATAAAATCTAGTCAGATTCGCATTTGAAACATCTGCGTCAGGGTAGTTGATCAAAGAAAAGTTATTGCCGTTTGCGTTCACATATAAGGCAGCTTGTGAAGCTGAATTTGCAAGACCGTTTTGCACACGAATCGCAGTTGGAGTTGCTTGATTTTTTTGAACATGAAGCGCATTACTCAAGGAAGTCAATCCAATGCCGACACGGTTTGTGGATGCATCAACAAAGAAAGTTCCATTGTCTACTATAAAATTTTCAGTCACAGAAAGACTACCTGTGATTGATGCATTGTCTGCTGTGAAATCCTCAGTCACAGAAAGACTCCCTGTGATTGTTGAGTCCCCGTTTGCAGGAATTGTATCTCGAATGATTTCAAGTGACCACGAATTAAAAAGGCTTGTGAAATAAATTAAGGATAATATCAATCTCATTTCAAAAAGTCCTTACGAGCACACCAGCGATTGGCAATAAAACTTCCATCAAACTTCGTGAAGGTGGTCACTTCAGATGAAGCATAACTCATCAAAGATGGAGAGTATCCCAGAAAAACAACATCACCAGAGTTTAAACTGATTGCGCTTGATTCTGCTGTGCTACCTGCACTTGTGCATTCTCCAGCAGCATCAGCCGGACATAAGGCTACTTTTCCAGATGCTGTGAAGCTTAAACGCACAGAAAAAACTTCCATGTCTGAACGTCCACAATCAAGAAAATTTGTGGTCAAGCCAGAATTTGAAAGACTTGTAAATACCGCACCTGATTGCAAAAGCATTTTTGGCACACTTACTTTGACAATGTCAGAGCAAAATGAATTGAATGTAAGCATTCCCATTAAAATTAAAATTCTCATTTTTCCTCCCGTTAAATTATAGCAATTGATTATCGTTTAAGGAATTGTTGGGCCAGGTATAAAACTCTTATTTCCAGCAGCAGAGTTATTTATCCATCCAGAAGCTAAGCCTGTTGCTGGTGCTCTTTGGGTTGTCCATGATCCAATTGCACAACCATGTGTACTCGGCCATTTTGACCCTGCTGGATCACCAACATAGTCAAGCCCATCTTGATCAACATTACCGCCGTACAACAAGCTTTGATTAGCAGCAGGGCCAGCAGCTTGAGCGTACGTGTATTGGTCAAAATCTTCGAACGTATTATAAGTAAAGACCACTCTAGTATTTACGTTTGAATAACTGTAGTTACTTGAATTAAAGCGAAGTCCAGTAGTTCCAATCAGATTTCTAAAAGTATTGTACCTGATATAGGATTTGCTAGGTACTGTTACATCACAAAAGAATTCAATACATGAGTTCCCAGCATCTAAACTGGTGGGAGACTCAATAACATTGTTTTCAAATACCAGTCGACCTGCATCAGCGGTAATAGTTGACCAGTAGTAGGATGGTCTAATCAAGTAATTTAAAGTCGCATCTACTCTAGTGAATGTAAAGTTATTGTCTTTGATAATTTGCTTTTCAACAAATCCAGATAGAACAACAAACACATTCTCCAAAGTATTGCCTTCAATTATTAGATCTCTGGCATATCCTAACTGCAATCTAGGCTTTGCTGTAGTAGGACATAAGACCGTGTTGTTTCTAAAAACAAGTCTGTTGTAGTCACTAATGGTTCCCTGGATGGAGCCTTGATTGTACATATAACTTGATGCTGAACTTAGTTCAACGTAGTTATCAGAAAACTCTAAATCAAAATGTTGATAAAAACATGCGAAAGCCCAACGAACATTTAAACAAGTATTATTGCTGGCTTTCGATCTGTAACAACCTTCAAAATCAATTGACTCATTCTGGTTGTTTTTAAATATGTTGCTGTCAACAACAACATTGTCAGTGCAAGCAAAGAACACACCCCAGCCTTCAGTATCAAAAACATTGTCACAAACAACAATATCTTCAGCATTAAAATCTGTGTAGCTCGAAGCAGACCCACCGGCCCAGCGAAGTCCAGAACAAGCATTAGAAGAAGCTGTAAGAGTGTTACCCTGCATTATAGATTTTGAAGTGTACTGAAGACTGAATGCAGCTAAATCAGTAGCGATACTAGCATCCACACTATTGTTGATTATCTTTACATTCTTGTGCTGTCTCGCAGTAGTGTAATCTGATTGGGCTAGGTCTGCGTGTGGAAATGTGAATATTGGCAAACACTCCGAAAATTCACAATTATCTATCGTTAGATAGTTGCATGGCGTGTATGTTGTGTCAGCATTGAGCATAACAATTGCGTAGTTGTTTCTGTAATTTGAAACGCCATCCGAATTGTCCCATAAGTTCGATCCTGTAAA
>Ga0208644_1004677_pt1 | contig 10252 bp, 16 predicted proteins | sample VirMetDEL_Nov_18_FD_184517 | JGI IMG/M metagenome (GOLD analysis project Ga0208644, IMG submission 184517) | Aqueous microbial communities from the Delaware River and Bay under freshwater to marine salinity gradient to study organic matter... | ecosystem: Environmental > Aquatic > Marine >...
GTTTTCCGCCTCCATGTTGAGGAGACGTTGCGCGGCTTGCGCGACACTCAAGTTACCTTTCTTCGGTGCATCACCTTTTGCCTCGGGGGTTTGGGCCGCCTCGGCGGGCTGTGAAGGAGCGGATTCTGCTGTTTCGTTAGACATGGGATTAGAGCCCCCAAGGGCTGTGGACATGGCGGGTGCCAAGTGTCGCTACGGGTGCGATTCACACACCCGTCTGTCAACAGGAATTATTAGCGGCACTACTGACCGCAGTAATAATACTTATCCAGCCCGCTGCTCTGCGTCGATCTCCGCCTGCTGCATCTGCTGCTGCACGAAGTCGTCGTAGAGTCCGATGATCTGCGAGTACGCCCGCAGTTCACCAGTAGCCGCGAGTGTCATCCGTTCATCCTTCACCACGGCGTCGGAGCAGAGATCGATCATCGTCGAGTGCTGCATTTCACGCAGCTCCTCAATGAAGTCTTGGAAGCCATCATTCCCAACGAGACGGAACATGGCCTGACGCAGCCGGCCAAACTTCTCGGCTGACGTCAGGTGCGGATCGCGGCGTTTCTTCATCGTGAAGTGGTGGCAGGCATCGGGCCGGGCATCTGCGCCCCAAGGCGACCGATGACCGAATTTCTGGCCTGCATGATCTGGAATTCGTATTGCTTGGCACGGGCATCCAAACGCTCGCGGAACGGCTGATCCTGCTGATACCGCTGTTGCACGTCAGGCTGCTGGAGGTACTGCTGGATGACTTGCAAGCCGATCTGCGGCGGGGTGCCGGGCTTGATGTTCTTCGGGATGCCGGCGAAGATCTGCGCCAGATCCTGCTGTTCGTCCTGCACGATCTGCTGCTGACCTTGCTGCGCGGGACGGATGATGCGCTCGGCGATGTTCGGGTCGATGGTGGACACGAACGCGGTGCAGAGCGCAGACCAGTCGATGACGCCTTCGCGGTCGAGGGACTGCGCGGCTTGGATGATGGCCGTCCACTTCTCGCTCATCCGCTTGAAGTCCGGCGACTGCACATCCCACGCGAGGTAGAAATCGAACTCCTCGTTTACGTCGCCCTTGTTGAAGAGCTGGAAGTTGGGATCCTTGACGCCCATCACGCGGAACGTGACCTGGTCCATGCCGTACTGCTTGTAGAGCTTCCACACTTGGCGGAAACTCTTGGCGAGGCAGCCAAGGAACTTATCGACTTCAAACTGGTTGTAGATCGGGTCGATGGCGGGATCGCCCTCGCGGCTAGCAAAGCCGTTGTACTCTTTGAACGAAGTCTCCAAAAGCGCCTCGGACTTGTCCGTGTTCATGTCCGGTATCGGACGGTCGGCGTAGTGGTACTCGTTCGGACGACGTTCCGAAATCATCGCGCCCGGACCCCAGCGGCCCGGCGGGCGGCCTTGCGGGTAGCAGATGGGCGGGAGGATGCCGAGAGAGGCGGCGTCAATACGGCTGTCCTTGTGTGCCTTGATCTGATCCTGCCACGGCTTGCCCGGCTCGGGCAGGCCACGGGAGTCATGCAACTTGCGGCTCAAGTACTCGCGGCGGTACAGGACAAACGGATACTCGCCGTGAGCGTAACCCAGAAGTCCGTTCTTCGCGCAACCATCGTGGTTCTGGTCGGGCGGCAGCATCGGGTTGAACACCGTGCAGTAGATGCCAGGCGTGCCATCCTCGTCGGACAACCGCTGGTAGGCGTAGACGACACCGATGCGGTCCGTGAATCGTTGCTGTGTGTAGACGAACGAACGGGAAATCGGCTGGAGGTATTCGCTCGGGCTGATGGTGATGAGCTTACCGCGCACCTTCTGGATCGCGGCTTCGACCCACTTCTCGTCCCAGCCGTCCGTGTACACCATCGCCCGCAGTTGCTCGGCGGTAAAGTACTCCACGCGGTAGATTCCGGGCGCACGCTCAAGGTCCGTCGAGAACGACGGGATGAAGACGTGCTCGTCCAAGTTGAATGCACGGATGACGGGATACGAACGCTCGGGTCCGTCCATCGGAACCGTGGTCTCACCCGTGTCACGCAGCTCGCGCAGCATACGGGCCGCCTTGTCCTTGGAGCATCCGTACTGCTCTTGGAAGATGGCCTTCAGGTCATCGGCGGCGGACTTGTCCTCGACCAGCGCCACGATGTCGATATTCGGGAACTGCTGCTGCAAGTCCTGCACGCGGACGTTGACCAGCACTTTCTCCCGACGTTTTTCCCAGAACTGCCCCATGACCGCGACGCCCTTTTCGTTCATGTAGTTGGAGCACATCTCGACTTCGCGCTCCACCTCGGGAATCTGCGTCTGGATCAGCCAACGCATGAAATTGCTGACCAACTGGCTACGCGCCCCATCCTCGGCGCCCACGGGAACCGCCGTCAGGTTGGCCCGCTTGAACGCCATGCACTCCATGGCGACCTTCTTGTTGATGATGTTATCGACAAGGAAGACACGGAGGTCACTGGCGCCGTCCCACGGGGTGGGGCTGACCTTGCTGCCCTCGCGGGAGTGTTTCTTGCCGTCAGCGGACTGCCCGTTCCAAATGGCGTAACGGGTCTCGTAGTTCAGCCGGCATTGGTCGATGAACGGCTGATTGTCGCGCACACAGTCCTCAAACGCCTTCTTGAGCAGATTGAAGTCCGGCCCCTTGTTCTCGGGCGGAGCTAGTTGCAGACCGGGATCAGGGGGAACCGAGGTGGCGTTGCCGTCAATGGAACTCATGGGCTTTGATAAGCGCACCTAATGAGCGCAATAACAAAGGTGGCAAGCACTCAATAGCTCCAGGTGCGGTCATCCACCTGCTCGGCGGCGTGCGGGTCCACAAAGCTACAGTTGGAGACGCAGAGGTAGCGCAGGCAGTCGATGGGGTCTTTAGTCGCCTCGTCCTTGCCGCCTTTGGCCGTGTACTCTTGCAATGAGTAAATCAGGTTTTGGCAGCGGTCGCTGATGTAGAGCTTCGGGGCGTTGAGCGCGGACAACGGCTTCTTCTCGTCGTAGGACAAGAGGCCATTGATGAGCTGGAGACCGTTTTCAATCTCAACGCCGGGGGCGGGGTGGAACACCATGCCCGCCGAGTCCAACTCGCTTATGATTGTTGTGGCGCCTTCGGCTGACTGCTTTTCCGCTACACCGAGACGCGGGTCAATAAACCTCTCGAAAATGGTTTCGCCCTGCTCGCAGTGCTTGATGAGTTCAACGTAGTCGTTGATGCCTTTCTTGCTGCCTTTTTGCGCGGGGCCGGCTTTGCCTTCCGGTCCGGCTCCGGGCAAGGCCCAGTCGTCGTAATCGGGCCACTCTCGGTAGACCCACCAGGTGCCGGCGGCGTCGATGGCGACCCAGAGCATGAACCAGTTTTTGGATCCTGCCGGGTCCAGTGCCATGTAACGTGTGACGTTGTAGTCCACGTTGTTCGTCCACGGCATCTTTTCGTGAGGAATGACATTAACGTCCTTATTGAAGCCAGGAAAGACGCTAGTGATGCTTTTGGTGGGAACGCCATATGCACGGGCCAACACTTCGTCCTTGGAGCGACCGAGCAACTTGTTTCGGAAGTCGGAGGTGTCGATAAACGTGTTGTCTTCAGTCCAGAAATAGTAGATAACAGTTCCCGGTCGGGAAAGGGACTCTTGGACGACTGGTAGCTCTCGACCCACCAGCGGGGCAAATCGCTTTTCAATGGTACGAGTTTTCCCGAGGATGTCCTGTACCAGAGGTGTCCAGCCTGTGAGAGTAGTAAACGTGAGGATGATGCGTCCATGGAAGTCCGTGGTCCGGTACTGTAGCGTCTCAAACATCTTCTGCGGACATTCCTCGTCGCACCAGATCAAGTGGGCGCGGTAACCCTCGGCTACCTGCGCGTCAGCTTGGTAACTGCGGTAATTGCTAAACTTGATGCTGCCACCACGGCGGAAACCAGCAACAGGAGGCAGGATACAGATGTTATCAGTAAAGCCGTTCTTCTGGGAGTACTGGACACTGTGGTTGAGTCCTTTCTTGGTCGGGAGATTGCGGATGCCTTGCGGGAGAGCGTCCCAGACCATCCTCTGCTGGTCTTCGATGCTCCGATCCTCGTTGACGTGGTAGGCGCGGACCTCGGCACCGGGGATCGTACCAGCAGCCCACACGCATAACCTGCTGGCTATCATTGATTTGGAGCTCCGATTTCCACCTAGTATGATGTGGTTCGTGTACTTGCCCCAGTTGTTCATCACCGTCTGCCATGACGGTAGGATCCAGCCCGCTCCCACGGGGTTTTGCAGGGCTTCTTGGTTTCTTTGCTCTCGAAAAGCCAAATACGAAGCAAGTTTGTCGTGCGGCCAGCTCAACAACTCGGCGTCCGGTGGGTTTGGAATCCACGGAATTCCAAAATCGGGACGAAAATCGTCTGCGTAGTAGCGGTCAGCGAGCTGCATGGCGCTTTTTCATGTGGACGGTGTAGGTGAGGCGGCTGGATTCGACCTGCGCCCATGGAATCAGCCCTTGGCCGTCGATGTTCAGCCCTTCCGGCTCGGCGTAGATGCTGATGCGGGCATATTCCCGCGCTCCCTCCACGTCCGGCTCAATCAACCACTCGTCCACCGCTCGTTTTGTGACCATAAGCTCCAATACATCGGCCATTAGCTGCGGTAAAGTCCGATGGATGCGGCGTAACACGGTATTAGTTACGCTAATATGAGCTAACTTCGGTGGATTTGGTGTTCCAACCGATGCGACTGTGGTTTTCTTACCTCCACATGGCCCAAAAACGCATCCTCATCGGCACGCCGCTCAAGGGAGACATCCCCAAGTCGTACTTCCGCACCAGTCTGCAACTGGCGACGGCGGAGATACCCGACGTAAAGCTGGACTGGATCTTGTTGGACGGGCCTGCGGTGCAGATCGCCCGCAACGAGATCGCTGCGTATGCTGTCGAGCAGAAGTTCGATGAGCTGATCTTCTGGGACAAGGACGTGCTGGCCCAGCGGAATGGCGAGGACATGACGGCCAGCGCGATTATGCGGCTGATCGGGCACGACCGGGACATTGTCACGGCAGTCTACTCGTCGCGGTCGCTGGACACGCACTGGCACGTTCAAGCGATCAAGGGCGAGGAACCGGATGAGGCGGGACTGCAACGGGTGGAGCGGGCCAGCATCGGCTTCTGCAAGATCAAGGTGCCAGTGTTGCAGCGGATTGCGGCGCAGAACCCAGACCGGGTTGCCATCCTGACCGATCCCAACCGCGCTCCGAAGAGCGTGCCGGAGTTATTCCCGATGGAGCTGAAAGGCAGGAACACCAGCGATCATCGACTGAAGCAGGTGTGGGCGGCGTTGGCCGAGGTGAAGAACGACTCCGTGCTCCGCGCACGCATTGAGCGCGAGCTGACAATCCGCTACGACGAACCCAACGTGTTCATCTCGGAGGATTACGGGTTCTGTGATCTGGCGCGGGCGGCGGGCTACGACATCTGGATGGACACGCTGATGGTGCTTGGGCACCAGGCATCCGTGGTGGTGCCGATTGAGAGCGCCAAGCTGTTGGAGATGCTGTCCGAGCCGTGGCGCAAAGAGGAGCTGGCGATCATCAAGCAGCAGATGCTGGAGGCGCAGGCCGCGAAGAAGAAATGACCTACATCAAATTCCCGTGCGGTGATCTGGAGCCGGTGACCATCATCAAGTACCAAGGCGACGAAGTATGCGTGAGGATGTCATTCGGCCCGTTCTGGACGCAGCGGAACCGGGTGATGAGGTTCGGATGACACGCGGACGACGCACCAACACGTTTGATGCGGAGCGCAGGGGTGCTTTGGTGCGGCACCTTTACTTCCAGCTAGGAAGGAAAGAGCGGGAGATCGCTTCCGAGCTCGGCATCAGTTGCAGCACCGTGAACTACTACAAGAACAGGCAGAAACGATGAACGCCGCAATGCGCGTACTCACACCGGAGGAGAAATGGCACGCTGGCCGGCAAGCCGATGCGTTCTTCGGCCTGCTCGACCAGTACAACGCGCTAGTCGATGAGAACGTGGCGCTACGTCAGATTATGGAGGACTTGGCGCGGCAACATTGCCACACCAGCCTAGCAGGCCGCGACTACAACGGTCAGGTAGCCAATACGCTTGTCACCGACTCAGGCGCACTTACCGCCAATTCCATCGCGCTGCGTCGCCTAGCCAAGGATGGCAAGTTCCGCATCGTGGCAGAGCACGGACGAATGGTTGTCGGCTATTGGCCCGAAAACGACCCACAGAAGCAGGAGACGCAGCCATGACTGACACGCCGCTGACTGACGCCGCTGTCCGTGAAATCCTCCAAACGGGTCAGCATCCCAAGGTAAAGGCGGAGTTTGCTCGTGACCTAGAGCGACGCCTAGCCGCCGTTATCAAGCAACGTGACGAGATGTTCCGTGCCCTAGCCGAGCCTATTAGGCCGGCTGACTGACCACCGTCTGCTTCGTCGGCTTCTTCACCTCAACGTCGATGTCGTTGGGGTTAGGCAACTCTACGGGGGCCGCCTGCACGGTCGGGACGGGCATCTTCCCGCTCAACCGCGCCACGATCTCTTCCTTGCTCAACTGCCCGTAGTTGTTGACCTGGATGTTGACGTTGGCGCCCTGCGTGGCGTTCAGCCCGGCCAGCCGTTGCCGCTTGTCAATCGCCACGGCCAAGTTAAACCCGAGGCTGTTCAGTGGAGTGTCCTCCACGGTATCCAGCATCCGGTCCACGATGCGGTCAGCCAGGTTGTCCAGCTTACCAATGAGTCTTTGGTTGAATTCTTCCACGGTGATTCCCACGATTCGTTGAAACAGTCGTTTGTCCTCCTCGGTCACATACCCAAGACGAGGATGCTTCTTCAGCCCCAGCCCCCGTCCCTCCAACGTAGCCACCGCCAGATCGTTGACCAGCTTTTGCGGTGAGTACGTCGTCCGGCCATGGCTGCCATCCGTTTTGATTCCTTCCGGCATGGCCCCTCATCGTCCTTGCCCGTTGGCCCACATGGCTGCCTCCGCCCTGATCCGGGCGATGTAGTCATCCGCCGACTCCTGCTTACGCGGGTAGTCCGGCTCCTCCCGCTGGAACTGCGGCAGGATAGCCATGGGTGCTTGTTGTGCATTTAATGATGCTTTGGGCGTTTGCTGTTCACGAATAGCGGATTCGTCAGCAACAACAGGCGCCACCGACTCTGACCCCGAGTCTGACCCTGACTCTGCCCTCCGCTCCTCCGCTGGCTCATTCACATCCAGCCTCTTCACCACTTCATACTCCGCATCCGTGTCATCGCCACTTCCCCAGATCTTCCGCACCAGCACCCGTTCTCCACGAATCAGCCCACTCGTAAACAGCCAGTTCCCCACCTTCGTCCACATCTCCCGCCCATCCTCCCCCACCACCCTAAGCTCATTGTACTGCTTGTTCCGACACATCTTCCCCACAATCCCCTCCGCAACCTTCGGCCACATAGAAGCCAATCTACTAGCCTCATTACGAATAGTGTTGACTTTTTCGCTATCCCCCTCCGACTCCCCCGTAGGGGGAGTGACAGTGGGAGTGTAAGCAGCTTTAGCTGCCAGACGAGTGAGGTCAGCTTCAACTGCCAGCGGCACAGTAGTGGCAGTAGCTAACGGACTGCACTGCGAATTTTGTAGTTGGTGGGTGGTTGTACAGCCGTACTGCGAATTTTGACCATTCTGGGTGGTTTTATCCCAATTTTCCCGCCCCAGGCGCTGGGCGACCCCCGCCCCCCCGTGGCTGGCGGAGCCAGAGTCGGGGGCTGAGGGGCTAGCAGCGGGCGGCGGCGGAGCCGGTAGGGCGGGCAATGGGATGCCGTACCTGGCAAGACCTGCCCGCTCATGCCAGGCGCAAGCCTCTTCAAGGCGGCCCGCTTTCAATAGGACGTTAAACCGGGCTTTCCTGCCCGCAATTGCCCGCTTACGCGGTCTTCCCTTCCCCGGCTTGGCGGGCTTTTCGGTCAAGCCGCCCGAATCCGGGCTTGTCAAAGAGGGAGCAAGGGAGGGGGCGGGAGAGAGGGAAGACAAGGGAGGGAAAGGTTGAGCGGGCGGAGGAATTGCAAATGAGGGCGGGAGCATAAGGCAAGGGAATACGGGCATAAGGCGAACTACTGACAAGCGGGGCGGAGGCATTCGGGCTTGTAAGGGGCGGGAGGGAAAGGACACAGTGTGGCCGCAATGCACACTAATCACCTTGCAATGTTTATTGAATCACTCCGGGCGGAAATCCAACTCCGCGCCTATGTTAACAGCGGGGAGGCGGAGCGGGATCTTGACCGCGCATGGGAAAGCGACGCCGCCTTTGACCGCGCCTTCGCGGAATACAAGCGGGAATTCCCGGACGCGGAGGGCGGAGCATGAACCGCCACACGCTCCGCGTGATCCTGGAAACGCTCGCATGCTGCCTTGTCGGCGCCGTGATCGCGCTCGCCTTTGCCTTTACTTTGCCCGGATGAAGTAGAACCAACCCGTAAACCAACCCGTAAAAACAACCCGTCATGCAACTGTTAACAACCGAAAACGCGAAGACAACGAAAGGCGAAAGCCTAGGTTATTTGACCGCTATTCTTTACCTTGCGCCCGGATCCCTGTCGGGCCGCAACGTCTGCGCCCATGCAAGCGAAGGATGCCTTTTTTCCTGCCTTAACCTGGCGGGGATGGGGGCTTTCTCCAATGTTCAGGATGCCCGCATTTCGAAAACAAAGGCTTTTTTCCGCGACCCGAAGGGATTCGTTGAAACCCTCGCGGAGGACGTGCAAGCCGCGCAACGAAAGGCGGAGCGCTCGGGGATGGAGTTGTGCGTGCGTTTAAATGGGACGTCTGATCTTCCATGGGAAAACCTTGGCGGGCAAATCGGTGTTCCCTTGATGCGACGCTTCCCGAACACTCGCTTTTACGACTATACGAAAAACGCCGCAAGGGTTCGGGCTTTCCTGGCGGGCCGCCTGCCTGACAATTATTCCCTCACGTTTTCCCGCAGTGAGTGCAACGGGGAGACGGCCCTTGAACTAGCGCGGGCCGGCGGGAACGTGGCGGTTGTGTTCGATACGAAGAAAAGCGAGTCCCTTCCCGCGAAATGGGGCGGGCGGCCCGTGATCGACGGGGACTTGCATGACCTCCGCTTCCTTGATGGTCGCGGGCGCATTGTCGGGCTCCGGGCAAAGGGGCCGGCCCGGCGGGATGACTCGGGCTTTGTCGTCATGACGGGGGGTGCAAAATGAGCGCCTCTTTTGCCAAAGCGGAGGAAATCCTTCGGAAAAGGGGAGCGCGGGCGCTTGCGGGCGCCTGCCTTAACTACCAAGCGAAGCGCCTTTGCGGCGGGCTTTCGATTCATGACTTGCCTGACTTGCCTTGCGGGATGGATTTCCGCGACCATTGGCAAGCGGAATGGGAGGGCGGCCCGTTGACGGAGGAAAACTTCGCGGAGGCAATCGCGCAAGCGGCGGAGTGTTTGCGCGAAATCCTCGCGGAGGAAGGATTTGAAGAGTTGGCGGGAATGGCGGAGGGCGCAGAATGATCCCGCGCCCCGTTGCTTGGCGCGTTCGTTTCCTCCGGGACGGGGAAACGGTCGCGGAGGTTAAGGTTGTCACCGTTTCCCGCTTGTTTGCCCGTTGGCTCGCCTTGGAACAGTTCCCGCAAGGTTATTCCATCGGGATGCGCCTTGTAGTTTCCCGCATGAAGTAAACACAAGCCCACACTCCGGGCGCGGCGGTTAATTCCCCGCGCCTTTCCCTTGCCCGCTTGCGCGCCTTGGCGCCTGGCGGGCTTTCTTTTGTTCAAAAGCGGGCGCAACGGGCGCCTGCCTTGGCGCGTTTACTACGGGCGCGGGCGGCGCCTGCCTGCCTGGCGGGCCGGGCTCGCGAGGCGGGCGCGGAGCCAAGCCCGGCGGGCGGGGCCGGGGCGGGATGGGCCGGGCGGGATCGCGGGCGGGCCGGCGGGGCCGCAAGCGGGGCCGGGCCGCTAGGCGCTGCGCGGGCCGCCTGCCTGCCGGTGCCGGCATCATGTCGGTGGCGTCACCGCAATGATCGCCAGCCGGCATCCCGTAATGGCTGGCAAATTCCGGGTTCCAATTTTGGATTTCGTTTTTAACCGGGAAATTCCAGCCCGAAAACAATTTGGCCTCCGGAAAAACGGCCAAACCGATTTCGGAAAACCGATTTAACCGGAAAAAATACAGGGGAAAACAATTTGGCCTTGTAAACGTGGCTACGTTGTGGCCCAAGGACGCTCTCCCATGAACACACTAAACAAACTCCTAGCCCGCTGGGGCTACAAAATGACACG
>Ga0208644_1004678_pt1 | contig 10251 bp, 18 predicted proteins | sample VirMetDEL_Nov_18_FD_184517 | JGI IMG/M metagenome (GOLD analysis project Ga0208644, IMG submission 184517) | Aqueous microbial communities from the Delaware River and Bay under freshwater to marine salinity gradient to study organic matter... | ecosystem: Environmental > Aquatic > Marine >...
TGTGACACAGAAAGGATTTACGAATAGTGATTATTCAACAGGGCAAATTGGATCAACTTTAACATATACAATAACACCTTCAAACTATTCAGGCATGAGATATATTTTCATTGGAGCAATAACAGGATCAAGCAGAACTGATAGTAGTGCAACATACGCTGATGATTTAGATTTTACATATACATCAACATCAGTGCCAACTTTTAATATACAAGACGGAACAATATTTGAAGAAACTGACACTAACAAAGCCTACATTTGGAACGCTTCTACTACAACGTGGACACAGTTATAAATATAAACTATAACAACAGTTATGATTTATGGTCAGTTCATATACGCTAACCTCATATAAAGATACTAGTTTTACGGCTAGAGATATAGTAACTGACACAAATACTGTAAGATTTGATATACGTAGTCTTGCTAGTGATACTTTTAGTGGTAGGTTTGATATTAGGCAACTTGCTCTTTATTACAAATCTTTCTCCCCCAACTCATTCACATCAACATCATACAGAACATTAGATGAAGATATCAACTTAACATCAAGATTTGATATTAGGCAGGGGGAGATTAATGCACACTTAACAAATAAATTCAACATAAGACAAGCAATATCAGATACATTAACAGGAAAGTTTGACATAAGACAAATAATATCTGATACACTTACATTGCCATTTGGACTTTATGTAACAGTTGCAAACACAATAACTAGTTTGTTTGACATAAGAGAACAGATTGCAGATACGTTAACAAACAAATTCCATATAAGAAAACAGATTGGTATTCTTGGTAGTTATATTGACAACTCATTTACAACATCATCATACACAATTGCAGACCTATCAAGAACATTTAGATTTGACATAAGACAAGCAGTTACAGAAACTGTTACATCAAAGTTTGATATAATATCACAGTTAATTGACACATTAACAGCAAGATTTGATATAAGAGAAAAAGTAGTTGATACTATTACAAACAAGTTTAACATTAGACAGGCAATTACAAAAGCAGTTACAAACAAGTTTGATGTAAGACAAGCTATTCTTCCAACTATTACAAGCTTGTTTGACATAAGAGAAAAGGTGGTAGATACAGTTACAAACAAATTCCATATAAGAAATGCAGTAAGCGATACAAGAACATTCCTATTTGACATAAGAGAAAGAATAGTAAAAGCACTTATAAATAGATTTGACATAAGAGCAATTGCAATTGCATTACCAGGATATACAAGTGACTCTTACACTACAACATCATATACTACACAGATAGGAACTGTTCCACAACTTACAGTGCTATTTGACATAGCCAGTGTATTAGCAGGAAGAACTTTAAGATTAAGATTTGATATAAGAGAAAAACTAGTTGATACATTAACTAACAGATTTGATATTAGACATATAGTATCTGATTCAAACACATTCCAATTTATCATAAGATCATTAATTGCTGATACAGTAACAAGTCTATTTGATATTAGACAGGCTATTACTCAAACATCTACAAACTTGTTTGATATTAGAGAGGATCTTATCGATACATTAACCAACAGATTTGATATTAGAAACACAGTATCTGATTCTAGAACATTCAGATTCTCTATTATTCAACGTATATTCAATACAGTAACAAGTAGATTTAATATAAAGGGTGGAGTAATTGATACATTAACAGTAAAATTCCACATAAAATGGTTATTCCTAAACAAGAGAACTGTAAGAACCACAGCAAATACAAGAAGAGTAAGAACAAACTACAAGGGCGCAAGAGTAAAAACAACAGATTCATCAAAGGAAGTAGACACATTATAAGAAAATATTTAAACCTTGAGGAGCAAATCACACTATGAGTCAGTCTATGAATAAGAGAGAAATTGAATTTAGAGAAAAAGTAGGCTCTAGAAGAACAGTAAGTATCACTCTTACAGACAGCACAAACACAGCATTAGACATGACTTCAACTACTACATATAACACAGGCAAATGGAAAGTATGGAAACCTGATGGCACTTTGCTCATTAATGGTAATATTACATTTTTGACTAGAGCATCTGGTATTGTTTCTTATGATTTATCTGCCACCGATACTGCTGCAGCAAATGCAGGTGTATGGGAGGGAGAAGTTGAAATCTTCAATGACGAGGGAATACTAAGAGAACAAAGTGAAACATTTACATTTATAATAGAAGAGTCATATTAGAACAACACTTATTAGTTACGCATATATACATTTATCATGGTTGTAAATAAAATAGTAGAAGATAATGCTTATTTTGCATTTAGAAAATCACAAATGAAAGCAATGCATACTGAACGACTTGGTGTTATTCATGTATCTGATTTGATTAAGGCTTGTATTAGAAATGTTATGTATGGTAAATTTACTCCACCCGAGTATAAGACCATGACAACAGAGGATATGAAATCACTTTATTTTGGTCAAGCAATACACTCTGCAAGTGAAGTTGCTGATCCAGAAAAACATGAGATGTTTCTTGCATATGATTACGAGCAAGACAAAGCATTAACATATGAAGAAGCAAAAAAAATTCCACAAGATGATCCAAGACAGTTGGATATTATTTATGGTAGCATAGATGATGTAATTGAAGTAGATGGAGAACTAGTTATCTGTGACAAGAAAACAACAGGATCTATTGAATACTTTCAAAAACATAACTCAAGTGCATCTGATTCACATATGGCACAGATTAATTGTTATCGTGCATTATTAAACAAGTGTTATAATCTTGATGCAAAACGTGGGTGTGTAATATACATATCAAACTCCATATCAAAAGAGAAATATGACAAACCTACACCTATATCATTCCTGTTAAAAAAACCAGAAGAAGTATTACAAGAAATGATAGCAAACGCAAAAAAGATCAAAGAATCAATAAAGTCAGATAAACTACCAGAGAGAACAAGATGTTATCTTTGTGATGGTATGTGTCCGTATGCTAACAAATGTTTTGAGTCATTTGGTGAAGATTAATGGTTTATGTTTATCCTAGTTGTAAACAAGGAGAACACGCAAAATGTCCTAAACAATACGCAGGTTTAATTAAATGCCAGTGTGCTTGTCATGTGGTGATTGGTACAGGATGATAATTTACGAACCAAAAAACAACATTAAGGTTTATACTCCAAAAGGTATAGCAAGAATATGGCTTGTAACTGAATATGGTATGGAAACACAAAAACTGTTTACTTGTATAACATCATCAGGTCAAGTATGGGAATTCACAAATGATCAAATTACAGTTCAAGATAATCCTACAGTAAATGGATTTGATGATGATTGAAAGTATATTTTAACGCAAACAACAAAGCAACAAGACAGGCACTGATAGATTGTGGAGTCAAAAATGTCATGATTGCTCACAAATATACATGGGCTAGTATAGATTCATACAGAGATAATTTTGATTCTGTTTTTGTTGTTGCAGGAGTAAAAGGAGATCAAGACAAATATTTGAATTGGTTAATTAAAAATAAAGAAAAATATGATTACGCTACTCAATTTGATGTATTTTATGACATGAACGCAACAATGAAGAATCTGGAAAAAGAAAGAGAAATGGGAATAGATTGGACACTTCCAGTGTTACAGCAGAATTTTCTACAGCATTTGTCAAAGTTAAAACCAAAGAAAGATGACTATGTATGTTTGGGGGAGATAAAAGGAAAAATAGAAATGGAAGATCAAATAAGAAAATTACCACCATTACAATATCATGGACTAGCAAAAGGTAACTTTATACAAAGAAACAGAATGTTCAAATCAATAGACACAAGTGCATGGATATCTGCAGCAGTATCAAAGAAAACAGAAATATGGTTAAACAACAACACAATATCAATGTTTTTTGGAAACAAAGGAAAAGGCATGGTATCACAACTGCAATTCTATTTAGAAAAATACAAAGACAATATGGAAAAAGTTGGAATAACAAAACAACAGATACTTGATAATGATTACAATGCATTACTTAAATTTCCAATAGCAACATTGTTTATGCCTATGTGTAAAAGTTTTAACATATACGATGATAATTTCAAACAACTTTAAATAAAACTATCACATATGCAATACGACTGTCAGGGATTACCACCATGAGTGCACAACGAATGTGGGTTCAACGGTAGCCCTCTTAAGTCCGTTCTTCCAGGTCGGAAGTGAGTGAACACGTAAGATTCACTCCTTTCCTTTGGGAAATATTTATATAATTTGTTTTATTAATTTTCATATATGCCTGATGATATTAAGTTAAAAGAGAATAACGGCAAACTAGAAGCGAGTATCGATAAAAGAAAATCTATTAGTTCATTTAACGCAGCAAAGCATTTGAGATCAGCAGAACTTCCTGCACTTTGTAACGATTGTATTTACAGATCCATTGATACAGGGGGGAATGGGAAATGCCCAAAATATGAAGCAGATGCAACGTGTGCAATACGAGCAGATATACAAAAAGTAATAGGAGATATGGACACAAGAGATCCAGAACAACTAAAAGGCATACTTGATTATCTAGTAAAACTATACACAGAACAGATATTTGTAGCACTAGGAGAATCCAAGATGGACGGAAACATACCTGATAGAAACACAAACGCACAATTAAACTCACTACTAAAAATTATCAACACTATGATAGAATTATCAGGTAAGGTAGAGATTAAAGAAACACAGGTATTTGACGAGAAGAATATAATGAAAAGCATCTTTAAAGAAATGACAGCAAAGAAATCTATGATGGAGAATGGCTAGACCAACAGAAGATGATATTAAGAAACGAGAAGAGTTTGTAAGAACATTTGTAGAATGTGCTCAGACTCCATCAAAGTTTTCAGAAGTATTTCTTAATCATGGATTATTTGAATATAACAAAAGATATGTTAATTGTCTAGATAGATTCATAGTATATCGTAGTGGTAGACAGGTAGGTAAAACCATGTCAACTGCTGTCAAAGCCATACATTTTGCTTTCTTTGCTCCTATGCTTTTAGAGACAGTTGATAAGGAATGTACTATTTTGATTGTTGCACCTACCCAAAACCAGGCAAGTATTATGTACGATAGAATCAGAGCATTGATTATGGGAAGTGATATTCTTGAAGATTACATTGTAAGAAACACACAAACTGAAATGTGGTTAAGATGGTTAGATGATAGAGGAACTACAAAGATAGTTACTCGTGCAACAGGTGAATCAGGTACAGGACTTAGAGGTTATTCTCCACACGTTATCATAGTTGACGAATGTTCGTTTGTAAAAGAAGATATACTCACAGCATTATTCCCTGCAGGTTCTGCAACTAAAGCAAGAGTATGGCTGACATCAACTCCGTTTTCAATGATGGGTTATTTTTACAATGCTTGTAATAACTCTAAAACAATTAATGGAGAACCTGTATCAAGTGATGGACAATGGACACAGTTTCACGTAAGATCAATTGACAATCCATTGATTGCAAACGATCCAGAGTATATGAAATTCCTGGAAAACCAAACAAGAGAAAGTTATGCACTTGAAGTGTTAGGTGAATTCCTGGAAATTGGTAACGCATTGATACCACAAAATCTTTTGCAAGATGCAATGGTAGAGAGTCACCCAGATGGTAGCACTAGATATTATGTTGGTGTTGACGTTGCAAGAAGTGGTATGGACGAAACAGTATTTACTGTAATTGGATTAGATGAAAAAGATACAGTTCATGTAGTTTGGCAAGAAAAAGAGGGTCAATCAAACATTGTAGATGTAGCAGGTAAGACACAAGAGTTAGCAGAAAAGTTTCACGCAGAAATGGTTTATGTTGATGAAACAGGATTGGGAGCAGGACTATATGATTTGCTACAAGAACGTGCTGTAGTTGTAAGAGGCATAGTATTTTCACTTAAAGAAAAAGAATCTATATACAAGAATCTTAGAGTGTTGTTTGAACAGAAACGCATTAAGATAGGGGGGAGACAAGAATTAGCAAAACAACTAGGAATGTTAAGAAGAGAATACACAGAAACAAAACTCATGAAGATAAAGTCAGAATACAAAGATGACCACGCAGACTCACTAGCAATAGCCTGTCAAGCAGTAGCAACAGGAGATCAATGGCACGTAGTTAAGATGTCACAAAAGTTACATGACAGTCTATTCGGTTAACTTTATATACTAAAATCATACATTAAAATCATGGTTGAAGTTACCAAACCAAGAAGAAGACCAGCTATTTTAAACCCAACAACAGGGGAAACTGGACACTTTAGACAGGTTCAAGGCAGACACGTATTCGTACCATCTGGAGAAGAACCAGCAGAAGAGGTAGGAGAAAAAGAATTAGAACGTTGGGAACATCCTACACCAACATTCAGAGCAGAAAAAAACACGTATGGATACGGTCAACCAAACGATAACTCTAATCCTAGACCTGATGAAACATGGCGAGGAACAAGAGGAGATGCTATTGAAAGTGAAACTTATATAGTATCAAGTACAAAAGTTGATATGGACAAGTTAGCAGAAACAAAACTTGGAGATGTAATTAAATATTATATAAATGGTAAACAAGATGAGGGAACTGTAGTCAGTATTAGTGGAGAATATGTTAAACTATTAAAAGCAAGTGGTATGTACGAAGACATTCATATCAATGATACATTCCAAGTATCTGAAATTGTTAAAGGAAAACCATGGAATAAACTAACAATTGAAGAGAAATCAGAAGCATTAACAAAAGCAAGATGTCCATTATCTTATATTACAAGAAATTGGTATGACATTCCTGCAGAAGCAAGAAAGGTAATTGTTGCAAAGTCTGACGTAGAAGAAGGCAACTATGGTGGTGTTCCAACCAATACATTCTTTGATGCTGACGAAGACTACGAGGGAGAGAGTCACAGAAAAATTGACAACGAATTTCAACACGTAACAGAACAACCAAAAACAAGTCAAACAGGTCACAAGAAAAAAGTAGATTCACAATTAGAAAGAGGACAAATTGCAGGAGTATCAGATAAAGCAGAAGAGGAGGAAGAAGTAGAAAAAGAAGGATTCTCAACAGCAGATGCAGGAGCATACAATGCAGTTCATAATGTTAAACCAGAAGATGATAAGAAAAAGTTTTATGGTGTTCCAGAATCATCAGGCAATGATTATTGGTTCAGACAAACAAAGGGTTAAATACTAGTTATATAAGTAATAGTTGTTGAAAAACAACAAAGTATTTTACTGTATAGAATGTGGATCAGAACTACCTCCACGTTATAAAGGAAGACAGAGAATATATTGTGGTAATATATGTAGAAAAGCATATACAACAAAACACCCAAAGGAGAATAAGAAATGAGATACACTTGTAAAATATGTAAGAAAGTAATTGAAGACACATCATTCTCATTACAAAGAGATGCAATAACAGAACATGAGAGGACACATAAATGAGTAAAGAACAAAATGTCTATGTAAAAATGTGGACTAAAACAAAATCATATTATGAAAAACTTTTATTAGATTGCACTGTAGAAGAAAAAGAATGGTATCAAAAAAGAATACAATCTTGCGAGAGGTTGTTGGCTAGTGTGGAATAAATTCTGGACATGGTACGAAGATAAGATTCTTGGTAGCGTTATACTTATAGCAATTATTCAGTTCATACAAATTCCACATATGATATGGAATGCTGATATGATGTTAGAATCTGGAATGGTTTCTAGAATACACCCCGTAATTGATTGGTTTCTATACGGAGTAGACTTGGTAGAAATAGTATCCATAGTAAACGTTGGTATGATAATGTATAGTCTTTTAAAGAAAAAATACAGCAAAGCATTATAAGTAAGAATAACCTAATAATATCATGAAAACATGGTGGTGGGTTGCCAGTGGAATATTGCTATGTGTATTTTTACCAGCAGGTATTATAATGGTAGCAGCAACTATACTTAAAGAAATATCAGAATTCTTTTATAAACTTGAACAAGAAAATACATATCAACCAATAGAACAAAATACATATTTTGAAGATACTTTAAAAGAATATAAATGAACATATATTGTGACGGTGGAACAAGAGGAGGAGTAATCTGTATTGTCCACGATGATAAGATTATAGTCAAAAAGAGGGGGGTAAAATACACCAATAACGAACTAGAATACCTCGCCCTCATATACGCCATAGAATACATAAGGACAAACCAACTAACAAACGTAACAATATACAGTGATTCTAAATTAATAGTCAATCAAGTCAACGGTAAATGGAGAGTAACTACCGAAGCTCTAACCAAGTTACATGAGAAAGCAACGACAAAATTATCCAAGTGTTGTAGTGTACAACTTTGTTGGATCAGGCGTGAACGTAATAAAGCAGGTATTCATCTTGATAGAATCAAGGCTTCACTTCGGGGTCATCACAATTATTAGAATTATTGTGTAAGTGTCTACCTGTCATTACATTATAAAACTTGAAACATTTGAAACAAAATAAATAGCTCATGATAAAAAAAGGAATTATTGTTTAGGAGGAAACATAGATAATGCTAACATTGTACGATTGGTTTTCTCTGCTTGTCTTTCGACAACCCAACAGTCAAGTCCATCACTTGCATCTTTCTCTAAACATTTTGCAACTACATCATTCCAATATTCACTCTTTGCTTGACCAATAATGGTTTTACCAAATGAGTGTCTAGTGCCTTCTGTAGTTTTGATTTCTGCGATATCAGAACCAACACCTTCAACATATTTTACATTAAAACCTTGAATGACAATTTTGTCTCCTGCTCTTAATGCTGTTGAATTACCGTGTGATTGTTCGATATCCATTACGTCACTAACGTTCATTGTTTAGTATAGAGAATAGTTGAATATAAAGCTTAATAGAAAAAAAAGAAATGTTGTAAAGATTAGTGGATAGTTCTCCCCAAACGGAAATTCTTACCCCTTTTCTCTAATTCTTTACTAACACTAGATGCCTTTTCAATAGGCACTACTTGTGGAGCATCAAGCCCCTCAATGTGTAATTCAATGAACATAGAGGGAGTTAAACAAATTGTATTAATAAAGTTATTCGATATATGAGATTTATAAATCATCTGGATTATATGTCATCATGGTTTTACATTTAGGGCATATATAAAGAAGATTCATTTCTGCTATTTTAAACTTCCTATCAATTTTAAAAGCAGCATTACAATTTTTACAATTCAAGGTTTCATACCAACCCATATATTTGCAGAAAATCTACCATCTTCAAAATTTTCTGGTGAAGTAGTTTTCAACACAGAATGTGGTTTAAATGAACTGAATACTACAAGCATATTATTTTTTGGTTCTATTTTTAATTCTTTTTCTACATCATTTGTTAAACATCTTTCTTCATTATTTTCATACATCAAATTATTACTAAAAGTAATCTCCCCACCTGTAAATTTTTTTGGTTCTTTGTAAGCATAATATACAATGGTAACTATTCTTTCAAAAGGTCCAAAACTATCAATATGATAATTATAATGATCATTAGAATCACCATATCTACTTACTTGTGTTTCGTGCCTATTTGTATTATGTATAAATGAAAAAGGAAAACCATCCATTGATAAAAGCAAAGTTTTAAAAGATGAATGAAAAAGAAAATCTATTTCTCTTAACAAAACAGATTCATGTCTTGCATTACTATAAAGATCATCATAATAACAACTTAAATTATGTCTTATATTTTCAATAATTCCATCATTAAGTCCAACTTTTGCAAGTGTATAATTTGGTTTATTAGCGATCATTTCATTTAAAATCATTTTATTAGTATCTATATCAAAAGCATTTTCAATAACTAATACATTAAAATCTTTATAAAATTTTATATCTGATCTATTTGGATTAAACATAAAATAGTTATATTTTACACATATTTAAATCTATTCAGTTCTATATATGTATGAACAACCACACATACATCTTTCTCTTTTTATGTATCCACTATTGGTCAAATCTGTAAATGCTCTTTCTACAACTCTTCTTGATATGCTTTTATCCTTGCTGTAGAAATCATTTATGATTGTTGGCTTCCCTTGAGATTTGACAAATGCCAATACTTTTTGTTTTATAGTTAGTCTTGATTGGGTTGTCTTGATATTGGATATTGTTTTTTTCTTTGTTCTTATTGGTTTAGATATGACCAACGATTTTACCCTCCAATGCATTGTTTGATAGAGTTGCTGTTCCAGTCTTGGAATAGA
>Ga0208644_1004681_pt1 | contig 10248 bp, 11 predicted proteins | sample VirMetDEL_Nov_18_FD_184517 | JGI IMG/M metagenome (GOLD analysis project Ga0208644, IMG submission 184517) | Aqueous microbial communities from the Delaware River and Bay under freshwater to marine salinity gradient to study organic matter... | ecosystem: Environmental > Aquatic > Marine >...
TTAGTTCTTTTTACAATTGTTTTTACGTTTGTTGGTTTAGGGCCAGTGTTCGACGCTTGGCGCTTTCGTTTGACCGCACTCGCCTTTTGTGAAGCACTCATGGAGCGTGCTTTTGCAATAGGGACACACTTTGGATACTTCCTCTTGCTCCCCTTCGATCTCCCGCAAGGTTGATACTTGCCATCCTTCTTTGGAGCTCCAATGTCTACCCATTTCTCTGCTACCCATTTACGTAAACCACCACTAGACATATTTAGTTTTTTTTCTTCTATTGGACATTACTTTGCCACATCCTGTAGCAATCTTAGAATTAGTTGAACCACCGGTAGCCATTTTTTTTCTTTTTTTACCACCTGGTGTTACTTTGCCAGAACAAACAGCAGAAGCATACATGTTAGCGTATGCACTTGGGTACACTTTAAATTTTCTTTTTGCTGCAGCTTTACCTCTAGCACAAAGTTTAGCCATGATTAGTGTCTCGCTTTACCCCAACCTTTAATTTGAATTGGTTTCTTTTTACCTTTTGGATTTCCTACCATGTCAACAGCATCATCTACTTTAACTTCAACAGGTCCACCCATAGCAAATACGCCTCTACCTTTTAAAACATCAGCTTTAGTTACTTTTCCGTCTCCAGTTAAATCTGGAAATTTTTTCTTAGCCATTTTTTGCCTCCTTTTTACATCCACATTCGTGTTTACAAATGCATGGTGTAATTTTTAACACTTTGCATACGATATGGCAAATTTTATTGTATATTTTCTTTATCATTTTTTACCTCCAAATTGTTTTAATTCAGTAGCTTTGATTCCGTACACGGCTCCAACCACAGCTACCCATAATGAAATTATCCACCAAGGCATAGACTGGAGTTTATCAAAATACAAGTCTAATTTTCTTCCAATTTCTTCGTCTTCTGCAAATACGCTGTATGCAAGTAAAAATAGAGGTGACGACAAGGTCAAAAGTATGAATTCGTCCTTCCAATCCCCTTTTTGATTCTTTGCAATTTGTCCGGTAAACTCAATTTCTCCGCGTTTCATCTTTTCAGCATGCACAATTTGTGCTTCTGACATTATAATTTCAGATTTTTTCTTATTTTTATAAATTTCAGCGCCAGTTTTAAGTGCAGTACCAATTAAAGACCATGGAAACATAAATTATCTCTTCTTTTTGCTTTTTCCGGCTTCAGAAAGTGCAATTGCAATTGCTTGTTTCTTACTTTTTACCTTCTTTTTGCTTTTTCCAATGTTAAGTTCACCTTTTTTGAACTCTTTCATCACTTTTTTAATTTTTTTCTGTCCTTTATTCATTACATGTCTCCTTTATTTTTTAATTCATGTTGTAAAACTGTTTTTGTAAGTGAAGTATCAGCTCTTAAATTAGCTAATTCTTCATTTTGTTCTAATTTTTGTTGATCCGTCATTTGATTCATCATGGATTTCATCTTATCAAGGTTCAATCTCTCTTCTGCTTCACGTTTTTTACGATCATTTTCCATTGCTCTAAGATCTAATTCTCTTGCTCTTAGTTTTGCAATAGGATCATTATCAAATTGTGAAGTAATTTCTTTTTCTTCCTTCATAAATTCTTCCATCATCTCTGCAATCAATGTTGCTTTTCTAGATTCAATTTTTTCTGATAACATTCTAGCTTGCATTTGCATTTGTTGAGCCATTTGTGGGTTCTGTTGCATTTGCATATTCATTTGTTGTAGTTGTTGAATTTCATTTCTAAACTCTACTTCAACTTGTTCTTGTGCCATCAAAGAAATATGTTCAAAACAATTTTTTTCTAATGCAGCCATAATCACAGGATTATTTCTAGCCATGTTTGTTGCCATAAAATTTAAATGAGCTGTAATGTGTGCTCTGTGATCTTGCCCTGGAAAGGCTTGGAATGGTTTCCCTGCGAGAGCATCAATGTGTTCTAACGCAGGGTCCTTTGGTTGTGGGGGTTGTGGACGAATTAAAATTTGATCAATATCTTTTACACCTAATGCTTCATACATATGCCTATATGCATTGTACATATTGTGGATTGCAGGATTGGACTGTGCCAATTGCAGTTCCGTTTGCGCAAGAGAAATACGCTGTGTTTGTGAGAAAATATTTGGATCTGCAACTGGCAGGATATCTACACGGTCATCAAAATCAGTTTGTTTAATCATTTTTTGACCACCAACCACGTCGTAAGGGTACTCAGCAGGTAGATAAAGTTTAAAAACTCTTGCTAATAATTTAAATTCATTTTTTAAAGATGCATAAATTCTTTTGTGAATCGCAGACATAGTTCTGCTTCCTCTTTCAAGCAACGCAACTGTCGTTCCCACCGCGGCTTGTTGATTCCCATCTCCCACTTGCAAGTCTGCTATTGAAGCAAATCTTTGACCTGCAGTTACAACGACACCCATAAGCTGTAAGAGAGTTTGCGAAGGTTCTTTAAATGGTAACATCATAAAGGAATCTCTGATGTTTCCTCCCGGTGCATCTACATCTCTAAATTCACCAGGTTGTATTGCCTGTGCATCATCTCTAATTCTTATACCTCGTTGTTTAAAACCAGCAGGTAAGTTTGATAATGTACCTGCATCAAGTAACTGTCGTAAAGCAGATGTAGCAGTTCTAGATAAACCGCCAATCATGTGTATTAAACCAAAACCATAAAAACCAAGTCCAGGTAAAAATTTGAAATGTACAAAATATTGAATCTTAGATCTTTTAGGATCTTCTATTTCATAGTTTCTTTTGATGGATAAAATTTCTCTAGAGTTTTCTTCTAGAGTTACAATGTAAGGAAGTTTTATTCCAGTCGGCTCACCATCGGGCCCCACATCTTCAAATCCTTCCAAATCTAAATTCACGTGACATTCTAATATTGTAAATACATCTTCATCTCTTCCAGTTTTAGTTCTGCCTTCTAATTCATGTTCTTTTTTCTCAAGATCATCTTCATTCAATTGTCCTGGTTGAATATCTATATCTCTATAAAAACCTGCAACTTGTTGTTTACGTAATTCGTTTTCAGAAATTTTAATACGATGAATAATTGCTTCCGCATCATCTAATGAGGTAGCTGTATACGGAACAATTAAATCATCAGCTGGTACAAATTTTGACACAGCTCTTTGCATGACTTCATCATAATAAACTTTTTTAAATGATGATCCTGCTAAAGGTAAATAAAATAACATTTGATCAAACTCAGGTTCATATTCTCTCATTTGATCCATGAGTTGATAATTCATAAAATCTTTAACACGTTGAGACTGTTGTTGTTTTTCTGGTGTTGTTAATCCTAATATTTGTGTTCTAACAGGTCCTTCTGCAGGTAATAATTCTTTGTACGCCAAAGCTTGGAACTGAGTCACTGCTTCTGCTAATACAGGGTGGGTTGCACCTGACGCACCACTAAAAGGTTCAGTTCTATTTTCATATTTGAACCCTAGAAGATCTAGTCCTTGTCTGTAAGAACTTTCCCAATCTTTTCTTGAATTTTTATAATCTTGATAATTTTGAAATAGGTCAGAGGATAATCTACCTAAAACATCATCGGGTAAATGTTCAGCTAAATTATCATAATGATTTTGTGTTCCTTCAATAGAAGCAATAGCAGGATCATAGTTAATATCTACAGATCCATCTTCGTTTTCCTGTATCTCAATAGGATCACCTTTTTCTGCTAAATCTTCTTGTTCTTGTAATTGAGATTCTTCAATTTCAACTTCAGAAGGTACAGTTATATTTTGCTCTACATTAGGAAGAGCTTTGTCGATGTCTGCCATTTATTTTCTCCAGTTTTACTGTTTTAACAGTATTATATTGTAAATTCAAGCCCTGTGACTGAGGTCCTTTTTTAGGAGGCGGACCAGATTTTTTTCCATGTTTGTAAGGTGTATTAGTCTTCATCAGCAAACTTTTTCATTTCTAAATGAACATCATCATCAATACCAAAATCAATATCTTTTAATTTACCATCTCCATCAGGTCTTGCTGTTGCTTCATCATATTCCATGTATTCTGTTCTAGGGTCCTTTTTAATTTGCATTTCAAATTCTTCATAACCCATATCTCCTCTATCTCTAAATCGTTTTAATCTTGCTCCACCCGCTCCTTCATATAATTCATATTCACCTAATTCATATCTCATAAATTCATCTGGACTATCCATCTTACCTATAAATTTAGAAGTACCCATCATTTTAATTTTTTCAATTAATTTTGTTAAATATGTTGGCATTTGATCTGCTGATCTTGATATTACTTCCATAACTTCTGGTGCAGCTTTCGTTGCCGGTTTAATAAACTTACCCAAGAAAGGTAAAGCAGCTGCAAGCGCTGTTGTTTGTCCTACAACTTTTAAAAATTTTCTTCTACCAACATTAACGGGTTTACCACCATCTTGTAATAATACTCTTCCACCATTTGCGAACGCAACTGAATAAGGTTGACCTGTCACTTCAAATATTTTTTGTTTAATCATATTAATAGGTCCCATTCTTCCTTCAGCTCTTGCTTCATTTTCAGATTCAATTTTTTCTCTTACTATTTTCTTTTGTTCATCTAAAAATATTTTTTCTTCATCGGTTACTTCCGGTCTTCCTGTTAATCCAACCAGGCCTTCGTCCATGGCATCATACTGAGCTGCATCAAAAGATTGTTGTGCATTTATTTTTTTCTGAATCGCTTGTGCTTCTTCTGGAAGACGATTGTATTCTTTAATCATGTTGTAAATAGGATCCGCACCTACAAATCGAAATGCCATTTCAGGAACAGACTTTCCTTCTTGAAATGCAACTCCTGTATCATAAATACCATAAGCAGCCCCTGCACCTCCTAAAAGTTTTATAAGACCTTTAGTACGAGAACCTTTAGTTGCTAGATCTTGAAATGTTTCAGAAATAAATTCTCCAGTTGCTTTTACTCCAGGAAAAAATTCTGATTTTAATTGTTTAACTCCTAAAGCTTTTTTAGCCATATCAATATCACCTTGATAACTTGGAATACCTAAATCATTAGATGCTAATGTAGGAGTAACTTTTATTGCAACATCAATAAATTTTTTAACAGGGTCTGCAACTTGTTTGTATCCTAAAGCTTTAGTTGGAAAAATTCCTTCAGCTACGTTAGGTCTAATAGTAACTCCTAACTCATCTGCCTTTTCTAAAATTGCTTGAACTTTTGGATTAGATGGATCAGGAAATTTTTCAATAAATTTTTCTGCTGTTTCTTTAAAACCACCAGTCCTATTATAAGGTCCTAATATTAAATTTCTATTATAAGGAAAGTCTTTCATTTTTCCTTTTTTATAAATATCTCTTTGGTGTTCTATTTCAAAAATACCTCTATTTTCAATATCTTCTAATGTTGGTTTAACTTTTATAATATTTCCATTTTTATCTACCGTTGTAGATAATTGATCCATTAAAGCTTCATTTTTTAAAATCAAATCAGGGTTCTGTCTTATTTTTTCATTAAGTTGTTTAGTTACTAAACTTTGTTGAAAGTTTAAAAATTTTTCTTGAGGAGTCATTTTTACATCTCCTCCTAGTTTTTCAATTCTACCTGCTCTTCTTCTTTCAGCTTTTGCAGCTAAGTATCTTGCTTTTAATTCTGGATCTACTTTTCTTTTTTCTTTTGCTCTTACTTTTCTACCTCGATTAAGATTTCTTTGATAAGCTTGAGTAAATCCCTCTCCCATTTCTTGTTTAACTATTTCTTTTGCTTTTTCAAAATTAGGAATTCTTCCTACTTCTTTTGCATTAAGATTAACCGGTGGTCTATAATTTGGATCTGCCACCATTTCTTTAACAATAGTTACATAATCTTCTAAAGGTAATTGAGATTCAATGGTTGTGCCTTTAGCAAACATTTGCCTCTCGCTGCTCGCTCCTGGGAGCTGGGGACTAGCTGGTCGTGTCAGGTATTTATAGATAGCTACATTTTCTGATTTAGACATAGCTTACAATCCCATCAAATAGGCAACTCCGCCGCTTGCATTCATTTGTCGTTTAACTTCTTTTTCAGGGACGTCTTTAAATTTTAAATTTTTTTTCATTTGTTCAATCTCGCCAATGGCATCATCAATATTAAAATCAGGATTTCTATACACATCGAGTCTACCTTTATTACCACCTTCATTAGCAGATTTAAAAAATGTGGCTTGTCGATCAGCAGGCATTTCTTTTATTGTATCTAATAATTTTTTATCTGATTTAATAATGTCAGATAAATCTTCTAAATAATCCATTCTATTTTGATTTAACATTTCTTTATCTGATTTCATTAACATGTTTTGAAGAAAACCTAATCTCTTTGGATTAATTTCTTTCAACATGTCAGAACCTTTTTTACCTTTTTGTTTTGCAAAGAAATTTAACAAAGCTTTCAGTGCAGCAATACCACCTGATGCCATTTCAACTCTGCCACCTTTATTTAAAAGTTGTCTTGTACCAGGACCATCATTAGCTCCAGCTGCACTTGCGGCTGCGGCTCCTGCTTCGCCACCTGCGGATGCATCTGCTCCAACAGATTGAGAGTTAACATCATCAACTCCAAAAGTTGGACCTGAAGCCATACCTGCCATAGAGTCCACACCAAAACCTGCAGTTCTTCCACCAGGTCCTCTTCCAATTCCAAAAGCATCCATTGCTCTTTGAGCTAAACTTAAACCTGTTTGAGTTCTTGAAGCAAGGTTTGCAACTCCCATAGCAGGGTTAATTGCAAGTGTAACCATATCCATAAAAGTTGGATTGAATGTAGTTGGATTAAATTGTGTAGTTTCTTGTTCTACATTTTCACCTGTTGTAGCAGGCGCTGTAGTGAATGGTATCATAGGAGAATATATATTTCCTGCAGCTCTATTTTGTAAATCACTTAAATAATTTTGATATTGACTAAAAACATTTCCACCTTCTTGATAACCCACTCTGCCACCTGTTGCAAAATCTTCAGGTTCTTCAGGAATATTTCTTTCAAAAATACTATCTTCTGTTTCAGACATAATCTTTTGAACATCTTCATCTTTTAAATTTTTATACTTACCTTCTTTTTTTAAAACTTTATTGGCTTCATACATAGCATCCATAGGATCCATTTTATTCATGTCAGCAATAATTTTTTCTGCAGTTAATAATTCTGTAACTTTAGCTTTTGGTTTACCAATTAATGCTTCCGTAATTTTTTTACCTTCGGGTGAATCTGCTGAAATAACTGTTGGTTCATCAGAAGCTTCTGTTAAAATTTTTGCCATTTCTTCATCTGAGTATACTCCTTCATCATAGCCGTAAGTTTTTTTAGGTTTAGCCTCAAATAATTTTTCTCTTTGTAAAATTTTTTGTATGTCTTTGTAGTCACTAGCTTTATTTAATTCATCTGCAATATCATCTAATTGTTCTAAGACACCTTCTCCATAAGTTTTTCTTAATACATCAATAGGATCTACTCCACCTTGATAGGATTTTAAAATTGCATCTTTTGCAGCTTCATCAGGAATATCAATTTTACCCGCTTTTAAATTTTTTTCTAAAATCTCTCTAGCTGCCGTTCTTACAATTCCAACTTTAGGATCTAAAGGTCCACCGGATCTTGTTGGATCTTGTAACAAGTCTTCAAAACTCATACCCTTACCTTTAGTAATATCTTCTAGCTTCTTGCCGCTCGCTTTTAGTTTGTTGATGCGAGATTCGAGGTTACCCATCAAAGTACCTGGAGGAGACATTTGTCCTGCTTGTTCTGTTAACGATGCAATCCCTTCTTTAGAGACAGGTTGCTTAGTTCCAAATTCAAATACTTCTGCTGAGGGTGGATTTAATTTATTATCTAGTCTTCTTAAATTACCAGTGAATGTTAAAATCTCCTGGTCATTCATTTTAGGAATATCAGGAATTAATTTTTCAGCATCTTCAAAAGCTTTCTTAGCTGCAGCATCAGAAGCGGCTTCAATATTTAATTCATTAGTTATAAATCTTTTTGTATCTTTATCAGGTAAAGTAATAACATTCGTTCTTGTACCTATAGTTTTAGATAAAGCTTTAGAGCCATATAATTTTTTAATTAGTGCTAATAAGGCTTTCATTCTGGTTTTACCTGTTTTGATTTAATTTTCTTTTTATAAGCTTCTGTTTGTTTTAAACCTGTTGTTGGTTTAAATGGATTGATAGGTGTAGATGGATCTTTTTTGAGAGCTTTTCCCAAACCTTTTATTGCAATACCAATTCCTTTTATAACAGTCATGCCTAATAATACACCCTTTTTGGCTGAGGTAAAGGTTCATCTTGATAGTCTTCAGGATGCTCTAAAAACCCGCCTTGTCTAAATCTCATTACAGCTTGTGTCATACTATCAACTAAGTCGTCATGATCTCCATAAGGAAAAGCTGCACATTCCTCAATCACCTCTTGTGCAAATTGTTGGTCGGTGGGCGCCCATATGCATCCACTTTCAAAAAGAGGTGCGACTGAGTTAACACGAGTATGTTTATCATTTCCTTTGGAAGGTGTAAAGTTAATTACTGGGATACCCATTTTCCTTAATTCATAAGTTAATGGTAGTCCAGAAGCTTTAGATTCAACAATAACTGTTTCAGGATTCCAATATCGATATTGTTCTAATGCAACACGTCTTAATTCAGGAAATTCTAATCTATCTTTTACAGCGTCTAATAAAATTAATTGTGGACCACTATCTTCGTTTTTATAAAAAACTCCCCAAGTTGTAATAGCTGAATAGTCTGCCGTTTCTTTTTTCATAAAAGCTGTATCATAAGATTGAATAACATGATGCAATGCAGGAACATCACCTTCCCATTTCTTCCACCATTCTCTTTTGATCAAAGCTCCTTCTTCTGAAGTTGGGTTTTGCATCCACTGTGCATTCCATTTACCAATACTTAAAGATGCTTTGACTCCTTCTAATTCATCGAGTTTCCAAAACTCTGGCCATACCGGTTCACCACTTGGCATGATGGCAGGGAATTCTATTATTTCCCATTGATCAGATTTTGGTTCTTTTTGTGCGTTTAATAATTTACCTGTTAGATCTTTGGTATTCCATCTAGTCATAACCAAGACAATTGTTCCACCCGGTTGAAGACGTTGACGTGGTCCTGACGTATACCATTCATAAGCTCTCTCAAGAGCATCTACATTTAATGCATCTTGTTCAGAATGTGGATCGTCAATAATTAATAAATCTGCACCACGACCTGTAATCGCTGATCCAACACCGGCAGCAAAGTATTCTCCACCTTGTTGAGTTTCCCATTTACCAGCAGCTTGTGAGTCTTCCCTGAGACGAGTGTCAAAGATTTGTTTATACTCTTCACTGTCCATTAATGTTTTTGCTTTACGTCCAAATCGTACTGCAAGTTCTGTGGTGTGAGTGGATTGAATAATTTTTAATTTTGGATTTCTACCAATCATCCAAGCAGGGAGTAAGAAGGAACTAAATTCGGATTTTGTATGCCTAGGTGGCATATTAATAATAACTCTTTTTAATTCTCCTTTTGCAATTCTATTAAATTTATCACCTATTTTTTTATGATGAGATCCTTCTACAAACTCAGGCCAAACATGTTTAACAAAATCCATAAAGTTATTTTGTATTTTGTCTCGTTTTTTTAAATCATCATATTTAACAAGAGTCTGCATAAACTCTTTTCTAATATCAGGTGGTAATCTTTTTATCTTTTTTAAATCTATGTCCATTTGAAAAATTTTTTGCAAAATTTTTTTGCATCTTCCTTTTGATGTTAAAATGAATTTACAGCCTATGAATGTATAAATCAAGGCATAAAGGGTAAGTTTTAGGGACCCCTTTTTTTATATATATTTTTGTTTATGTGATTGATTTAAATTTTTGGATTGGACGTGGTACCTCTATTGGTACCACGTCACTAGTTACTAGTCTAACAGAACCATGTATTGTTTAGCAAAGTGCTGTCTGAACCAGTCCAAACCTTTACGCACTTTAGAATAATTACTAGCTAACTCAGCATTTAAGATTGCATTACGAACAGCTAAAGCAAACTGTGGTAGAGTTGTAGTTTCCCCACTGAAGTGATTAGATGCATCTCGTTCCATTGTATCTAAGTCTAGCTCATGTATTTCAAATGGCATTTTAATTGTCTTGCCATTGTATTCTATTTGTTGTTTTGTTTTCATATATTCCTTTCTGTTATATATAGGATAATATATTATTGCTGTGCATTGTCAAGTGTATTAATCTTCTTAGAAGTATAAGGCTCGCC
>Ga0208644_1004683_pt1 | contig 10245 bp, 20 predicted proteins | sample VirMetDEL_Nov_18_FD_184517 | JGI IMG/M metagenome (GOLD analysis project Ga0208644, IMG submission 184517) | Aqueous microbial communities from the Delaware River and Bay under freshwater to marine salinity gradient to study organic matter... | ecosystem: Environmental > Aquatic > Marine >...
TTCACTATAGGGTCTGCTTCAAAGTGTTCTTTTATTCGTGTTATTAAGTCGTAGTAGCCTGTCATTTTCTATATGCTTTTCTTATTTCGTTGTTTTCGATTTGGTTTTTTTGTTTTTCGAAGATGAGATAGGTAAGACATTGAGTAAGCGGAAGTCTTGTAACTTGGTCAAACTTTGTGATGTCTCCTTTAGCGATTCCATAAATACTTCCATACCACCCCCATCTTTTATTGAATTGTCCGCGTTCTGTGAAGTCGCTGAAATTATCTTGTTCTTCTTCATCTCGCGTGATAAATAATTCATTGTAGCTGTTAATAATTCGCTTCCTAAATTCCAAAAAAAAACATAGGCGCTTATGCATACACCAAGCGGTGCGAACTTCATAAGGTCTTGCATATCTTTATTCGGTTCGTAGTCCGTGATTTCGTAATTTTTGCCTGTCTTCTTTTTGATTGGTCTAAACATTACGCTCATAGCCTTGTGGAAGTTTTCCCAATCCTGTAAATAGTTTTCTAAGTCTACGTATTCTCCGAATGTTATTTCTTCTAAATTCGGAATAAAAGCAAATTCTATGTCTTTTATTTTGAACGTTCTTTGTAGTTGTGGCCTTTCTTCAAATAGCTTTGTGAAGTGTACTATTAGTTCGTTCAGGTCTGTAAGCTTTATTTTTGCTATGTCTTTCAGTTCTATGCCGCAGAATATTTCTACCATTTTTTGTGCTACAAATTCTTCGTCGTTTGACTTCTTTTGTAGTTTAAGGAATTCTTGATACCTGCTTAAAGGTATTTCGTTTAAGGATGTTGGAAGTGTTAGATTGAACTTCATATATTTATAACTTATTTTTCGTGTTTTTGTATTACCTAATGTTATAAGTGCCGTAATTTGCACCTATTCCAAGTGTTTCCATTTCGTGATAGCGTAGCGCATCAATGGCGTGGTTAAAGTGGTCTATAGGCTTGTTTAGTTTTACGCCTTGCTTGTCCGTGTCCCAAATGTAGGAACGCAGTTCTTTGATTAGATTAATGCTGTCTTTTGTTACTAGATAGTCCTGCTGTTGCATTGTGTCTATTCCGTAGTTTATAGAATCCTTTCCCTTTGTAACGCCTTTTATCGTCTTTCCGTAGCGCCTTATTTCGTCTATGCTTTTCGGTTCGGCACTATCCGCATAAATAGGAACGTTATTAGGAAGCACTTTAGCGATGTCGCTGTTTAACATTCCTGTTTGATATTTTAGTTCGTTTAGTATTCGCTTGCCGTTGTAGTTGTAAACTTCTATAATCGCTGTAGGATCATTCGTGTAGCCAAAGTCTAATCCTATTCCAATTAAACGCGCTTCGTTTGGCAGTTTGTCTATTTGTTGCCAATTGCTAAATATTACGCCTTCAAGACTTCCTACTTGTCCTTCGCCGTAAACCTTCCACCAATTCGCCCAATAAGAAGAAGTCTTCGCCTTTTCGCGGTTCTTTTCTATTTGCTGTACTATTGATTCGTCTAGTGCTTCGTTGTCTTTGTAGGTTAGAATTATAAAGTCAGCATCGGGTTCGTCTTTTAGTTCGGTGTGTACCCAAAATTCGTTTGCAGGGTTAAAGTCTAGATATACTTCTTTCTTGGTTCGTATGGCAAGTTCGTTGTAGGCTTGGAAGCTTATGTTATTACATTCGTTTATATATAGAATGTCGCGTCTTGCACCTCTTAATTTACTTGAATCGTCTGCGCTAAAAAATTCTATGAAGCTTCCGTTGAAGAATTCGTATTTTAGTAGCGTTCTGTTGAAGCGTTCAGGAAACCACCTGCCTATTGACTTCATTATTTTTTCAAAGTCTCTTAAAGCACCTCTTCTTAAATGCGGAATACTTTCTGCTACTACGCTTATTTCCGTGTTTGGATAGTCTGCAGCTATATGAATCAGTACAGGCAGAATTCCGAAAGTCTTACCTGCACTTGTTCCGCCTTGAATAATCTTAATCCGTTTTTCTAAATTAAGAATCTTGTTTATCGCGGTTGTTCTTACTAACATCGGGAAAAAGTGGCTGTTCTATATTTGTTTGTTCTACGTGTTCTTTTAAGGCGTTTAGGCGTTGTGTAATACTTGGATTGTATTGTCCTACCATACCGCCTTCTATTTGGTCTTTGCGTATTTCTTTTCTTATACGCGAACAGACGGCGCAAAAGTCTTCATAACTTTTATTAGTATTCCTGAAATAATGTTCTACTGTGAAGTTGTATCTATCCCAACAGAATATCTCAAAGCCTTCCATTGTTAGTGGTGTTTCTAGTGGTTCGGGGATCATATCGCCTGTTCTTTGGCTTAATACGTATTTTATTCTAGGGTTGTTCTTTACTACTTTCTTGTAGTCTTTGAATATGTCTTCTAGTTCTTTTGGGTCTTGTAGTTTTTTAGGTCTGCCTGTTTTTGCCATTTGATTCGTGTTTTTCTAGTTTCTTTTCGTATTGACTTCTACAGATTGCTGCACGTTGCTCTATATCGTATTCTTTTATCATTGTTTCATTTATCATACAGCGCTTCATAAATTCGTTTTGTGATTCGTCTTTTCGTGGTTCAGGTATTGGCATTATTCTTCTGTTTTAAGGTTGCTTAATCTAAATAAATTTAAGAATTCGTCTTCGTCTACTTCTTCGCAGCAAAATAAGTTTTCGCTATCTGTTTCAAAGTGTAGAAAGTGTAGTCCGTCTTTCTGTAGCTTTTCTATGATCATTTTAGCGTAGTGGTGCATATTTTCTCCGCTGTCCAAAATGAAGTATTTATTCTCCGTATTCATCGTAAACTTTTTTAAGCTTGCTTATTGTGTCGCGCCAGCAAGAACCACAGCTTGAAGACATTTGTACTCTTTGGTTAAATACTCTTTGGTAGATTTCACTTAATACTTTTTGTTGACTTACGGAAATAGTGTTTTGTCTTTCGCGGTTGTAAAAGTCGTGTAAAAATTCGTATTCGTATTCGAGTAGGCAGTTAGGCTTTTTGTATGGAAACATTCTATTAAGCTTTGCCTTTCGTTCTTCACATCCGCAGTCTTCGCCTAGTATAAACTTGGCTACCTTCGATAATCCTGAAGCTTCTAATACTTGTTCTACAGAATCGCCTAGTCCTTCTGCTTTCTTTGTTCGTCTTTTTCTTGTCGTTGTTTTTGTTGTTTTTTTTTCCATTATTCAATTATTAATTCGTATTCCTTGTTTTTGTAGTCGGTGTAATCTTCGCCTACATTTTCTTTAATTCTTTGCTTACAGTGTTTAAGCGTTTGAAATATGCTTTTAACGCTTATGTTTGTTTCGTTGCTTAATTGCCTTATTGACTTTCCTGAATCCTTGTAAATTTCGAAAAGGCGCTTGTCGTACCAGTGCCAAGAACAGCTTTCTTCTTTTATTTTGTTTAGGATCGTTAAATAGGCTTCGTGTTTTTGTTCCTCGTCTTCTTCGCTTGTTAAATAGTGCAAGTTTTCAATACTTACTATTTGGTATTTGTCGCGTTCTTTCAAGTAGTCTATGTAAATGTTTCGAATTACAAAGTAGACGTAGGATTTATTTACTTTGCCTTTTGTTATTATGTTTTCAGGCTTGCAGTATTTTAGCATTCTTAAATATGCTTCTTGCACTATGTCTTCTGCTAAAAATGTTTCGCCAAACTTTCGAACCACTTCAACGTAGTCTTTATGATGTTCAGCGACTTTTTCTAGCCATTTCATTTATACAAATGTATGATTATTTTTTAAACATTGTATTGACGAGTTTTTAAACAATAAGTTGTGGATAAAAAAAAGCGCCTAATATTGTGGCGCTGTTCCTTCTTCGTAGTAAAATCTGCAGACGTATTTATCTATCTTCTTTAAGGTGCTTAAGCTTACGTCTTTTTCTAATAAAAATTTGTCTATTTGTACGTGCTGAATCTTTTCTCCTGTTTTTCGTATTTCCTTTATTATTTGGTAACGATTCTTTTTTTTTAGGATTTCCTTCAGCATTTTACGTAGTGTAAAGTCATCTATAAACATTGTAATCATTTTAGAAAGGTAAGTCGTTGAAGCCGTTATTTTTTACTTCTTTTTTAGGTTCGTTTTTTTCTTCGGCTACGTAAGGTTCGCTAATTGCAGCGCTAAAGTATTGCATTCCTTTTTGGCTTGTTCGCACCCATAACGCTATTTCTTTTTCTACGCCGTCTACGTTTATTGTTCCTCTATAGTCAGGATGCGTTTCTTTTTCTTTTTTATTATTCTTAAAGATTGCGCCTGTGTTTTGTTTCTGTTCCATTGTTATTTGTTTTAAATTGTTTCTATTAGTTTATTATAGTATTCCCTAGCTAGTTCTATTTTTTCTTTTATAGCTTCTATTACAGCTTCGTCTTTTTGTATTTTAAAGACCTTTACGCGCTTTTCTAGTGGAATGTGGTCGAAGTTATGCTTGGCTTCTACATAGTGCCTTATTTCTTCGCTTTCTTCTATTGCGTGTTCTTTCCAATGTACGCGCCTGATTTCGTCTTCTACGATTTCGCTAGGCGTGTTTGTTAAGCAATATACTAGAAGACTTTCTTCTTTGCCTGTAAGCCACATATAGCCCTGCAGTTGATAGTAGTAATCTTTGTTAGGGATTTCATCTTCAAAGAAAGGGAAAGTAGTGCCATCGAAGCTTGTCTTTATGTCTAGTAAAACTTCGTTCGTGTTTACGTCAGGAGTGCCAGTAATGTAATCATTTTGGAAGTGTTCTTCATTCTTGTAAATGAATCCAACGTTTAGAACTTCGTTAGCAAGCGTTATAGAATCTTCTTCGCATTCGTTTCCTTTGTCGGTATAGCGTGAAGACCATTCCTTTTTTATTCCGTATTTATGTTCTAGAACAAGTTCCTGAATATACGATTTAGTTGTTTTAGATAACTGCTCCGTTTTTGAACGCGAAGCAGTCATTAATTTACCTAGGCTTGAGCATCTTATTTTCATAATTACGCTTTTTTAATTATTTGCATTTGCTCCGTGTCTAGGTCAAACTTTTCTATAAGTTCAGACATTGGATAAGAACCTGCTTTAACTGCTTCTAAAGCCTTGTTAAAACGTTCCTTTGTTATTTTAGGCTTGCTATTTTTTACTTGTTCGCCTGCAGCGTCCGTGTCTTTGTCCGTTATTATTCCAAGTGCAGAAGAAAGCGCGTATCTACGAAAGTATGTTACACCGCTTCCAAACGATTGGAAAGTGTTCATTCCTTTTAGTTCTACTTCAGGAATTAAAGTACTGCTTTGTATTTGTTCTCCTGTTTCTACGTGGAAAAGTACAGTAACTAGATAATGACGTTCTTCGTTGGTGTTTAGTAGTTGTGTGAATCCTAGTCCGTGTTTTTTTAGTAGCGGATTAATTACTTCGAAAATTGCAGGAAGGTCTGCGTAGCTGTAGCCATAGCCTTTTGTTCCTTTGTGAATTACAGGGGCTTCTTGCTGAAAAGCCGCAAGCGCTTTAAATAGGTTTTTCATAGTGTGAATTTTAATTTATACAAATATAATAATTATATCCGAATAAACTAATAAGTAATTTCAATAAATTTTTCGCTTTTGTTAAAATAAGTCATTAATTCAATGTCGTTTGTGCTACCTTTTCTTGGTGTTCTTCCGCCTATTTTTGTCATTCCTTCAAGCTGTTCTATTTTCCCAATTATTAAACCATCGTAACAAGCCCATATAACTACAGGGTTCAGTTTTTTATCGCATAGCTTTACTAACTTTCTGCAGGCTATAGGTAAAGGATAGGCTTCTTTTATTGTTTTATTTCTGCCTTTAATTTCTACGTAGCCTATTATTTTTCCGTCTTTTTGTAGTTCAAAGTCTACATCGTTTTCATCTAATTTCTTAAAATCTAAATTATACTTTTGGCAAAAAAAATTCATTGCTTCGTATTCTCGCTTCAGGTCTTTAGTTGTTTCGAATCTCATTTACTTTTTGTTTGTAAGTTGCTATTATTTCTTTTACTTCTTCTATAGTCCATTTCTTTGTTTCGTGAGCTTTGATATGGAGTTCTATTACTTTGTCTGCTCCTATTCTCTTGGCTATTCCTATTTGATAGTTCAATAAGTTTCCGTGTTTATGTTGGTTGCAGGTTACACATTGTCCGTGAACGTTTTCTTCGTCAAATGTCGTGTTTTTATGCGTTGTGCTGTAGTAGTGTCCTGCATCGAATTTAGCGCCTAAAGGCTTTTCACAGCTTACACAGGGCTTATTCTTGTCGCGTTCTCTTATGTACTTATTGAATACCTGTTGCGCTAATTTCATATAATCGCTCAAGGTCATTAATTCAGCCTTCATTTTTTTCTTTTTGGCTTTCCAATTTTTTTCCTTTGCAGCTTCTACCCAAACACGAACGCAAGCTTCTGCTAGGCAGTACTTTTGGTTGAAGTGTTTGGCTTCGAATTTTTCCTTACAATTTCTACAGCGTGGCATTAATATAAAGGCGTTTTAGTGTCTACCATTGCTTTGATTCTTTCCTGTTCAATCCATCTTAAAAACTTAAATAGCTTTTTCATAAGTCGCGCGCTTTTAATTCTAGTTCTAAATTTTCTATTTTACGCTTTAGTTCCATATTTACAAGTTCTAATCTAAAGGCGTTTTGCATTGCTGCCCTATATTCCTTTTCTAGTGAAGCGTAAACCAAGCTAATTTCTTGTATTTCGTGTTTTGTTTCGGTCATAGAATCTATTATGTCCTTGCGTTCAGGATGCTTTTCCTTTATTTCGTCTAGGCTTAAAGTAACCTTTGTATAGGTGTGGTTTATTAGTACCTGTGTTCTAAATAGTGTGTAATCTTCCATAGTTCGTGTTTTTATAGTCCGCAGTAACCGCTGTCGCAGTCGTTAAAATCTTCGTCAAATAATACCATTTGTGTCTTGTAGTGCTTTATTTTTTCGTAAGTTATTCCGCTTTTAAAAGTACAATTATTTTTCTTTTCCATTTCTACGAACCAATCAAACTGCTTTTCGTTTCTTCGGCTCATATGATTTAAAAACAATTCGCTTCTGTGAAAACATCCTACGCAGTTATTTCTATAGGCAAAGCGTACAGGCTTGTCTTTCCAATATTCAACAATAGAATCTTTAAAAATTCCGTCTTCTATTAAAGGAAATTTAGCCTTTCGATATGGCAGTTCTTTCCATTTATTACGCCCATTTTTTTCTCCTACTTTAAACTTAAAGTTTTCTATTCCGTTTATTTCTCTTTCAATCATTTTTTTAGCGCGGCTCATTTCGTTGGCTCTAAATCCTATTCGCATTTCTACAGGTACTTCCGTGTTTTCATAGCACCATTGAGCAATAGGTTTAACCTTCATATCAATAGTGCAAAATCTTGTCATTTGGTTAGGTAGATAATTCTTTCCGTTAGCCATTTTATAATTGCCTATTACGTCTTCAAAAGTAGTTTTGCTTAACCAAGTTATTTCCTTGCCTATGAATTGTTCAAGGTCTAACATAGTGTAAATTATGTCGTCATCTTCTAAAGTTCCTATAAATTCAACGCCTATTCTGTCGCTTACGATTTGCCTTATTTTCGCGTCAGGAAACAATACTTTTTTGTCGTTGGTTCTTACTAAAGAAAATATATTATAGTCCGCAGGGTAATGAACGGCAATATAACTAGAAGTCTGTCCACCGCTTAAGCTGTTTATTGTTTTCATTGTTTAGCATAAATTTTATTGTAAATATTTGGCGCAGGGTTTTCCTGTTCGTAATATATAAACTTTTCTTTGTCAAACCACAAAACAAGCTGTCCTATTTGACCTACGGAACGCGGTTTAATCTTATTGAAGTTTACCATTGCTTGATTGTAGCTTAAGTCTTCGCGGTGTACTGTAATCATACACTTACCTGAATTGAACCACTCCGAACCTCCTTTTAAATCGTAGGGCGAAGGTACGCTTCTTTTTCCGTTTATTTTTTCTGTAAGCTTTGGGTGTATAATTGTGTGTAGGTGTAAGTTATTGTCTTCTGCTATTTGGTTTCTGTAAGGAAGTACTACTTCTAAATATTGTGCATAACCTCCGTATTCGTTGTATGGGTGGCTTAAGTCTTTCCAAGAATCTATGGAAGCTGTTTCTAGTCCGTGTTTTTGTTTAAGTTCTACAGCATAATCGTAAAACTGAAAAGGCGTCATTTTAGCCTTTACGTCTTGTTTAGTTAGAATCTTAAAATGCGCTAATAACCAATCTATATTCCTGCTTATTTCTTCGTCTTTTATTACGTTAGGCGCTAAAGGATTAAAGCTTTTTCCTGTTAGCTTGTGCATTAAGTCGGCTATTATTTCTACGTTGTTTCCTACGTCAGGAAAATAAACTAAATGCTTCCATCCGTAGTATTTAGAAGTGTTTAACAAGCATTCCATAAGAAGCTGTGTTTTGCCTGACATTGGGAAGCCTGTCCAATCTGTGCAGTTCCCTAGTTGCATAGAATAGTATTCGTCTAGTCCCTTCCATCCTAAATACTTTCCTTTTTCGTTGTAGTTGTCGCGGTGCTTATACATTTTTTGTATTACATCGCCTGCTTCTGTTATTTTGAATCCTTCTAATCCCACGGTGCTTTAAATTTAGTAGTGTTTATTTCTTCGTGTTTTGGTTCGTCTTTTAACCAATTTTTAGCCGTTAAATATAACGATTTGTATTTTTTGTTTTTAGAAAAGTTTTCTATTGAATCTAATACTCGGTCTATTTGTTGTTTAGAATAGTCTTTGTTTAGCTTAATATAATCTTCTTCACTTAAAGACAAGTGCGCGAAGCGCCTATATATATTTACATTTACACTATCATTAACACTATCACTTACACTATCGGCATTTTTGGCATCCATTCGCTTGCGGTCGGATGCGGTCGCATTCCATCGCTTTAGTGCGTTTTCTCTATTTTTCTCTCGCTTGTCTTCGTATTTTTGTAGGTCGCGTTTTAAAGTTTGTTTAATAGGTTCAAAAGCTATTTCTGTTATTACATCTTCAGGTTCAGGATTTAAATCGTTTACGTAAGCTAGTAAGTGCTTAAATAATTTTCCTGCCTGTTCATCGCTTAATTTGTTTACTGTATGCATAATGTCGCAATACAATAAAAAAGATTTTTTGTCTGTTGCCATAAATAAAAAAAAGGGCGGCTTTTCGTTGATGCAGAACTACTCAGCCATTGCCCTTAATAATATATTGAACTTGTTCCTGCATCGAACTTTTGCAAATATAACTAAATATATTTACCCATAATCAAACGTTCCTGAATTAATTTTAATTCCGTTGTATTAGTGCATCGTAAAACATCGTCTTGCAGGCTTCTAGGCTGTATGTAGCCAACCTCTAAAAATTCCCTGTATTCTTTCGTGTTTTTGTCGTAGTTATAGTCGTTGTGTTTTGTAAACAGCTTGTGTTTTTTAATTCCATTTAAAATAGTAGCGTGGTTCTTTCCGAATATTTCTCCTATTTTTTGCAACGTGTAGCCTTCGGTTCTTAAAGCGTTGTAAATAAAGCTTCGTTTGTCTACTAAATGGCGGTCTCTCTTGTTTTTTGTTAGTCCGTCTTTTTCTATAAATTCTAATATTTTATCAATTTTTTTCATCTTCTATTAATTCTATTTTTGTTATTAATTCTTTCCATTTGTCGAACTTGTCTCTTGCGTGTTTCTTGTCGTAAGCTTCGACTACTTGCCAACAAATATGTGAAGGCGCTTTTTCCGTAGTGCCTAGATAGCACCTGAAATAAATTCTATAAGCTTTCATTTTTTACCTGTTTAGCCTTACATACTGCAAGGTATAGTTCAAAATTAAAGTGTCCGCCTTTGCGCCACCAATCTACCTGTAATAATAAATTATTCATTGTAATAGTATTTATAGTAGTAGTGGTCCGATTGCAGCCTTTCTTCTATCTTGTCCGAATGATTCTCGTACATAAAGTCCGTGAACTTTTCGTTTAGCTTGTCTATGAAGTCTTCGTGTACTGCGTAGCCAAATTCTTCTTCTGTTCCGTCTTCGTAAGTCTCTAAACAAATTCCATAATCTACGTGCAGCTCGCAGCCTATTCCGTTTTCGAATTCCTGTCCATAAACAAAGGAATAACGGCAGTAAAGTCTGTAGGAAGAAATTCCTTCTTCAGCGCAAACCCAAACTTCATTATTTAGGTGCATTTCAAAGTATACATTTTCTAAATTCATTTTTATTCGATTTAAGGCGTTTTTAATTGAACCAATGATAAACTACACCAAACACAATTAGAAAAGCCGTTAGAGGCGCTAAAAAGTGTATT
>Ga0208644_1004685_pt1 | contig 10245 bp, 7 predicted proteins | sample VirMetDEL_Nov_18_FD_184517 | JGI IMG/M metagenome (GOLD analysis project Ga0208644, IMG submission 184517) | Aqueous microbial communities from the Delaware River and Bay under freshwater to marine salinity gradient to study organic matter... | ecosystem: Environmental > Aquatic > Marine >...
GATTCTATAGAAGCAGCAACATATAACTACGACGTTCAGCAAGTAGATCCTTTAGGAACAGTACAAACTCTACTTATTGGAAAAGTTAAAGTAGTTAAGGATATTACTAGAAGTATAGCATAATGGCTACATTTGCTACAACCATGTTTTTAGTGGATGATGCCGATACTGAAACAGATTGGACTCCATCTCAGCAAGTTTCTGTGGATACTGAAAACCAGTACGTTCAGAGAAGTACTGGGGCCGCAACAGAAGGAGCAATCACTTTTCAGACTAGTAAAAATGGGATAACCTCTGTAACTCTTACGAAAACGGCTATCAATATGACGGCAAATGTTACAGACCCACATCTATATTGGTCAATGAGATGTGATGTAATGCCTCTTTGTGAGCCATTAAGTTCTGGAGCGACTAACTCGGGAATGATGCTAAGAGTTACTGATTCTACAGCTAACTTTAGTCAGTGGCATATTGCAGGAAGTTTTTTAGGTTCTCCAGCACCTACATATGAAGGTGGAATAATTTGGGGAGGAGAATGGAGAACATTTGTACTTGATTTATCAAATACAGCAAATCTACATAGTAGTTCAGGTACTTTAAACTTAGCTTCAGTAACACAGTTTCAGTTTTTCTTTGATGCTACTAATTCAGGAAACTTTAGAGCTGTAGATAATACTTGGATAGATGCAATATATTATGGAGAAGGCTTACAAGTTCGATCTACTACTACCGAAAATGTAAATTTTAACGATTTCTTTTTAGAAAGCCAAGACGAAACAACATACTATGGAGTAATGCCTAAAGCTGATGAAGTATTTTTTCCTCAAGGAAAATTAACTTTAGGAATTACAAATAATGATTTAAATTTTAATTCTTCTAACGAAGTTCTATTTTTTAGAGAAAATCCTGTCGATACAGCACTATATGCTATTATAGCTTCTTCTGAAGGAACAGGTACGACAAATATTACAATTGATGGACTTGTAACTAAAACAAATGGAACTTCTTCAGCAGAATTAGATTTCAGTGCTATAAGTACTGGTAGTATTTCAGTATCAAATAGTAACTTTATTGATTTTGGAACTTTATCGTTTTCTAAAGGTTCTTTTAGTTCTACTACATTTAATACTTGTGGAGCGACTACAATAAGTAGTCCTTCGGTAAATCCCGCAAGTTTTACTAATGTTACTTGGACAACTTGTGGACAGGTAACAAAAGGTTTTGACGGAACAATTACAAATAGTTCTTTCAACTCTTCTAGTGCTTCTGTATCTTTACTTTTAAATGGAGGATCAACTACAAACGATACAATTTCAAAAATTACAGATACTAGTTTTACTTCGGATGGTTCGAATCATGCTATACAAACAGCTTACTCTCTAGGTGCTGCTGATGATATAGAAGTTACTTGGAAAATTAATTTAAGTAATTATGATGCGGCTACAATAGGAACAGATGTTGGAATTTCCGGTAGTCCTGTTACAGGAAACGAAGCTTTATATATTACAGATACTACAGGTACTTTAACACTTATTGTTCCTGATGGGTATTCAGCTCCTTCAGTAAGAACGGATGGAGCTACTATTAATGTTATTGAAAAATTAAGAACTTTTGAGATAACCAATATAATTCAGGGAACTGAAATAAGAATTTATGATGCTACGCTAGGAGAAGCTAATTTAGTAGAACTAGCAGGAGCGGAAGATGTTGGAGTTTCTCCAGATGGTTTATCTTTAACAACAGGTTATAGTGTTTCTATAGCTAACGATACGGAAAATGCCGGAAGGTATGTTTTTACGTATCAATATACATATTCTACTGATACGCCAATAATAATTGCAGCTTTAAACTTAGAATATGAATTTATAAGAATCACAGATTCTTTAGTAGATGAAAATAGCTCAATTCAACTTTCCCAAGTTTTTGATCGTCAATACGATTTCGGGACAGTTTAAGAGCAAGACTTTAAAGGAAGTTACTTATGGCAACTAATTTTACCGGTAGTCCTATTACAGACCCAGATGAACTCGGTTATGTAACTACCACAAATATTGCAACTACATGGGCGGGCACTCCTACTGAAGAGTTAATTATCGATTATTCTAATAAATTAATTGGCTTATATGTAGGTTCAAGTGCTTCCCCCTCTAACTTAACAAATGATGGTGTTACAATTAAAGCAATTTACTCCAAGCTAAAAGATGCTTGGAGAAGTGACTCTACTCTAGTTAAATTTGCTTTCCCAATGTCTCCAATTACGGACGAATCTTTCGAAATGGTTAACGGCTGGAACTGGGATGCAGGAAAAAGTGTATCTCCAGAAAGAACTTCAGGTACTGAGGGAGTATTAGCAGAAACTACGGAGCTAATTCGAACTGGAGGCTGGACGGTTGTTGATGGGAATGGTGATATAACGGAAGAGTGGGCTGGTATTATTACTCTTGGAGAACTTGCAGATAATGCTGACCAAGTTTATTACGACCAAACTAACGATGAGACCACCGATAATACTGGAAATTTTGTACTTACTGGTAGGGTGAATCAGGCGTTGAAAATTTTTGACTCCGCACCTTCTCCTGACCTTTCCTATAAAACTTACTTAAAACTTTATGTAAGAGAATGGGGAAAAACTTTCGTTTCTTCAGAGTTTTCAGAGATTGGTGTAACAACTGCACAAGCACAGGCATATCGTTTTCCTCTGGCAAATGTTACTGATACGAATATTGTAAGAGCAGAAGAAGTAATTCTTGGTTCAGCAGGATTTATTACAGGTACAAGCGGTGACGGATCTACGTATCAAGAATATACAACTAGCAGTGCTCATGGTTTATCAACCGGAGATGTAGTAACTATTTCAGGAGCTTCTCCTACTGCAGGGTACAATGCAGTTTCAGCTACTATTACAGCAGTTCCTAGTAACGTTACTTTCCGAATTGCGGGAACTGAAAGCGGAGCTTCTAGTACAGCAGCGGTTCAGTTAGACCTTTATGCTTCTATGTCAATTACTTATGCTCGTGATGCAGACAATGACCGAGTACTTAATGAAGCCCCAATTTCTGGAACTCAAGGGTATGTAAGAGGCGCTTGGCAGAGTGGTATTGCTTATAATGTTGGGGACGTTGTATCAAGCAGTGAAGCAACTCCTCGCTGGTATATTGTAACCGTTGCAGGTACTTCTTCAGGAGATTCTTCAAACTTAACCGGAGGTAGCGATACTGGCGTTAGTTGGGCCTCATACTCTTTTGAGAGAGAAATTAATAGTGATTACTTTGCTTTCACTGTCGCTATCGATGGCGATACTGGAACGCCGAATCCAAATGATGGTGACGCTACTAGTGATTATATCTACGAGTTCGTACAAGCAGAGCTTCGAAAAACTACCGATATCGATGGAGCATCCCCAGGTACGGTAATTGGAAAAGTGACAGACGTCCTTCTAAGCTTCGTAGGTCCTACTTTGATTACGGAAAGGGGTGTTTATGTAGATTCATTTAATTCAGCAGACCAAAACTCTATTGAATTTTATGACTACAGCAACACTTCTAGAACTTTTGACTTCGTATCACTCTTCACCATTAACTTTGGTGCTAACCTACAAGCCGATCCTTATGCAAAATATTTTGTATTCTTTACAACTGCGGGTGCAGGAAATTATGGAACTGCGAATGCTGTTCTTGTTAATCATATCGACACGGTTCCTGGTACTATGGATGGCAATGTTAATCCGGGTCAAACGCCGAATGAAAGAACTTCTGTTTCGCACTTGTACGATTATGATAACAATATTCAACAAGGCTCCGGTACTAATGGAGCGCCTGTGAATGTAACTGTTGTTGGTATCGGTCTAGAAAAAAGTCAGTGGGTATTGACTACTGGAACAATTGGAAGGGATAAAACCTCAAATGTATCGTTAATTTCTGCACAAGAAAGAAACTATGCTCAAGGTACTACATTCCCATAATAATAATATGGCGGGGAGAAATCCCCGCCTTCTTTAAGAGATTATAATGTTACAAAGATCAGACGTAAGATATGCGTGTTATAGGAGAAAGAAAAGTATTCATGTTGCCGAAAAACATGATGAAATTATAGCTCTTGTAGAAAAAGCTAAAAAAACTACCGATGCTTGGGAAGACTTCGCCAGAACTTGGGATGTTTTTGTAGACGCAGGGAAAATTACACGAATAATTCCTGAATTAGATTTTGATTTTGTACATACAACTTGTACGGAATTTAAAGTAAAGTCACAGATGGGTCTTTCTCCAGAAGAAATTTATAAAGACTTAGACCCTAGAAAGAAGAACGTATTTGAAGTAGTATCTCTTAATTCTATAGAAGATGATGATTTTTCTAAATATGGAGATACTTGGAAGATAAAAATTGATGAAGGGTCTAAACGGATAGAAGTTTTAAGTAATAAAACTAAAAGAAACTTAGTTAATTCTAATCCTCGCACATTGAAGACTGCTGTTAAAAATGTTATCGATATGGAAAAAGCAAAAAAAGTAGACCCGGAAAAGAGCGACGATCCCATTATAGCTAAGATTAAAGAATTGCTAAAGCAAGCGGAGTCGAAGGAGAACTAAATGGCAGGCGAAAGAAAATATACTCGCATTCCCCCAGAGAGCACAGGCGATCGCGTCTATATGATTCATACTGCCGAACTTCGGTATGATAATAAAGACATATCTAAGAGTTGGTCGATTGGAAGTACATATTATTTAAATGGTGGGACAAACTCAAATAATGACTTTACTATTCATGTTCATGGAGTGCTTGAAGAAAGTCCTACTTCTGGTATACTTTCAGTTCATTATCAAGCTTTAGCAAAACATCAAGGATATACTCCTGAAGATAATCAAGAAATTAGAGAAGGTAGTATCTCCGGAGATATCATAGCTATAGTAGATGGAGTGCCTTATGATGTTTATATTCCTGCTCAAAATATTATGGGTTGGGATAATCCTGAATACGGCTGGAACATTGATAGATTCGGAGCCGGTAATATAAGATTTGCAGAAGGTCCTGCACAGTTAAGTGCTTTTGGATCACTAAGAACTACAGAGTCTACTCTTCTTGCTCAATATGCTTTTAATGCAAGTATTCTTCCTGATGAATTTGCAAATACTCTTGTCGGAAGCGGAACAATTGCTCATGATCCGGACTGGGGCTATGTGGTTGAAACTGTAGGGCAGGATACAGGTGCTCTAACTACTCACACTTCAAATACTTATCATCCTCATGTTCCAGGCGCTTCAAATCTTTTTGTTATTGGAAATATGGTCGGAGATACCGGATATCCTGGTCTTGTAAGAAACTGGGGATGTTTTGATTCAACCGAAGGTTTTATGTTCCGTTTAAATGGTACTACTCTTCAATTGGTTCATAGAAGAACTTTTGATCTTGGTGCTTATGAAGACGCTCTTGAGTCTCCACAAGACGGAAAATCAGAAGGAATAATTCCTCAATCAATGTGGAATCGAGATCGATTGGACGGAACGGGTCCTTCCGGCATGACACTACATGTTGAGAGACCAAATACTTATTGGATTGATTATCAAAATCTTGCTGGAGGTACTATTCGTTGGGGTGTTTTTTATAACGGTGAGCGACTTGTTTGTCATGAAATGGATATGGGTAATGGAGGTCCGAAAGGGACTTGGGCAAGTAATGGAATTCGAAACCCAAATCGTCCAATTTGCTGGTCAATGAAGAGAGTTGATGGCTCACAAGGAGATTCAGAGCCTATAAGAAGCCAGTATCCTCTTGGAGCTTCTGCCTATATTGAAGGGCTAAATGTAGATATAATGGCCGAAGCAGATATTAGAGGATACGACGATACTTTTACAGTCACAGAAAATGTTCCTCGAACTCAAGGTGCTTACTATTTTGTTTCCATTCGACCAAAGATTAATGTGAAGTCTTCGAATGGAGTCACTGATATCGATAATCATAGTCTTTACCAGCCTACTGGTCTAAATATGATGGTGAGAGATGAAACAAATGCAATGATTCCTGGTGAGCTGAGAGTTTTTTCTCGCTGTCTTTTGAAGAACGAGAATTGGAAAGATTTATCATTTACAAATTTACAAATTGAAGAAGATGGTCTTCACGAAGGCCATGGACCTGAAATTTTTAGAAAAGCTTTTAATGGGTTTTGTGATATTGATTGGACAAATCTATTTAAAACTATTCAAAATGGCTCGATAAAACCTAATGCAGAAAAAGATACCGCTCGAAGAAAGCAAAATCTTGCAAATGTATCAAATAAAAATGGATTTGTTTTTATTGAAGTAAAAGATAATCCAAATGGTTCTACTACTCATATTTTTGAAGACCGTGGAGCAATTGAGTTTGCGGGACTTACGAATGATGGTCCCGCAAACTTAAATGGAAATACTTATTATCTCTCTATTGATTCTGGAGATGAAGCATATGTCTATAGTAACTTGACTGACTTTGATGATGACCGCACTTGCCGTGTTTTAAATTATAGCGGTCTTTCCGGAACTTTAAATATTGGAGATACAGTTACAATTAATGGAACAGACACTTGTCAAATAGTAGCTTTTGATAGTAATGAAATTAAAGTTCAAAGAAGAAGTGCGGACATTGATGCCTATATTTCTACTTCCGCATCAACAGACGGAGGAGCACTTTTTACTATTGATTCTGTAACTCTAACTTCGGGAACTAGCGGAGTTAATAATATTTGGCCAAAAGACCACTATACAGTACTTAAAGCTCTTACTTGGGCTACAGTTGGGGGAGCTACTACTTCTCAGTCAAATGTTGGAACAATTGAAGGGCAGCCCCCAAAAACTCCCGTATGGACATTTATGTGGGCACCTTTTGAAAACCCTACTGGAGATGCTAGCCACCGAATTAATTTTAATTTGAACTGGAAAGAAAGGTTGCAGTAAAATGCCAAATTTAGTTTTCAATTATGGAGAATGGACATACTGGGACGAGTATAATCCTCCTAACTATGTTGGCAATCAATCCGTTACCTTTGACGGACCTAATAAGCTTATTCTTGTAAATGAAAATATAACAGTTTTAGATATTCAAGAAGATGTATACTCAAATTGGAAAGAATGGTCCTTACAAAGAGATAACATAAAATACTTAGAAGCTATAAGCACTCTCGGTGGAGACCCAATTACCGAAGAAACTTTTATTGGTGACACTTACTTTTTAGAAAATGGTTGGAGAATTCAACCATGGAACTCCTATAATGGGTATATTTTGGAAGTTATAGGAAATATTTATACAAGAGAACCAGGACAGAATCCTGTTAATCCCACACCAAATGTATCAGTACTACTAACTAGATCAAACATTACAGAAACCGCCTTAGTTGGTGGAGCAGCAACAGAAAATAGATTATTAGAAATTTGGAGAATATTAGGGTTGGATCAGCTTAATCCACAAGTTATAAAAGATACTTCTATAACCGTTGGGAATATAACACTAACAATCTCCAATAATGAGGGGACAGAAACTACCACAGTATCAAGACTATGACTTTTGGAAGAAGATTAGCTATAGCTACCAGAGGACTTCGAGGTCTTGATAGGGTTGTTGTATCCGATAATGTTTATATCTCTGAAGAAATTTCTGTAGAAGACGAGTTTGAAACTATAGATATAATTTTTGAGACAAACACTGTTTTAACGGAACAGGTTGTAATAGAGATAGATCTAATAGAAGAAATTTCTGTAGAAGTTGAAGAGTTAGGAGATGAGGCAGAACCTGTACAGCCCTAGATAGGAGTTTCTAGTGTCTTATATTGCTCAAGATTTATCTCCTCAAGCTAGAGGCGATACTTGGTTCTTAAAATTTATTATTCAAGGACCTTCTGGAGAGTCTCTTGATTTAACAGGTAAAGAATACTGGGTTACTCTTAAATCAGACATAAATCTATCTGATCAAGATGCTGAACTAATATATGGTCCTGTAACTCCTCAGTCTCCGGAAGCTGAACAGGGAATATTAAATATTACTATTCCCTCGAACTATACTAATGACCTAGAAGCAAAAAACTATAACTACGACTTACAGGAAGTCTCTCCAGGAAATATAGTATCTACCTTATTAATAGGTAAGATAAAAGTTAGGGCAGATGTAACTAGATCTACTGCCGGTGTTGGCGGTGATCAACCGATCTCTCGTCTTCCAGGCCAACCACTTTACCAAGGAATTATTTGGGATATTAGTGGATCTGGGGATGAATTAAGAAGAAGTGTAGAGTTTAAAGACGAAGACGGAACGATAAGTACTGTTAGAACCGCTAGTTTCGTAAATGGGTTATTAGAATTGGAATTAGCTTCTTTTTCTGCTGGAGTTTCCGCTTCGGGTCAGAGTCGTTCTTGGGACCAACCCGCTACTCAGTGGTCGGTATCAGTAGTAAATCCAGATGACTTTCCAAGTCAGTATATTGCTTCTACTACTGCCACTCTTACTGGTATTTCCGGAATCATTCATCCTACTATAGCTGATTATACAACTACTGGACCAAGTCCTACTCCTGCGGGTACTGTTGACTGGTCACAGACATTTACTACTAACGGTTCAGCTCTTATATATTCAAACTCTTCAAGTCTTTCTGGAGGATCTGCAAGTGCAACTGTTTCTTTTGTTGATAACAATGATAACGTATTTGGAACAACAGCAGGAATTTCGTTTAGCTGGTCTACCGCAAATGTATCTATAAATTTTTCTAATTTGTCTGGAGCGACTTTTCTTCAGACTTATGCTTCCACAGGTTACAGTGTATCCATTAGTGGTTTGAGTAATTCAGGAAATGCTGTAAGTACAGTGAGTGGTGTAGGCGGTAATGTTTCAAATACTTCTGGTTCTGGAACTTTTACATTTACTACTCCTATACATAAAAATAATAATGGAGGAAGGTCTGTTAGTGTGAGCACTGATTTTTCAAGACCCGCAAGTGTTACAGGAACTGCGTATACGGTAACAGACACGGCATCGGATTCTAGTATAACTGCTTCATTTACATACCCGAGTTTCTGGTTGTTTACAGCAAGTACCTCTAGTCCTCCAGCAAGAGCAGATATTGTAAATGGAAACGGTTTTGAAGGGACTGTAAATGTTCTTGGAAATCAGTCTAAGAATATTGATACATTTATTACAAACGGCGGAGGAATTCCTCAAGCTTTTTGGCTGTGTATTCGTTCTTCGGCTACTCAGCCTACTTCTTTCCAAACAGGGGCTAGTGCAGCTCTTTTATCTGATGTAGCAGTAACTACCGGATATAGTGTTGCTTTAGAGCCTGATGCTTCCCCGGCAGGATATATAGCAGAAAATTATACTTTGTACGGCATTACTTTGCAGCCAGGTGATACTTATGTGAGGATTTCATAATGTCTGCAAACTATGACGGCTTAACAAAAAATACCTGGCCAGGCACTTGGGCACCTAGCGCGAGTCAACCTATTGTGCTTGACGTAGAAATACGAGGAGCACTACGATTTGTTAGTGGAGAAATAGGCGATAGACTAGAAGATATTACTGGGCAAAGATTACAGTCTGGTATGCTTGTATATTTAAGAGATTCTTATGATTCTTTTGTAGGGGGAACCTATTATAAATATGATTTATTAGGTGGCGAAGTAAGAGATGAAGCAACTGGTGCAATGCCGAATGCAGCAGGAAACTGGTCTCCTACTACTGTTAAAATTGATGACGGAACAACATTTAACCTAGCAGAGTTAGATGATGCGGCTATAAGTAGTCCTGTAAATGAAAATGATTTGTTACTGTATTCTGGGGGTCAATGGATAAATGCCACTATTGGCATTGACAATCTAAATGATGTTAATATTGGTTCTCCACTTTCTGATAGATTTATTCTTGTTTACGATGCGGCAACACAGAAATGGATAGCCGTCGATCCTGATACTCTTACAGAGCTTGCTACTTCAATTGGAGATTTAGCAGACGTTGAATTATCGTCTCCAATTGAGGACAGGTTTGTATTAGCGTATGACTCTGCTACTCAACAGTGGAAAGTAACAGAGCCGAGCTTTTCAAATTTTATAGAAGTTTTAGCAGACGGACCATTAACTAGTGGACAGTTAGTATATCTTACTTCCGAGGGGAAAGCAAAGTCAATAGACGGCACCCAAGTTATTTCAGGTAATTCTACTTTAGTAACTACAAAAAATCCTTTTGGTTCTCCAGCAGATACTCAAACATTTGGATTTTCTTCTGATATATTTTCAA
>Ga0208644_1004688_pt1 | contig 10238 bp, 6 predicted proteins | sample VirMetDEL_Nov_18_FD_184517 | JGI IMG/M metagenome (GOLD analysis project Ga0208644, IMG submission 184517) | Aqueous microbial communities from the Delaware River and Bay under freshwater to marine salinity gradient to study organic matter... | ecosystem: Environmental > Aquatic > Marine >...
TACTTTTTGTCAAGATCTTTCAAGCAGATAGCGTCGAATGAAGTACGTGGACATACAGTGATGTTACGTTGAGTGAAGGCGGCTGAACCAGAGGCTGTGCTTACACAAGTACCATTCTGCATATAGACTGATACTTCGAATAAGTTGATAGGCTCTTGGTATTTAACACCCTCTTGCACAGTTACGTACTCGATAGTGCTACCACCGTACACCATTTTGAGGACCAACTCACCAGCAATCTGGTTGTTAAAGTCCGAAAGGGCAGATACGTTAAGCATGTTTATTTAGATTTTTTAGTTTTGATTAGATTTCTCATCATTTCGTAGCGGTCAGCCTGTAATGGGGTAGCTACTTCGGCTTCCAAGCTAAACTTTTTAGATGGAAGTGTTTTTTCAGCGGCTGGCTCTGCAGACATTTTTTCCATTTTGTCTTTCATAGCAGCCATTTCTTTTTTCATTTCTTCGAGTTGGCCGGCAACTGCTTCAGCAATAGCTTTAGCGATGCTTTCAGCATCAGCAGTGTCTTCCATCTCATACTCAGCTCCGCGTTGTACTTCAACTGGGAACTGCTCGACTACGTCAGGAGTTTCAACCTCGGCCATCTCAACTTTTGCGATTTCCTCGCCGCCTTCCATAGTTTCTTCACCTTCAGCCATTTGTGAGGCTTCTGTGATCTCTACTACTTTAGATCCTTCAGTTTTGATAACCATACCGTTTTCAAGTTTGTGGTAACCATCTGGAGCGTCCATTTCTTGGCCTTCAGTGGTTACTACTTTTACTGGCATACCTAACTCGAGTGTGTCGCCTTCAAAAACGATTTTGAATGCTTTGTTCTCGTCATAGATTTCGCCAAATGTTGCTTCGGTGAGGTTAAAGTATTCCTTTACGAGCTCTTTAAGTTGTGATTGAGTCATAGGAATCATTTATTAGATTGGGTTAATAATATTAACAAATATAAATATATGGGTATAACGTTGAAATATCGGTTATAATAACCTTACTCCTCCATTATGCCGTCTTGTGTTTCGGCCTGCTTTTTCGCGGTTAAACGCGCTATACAAATCTTAAGGGCGCCTGGTCCAACATAAGATGGATTTTGACCTTTAAGCATTGCTAAGCAATAGTCGATTTCTTCTTGTGGGATAGATGGTGCTTCCTCAGCCATATTGATTTTTTTAAGCTGATTGTAGCAAATAGCTGATGCTTGGTCTTGTGGATATTCACCACTTAAGTCACCAATACAACGAGATAAGAACTCGTCTTTACTTTCTGTTGCTCTTCTTTCTGGGATAGGCATATTATCTTATTTTATTAGTTTACAAGTTTTTCACTGAAGAATCCCTCCACTGAAAATCCTTTTACTTTACCACTTTTAACAAAGTCGTTCCAAATGTCATCATTGTTGACTTTATATATTCCAAACCATTGACCCTTAACAGGTGAAAAACCATATTCAGCTGATTTATCTTTTGCTGGGTTTTCTACAATCCAAGTTTCAGCTAAGAATACATCATCAACATTGTTTCCAGAATCGTGCTCGATGTTTACTCTGTCAATGATTTTATCTTCCATAGCTTTGTATGCTATTTTTTTAATGCTATCTTCAGTAAAGTAAACATAGTACATATCTCCATTATCGTCTTTACGAGCGATTAGTTTATTTGGTGTCATAAGTGGACCGACCAACATACGCTTTTCTTCTACGGCAGCAAAGCCGTATGTAGCTCCTTCTGCTACCTCAATAGAACCCGACGTTAGCTCATTTGTATACGCAGGTAACTCAGCTACATCTAAAGCAAAATCTTCACTACTACTAAAGAATGGATTAAGTAACTCTTGTGGCAATGGTAGTGGAGCACCTATACCATACCCAGCTAAACCAAAACGTTGTTTAGCATCTTTTTCTACTTCAAGTTTAATAATATCCTCTACAACTTGTGCTGATAATGCTGTTTTAGGGATACAGTTAGGAACTAAACGTCCACCTTTACGTTTTAAGCCATAAGCTACGTAGCCTGGTTGGCAAGCATCTTCTAAATCTTGATATTCTTGTTTTATAAACTCTTCTCCTGCTTGGCGAAGTATTTTTTCTGCCCAAGGTAAAGCAGCAGGCCCACCCCAAAGTAAATAAGAGATGTACCCGCAAGCATTGTAATCACGTCTATCTCTTGCAAGTTCATAGTTGTCTTTTTGTCTAATAAGGAACGCACGCATTCTTCTTACAGTATCAAGCGAGATAGGTTCACGGTTAGCGAGTTGCTGTGCTCTAACTTTACCTACTTGTGTAGCGCATTTATTACCGATTTCTTCATTACGTTTGATACCCTGCTTAGCTGCATCAACTGCTGCTTGGGGATAATCAGTATAGGTCTCAGCAAACTTTTCTGCTGAGAAAGCAAAGAAATCAGTTTCAATAGCTGGATTTTCAACTAATGCTACAGCATCAATACCAGCTAATAATGAGTCCTCCTCTATTTCTAATCTTACGATTTTCATATGTCAATAAATATTATGGTTACCCGCCACCCAAACGTCTACGTCTGTTAATAGCAGCACTTGCTTCTTGTCCGTTAGTTACATCTTGTGAAATAACATAAGCACGTATTGGTTCAGTTCTACCTCCTGATGTACCAGTGGTAGGAATACCACTGTTTGGTGTTCCGCCTGTACCAGGTAAAGCACCTGTAAAAGCACCACCACCTATTCTTGATGGTTTAGGAGTTGATGGAGTCTTACTTGTACCAGGTTCAGCACTATTAATGTCTCTTAAAGATGCTATAGTTGTAGCTGCTAATAAAGCAAACTGAGATACTTGATAAGCAATAGCTAATGGACCAGTTGATTGTGAGTTTTTAATGATACCAACAGCTGCTTGTGCGGCATCAATCAATACGTTAGCAGATGCTACCGCTTTACTTTCACCAAATAATGCTGTTAAAGCACCTTGGAAGTTATCGATTGTATCTCCTATAAGTTTTCTACGAGCAGCATTACCTGCTTCTTCAATAGCGGTAATATCTCTCTCTTTTTGTTCTGTAATAGCTTTTAATGCTTCAGCATCATCTTTATAATATTGTTCTAACTGGAAATATTTGTCTTCAACAGCATTTAAGGAACGTTGTTGGTCACTAAGTTGTAGGTTATAGATTTCATCTAACTGAGCAGAGTAGTTAACTATGTTTTCGTTTTCTCTATCGCGTTGTGCTTGGTCAAGTTGAAGTTGGAGTGCTGCTTCTTTTTCAGCTTGTTCTTTTATTTTATCTTCTTTTAACTGACCTACTTTGATTTGGTAGTTTTCCTCTGCCTCTAAACGTAGTTGTGCCTTACGTGCTTCACTAAGTTTTAACTCATTGATTTCACGAATAGTTCTATCAAAATCTAACTTAAGTTTATCTTCTTCAGTTTTAGCTTTTAAGTTAGCTTCTTCATCAGCAAACTTTTGTAGTTGGTCTTTATAGAGTTGATTTGCTGTTTTAGCATCCTCTAATCGTTTTTTAGCAGCATCCTCATCTGCTTTAGCATTCTCACCTCTTACTTTAGCATTAAATAAGGCAAGGTCTTGAGCAGCTTTTTTCTGTTCTTCACTACCATCCTTAGCTGCTTTGATTCGTGTTTTTAATAGTTCACGTTCTTTTTGGATAAGTTCTTCTTTAGAGGCACCTTCGGCTTTTAGTAACTCAAGCTGAAATGCTTGTTTATCACCAAGTTCAGTTAATGCTGCTTTTTGTTTATCTAACTCTGTATTAGTTAATCCAATAGCATCAGTAACCTTATTCAGTAGATTACCAAAGAATGATACTACCTTATTTACTGATTCAAACTTAGCAGCTAAGAAAGCAACAGCGGTACTAATAACACCAAATGCTGCAATAACTAAACCAATAGGACCAAGTAACTTAGTAATACCTTTACCTAAACCAGAAGCAAGTTTAGCAGCTAACTGACTATCCTTACCTAACTTAGTTAAACCTTCTTGTAAGTTTACTACACCATCTAAAGTTCGTTTAGCACCATCAGCAAATGCGATAGCACCAACTGCTAATCCTTCAAATCGTTCTGCTTGTTCTTTAGATAAAGCACCTGTAAGTGCTAAACCACCTGCTACTGTTTCTAAGGTACCACCTACAAGGTTAACGGCACCATCAAGGACCTTAATAGAACCTTCAAGTTTATTAATATTGGCCTCAGCTTGTTTAGTATTAGCCCTAATATCAACTTCTGCTGTTGCTTTTGTGTTGTTTGCCATATCCTATAAATAGAATGTTATATATTGTATTCTCTTAGATTGATCCTGTTACTGGGGTAGGTACTCTCCATTGGCATAAATCTTGATAGAATGTAGCATCTGGATTATTTGGTTTAGGAGGTATAAAACAATCTAAAGCATAATCATAAGAGTATCCTACACCTGCGTAGTTTTTTCTAAATGTACCATCAATAGATGTTTCTATCCAAGTTCCAGGTAATGATTCTACGTACGATTCTGTTGCCTCGATTACGTCTACTACTTGCCTTTGTTGGTTTATTTTTGCAAAGTATCCCATATTATTAAACTGTGTATCTGTATTTTACGTAAATAACGCCTGAACCACCTGCACCTCCGTTTTGGTTGAAGCCACCGCCTCCACCTCCACCACCTCCGGTGTTAGCTGATCCTGTGTATCCTGCTAAAGGTGCTTCACCACAGGTAGAACCCTTACCGCCTCCACCTTTACCACCAGGTCCAGAAAAACCAGATGCACAGTCGTCACCTCCACCACCACCGCCACCATAGTAAGTAGCTGTGCTATTGATTAGATTTACAATGTACATACCATCACTACCACTACATTGTACGTTGTTAGCTCCTGAAGGTGCGATACCTGAGGCACCACCGCCTCCTCCACCTACACCTCCACCAGTTGAAGGAGGGGCACCATCACTACCTGTACCATATAAACCTGATGAACCTGATAAGAATGGTTGTAATGCTAAACCAGTAACAGTAGATGAGTATGATTGACCACCACCACCTGATCCACCGTCTCCTCCATCACCATCTGAAGCATATGGGTAACCACCTCCTCCACCACCACCTAAGGCAGTGTAAAGTGTTCCTTGAACTGATGATGTGATTAATGTTGAACTACCACTTACACCTCTACCTGTAACACCATCAATAGCTCCAGCACCCCCTGCACCAATAATCATTCTGTAGGTTGTAGCGATGAACTCTTGTGAACCTGTCATATAAATGACACCTCCACCTCCACCACCGCCACCAGCGCGTGAACCACCACCGCCTCCGCCTCCTACAACTACGATTTCAAACTCGTTGTAAGGTGAAGAACCAGTAGTGTATAATGTAAAGTCACCTGATGAAGTAAACTCGTGAACTCTATAGCTACCAGAAATGTATTCTGCACCACCAGATGCTGATGGGAAACCAGCAGGTGGATCTTGTGCTGGTACTAAATCCTTAGAAATAGAAGTATTTGCTAATACAGGTGGGTTAAATGTGAATGTTTCAAATGTTAAAATATCCTTACTACCTGTAATAGTTGAAGGTGTGTATTGTGAACCTGATGCGAAATAGAACTCATCAGTGAAGAATAGGTTACCATCAATACCAATACCAGTTGCACTTTGTGATACTAATAGTACTACGTGTTGGTTTGGAACAATGTTTGATGCTGAAATCCAACTAATCGCTGATGATGTAAGATGAGCGCTAAATGCATTACCTTTGCTTAAGTCCATAGAGGCGGTGCCTGCAGTGAAACTCAACGGTATAACCGGAGTTCTAACGGAACCTGTCACAGATAATGAACCAGTTATTTCAGCACTTCCAGTGTAAGGAAATCCTGAACCAGTTACTACTGTTCCTCCTCCACCACCAACAGGAATAACGTTTGCTATTACTGAAGGTGTAGCTGGTGATCCATTTGAACCTGTATAGTAAAGGGATAAATCTGTAGAAGTACCATTCCAGTATAGTTCAATGTAATCATTGTTATTTTGAGCTGTACCTGTAAAGGTAGCTGACATAAGTTGATATGACGGATTGGCAGGGTTCTTTTCCTCAAGTATTGAAATAAAAGTATTTGAGTTAGGATAATCTACACTATTGTATTTAATCCAGAAGTTAGCATCTTGTGGAGCATTACTACCATTAGCTACTTGTACAACATAAGTAAACTGATATGTTCCTGCGTTAGCAAATATGATTCGGCTACCTGAGATTGAAACACCATTTGCTTCATAAGTACTATCAAGTAATACTGATTGTGAAACACCTACAGTAGCTAATGCTTGTGAACTTGTACTAAAGAAGTTACCATATCCTGTACCAGCTCCACCAGCTCCACCACCTGCTAAGGCAATCCAACCAGAACCAGATGTGGTAAATGTTACCCCATCGTAGGCATTCTTTAATGTGTAAGAAGATTGACCATTGATAGTTTGTGAACCAAATGCTAAGAACTCAACTTCAGTATCATTACCTGTGAATGTACCATTGGTTTGGAACTGTAATACTATGTTTTTATAATCATTGTTTACAGCGTTAGGTAATGTAATGTCGCAATAACCTGGAGATAATCCACTCCAGTTCAACATAAACAAGTTGGTATGTTTGTATAGGTTATCACTTAAATCATAAGAGTAACCATCACCAGCTTCTATTTGTTGTCTTTCTCTAAATAATGCTTCACCTAAGTATGTGTCACCTAACCATACACTATTTTCTCTTGTATTGAGTAAATCTAAACCACCACCTTCAAGATTAAGACCTACAACAGTATGACCATTACCATTGATTACTACTTCTTGGTCAGCTGGGTTCAATAATAAGGTAACATCACTATCTAATAGACCTGAGTTATAGCCATTGATTATAGCAGAATAATCGGTATTTGAGGCATATGAACCTGTACCAGCTATAATACTTAAGTTATTGTTACTACCACTTGATGTATTACCTACACCACCTAAGATTTGTGTATTAACATCAGTAGATGTTATTGTATTTTGTTGACCAACAATAAAAGCATTAGTAACGTTATCTTGAATAGTATTATATTGACCCATTATAGTAGCTGTAGAAACAGAACTACCAACTGAGTTTTTACTACCTAATACATTTATTTTAGATGAATCTACTGATACATTATTTGTTCCTACAACATTCTGTTGAATAACTGGAATAATAGATGCTTCATAGTTCCATACTACTGAACCTGTACCTCCACCTTGAGGGAATACTCTGTAACCATCTAATGGTCCTGCTTGTTGTAATAAGTGGATATCATCAATAGTATCATCAGTATTATAATCAACGTATCTACCTCCACCATTTACATCGTATCCATTGAATAAAATGTCTCTTGGTTCACCTGTAGTACTTGTAACTCGTCTACGTGGGAATGTAAGTTTACGTGCTACTGTTTTGATTAACTCTACTTCAACTGAATCTCTACGAGATAAGTTAGCACCATTGATTTTGTTAATGCGGTAATAAGCACCATCAATGAATACTTTTTGATTTAATCTAATATTAGGGATTTCAGTAGGTGTTAAGTAAACATTACAAGTAAGTTTACGAGCATCAACATCATATAATCCGTTAATGTAGTTAGCCCAATATTCTGTAAAGGCATCACCACTACCTGTAATAAAGTTAGATCCATTAGGAACAACATTACTCCAATAAGGGGCAATAGCACCTTTACCTTGGTTATTGTTGTTATAGTGTAAATCATATGCTGAACCAGTAATAGGTATTTCACTTAATGTTGATACTTGGTACCATACACTTGATGAAATAATAGAACCAGCTTCATCTTGAATAAAGTAGTTACCATAGTTGTTTGGAACACCTTGAGCACTAAATCCAGCAGCAGCATTCTCTACTGTTTGTAATCCATTAGCATATAATAAACGTGGTTTGAATGCTATAGGGCGGTATGCCTCACTACTACCTACTGTTTTAGTACATAAATGAGGAATAATGAACTTAGTAGAGTTAGGGATATTAGTTACTGGAGTAGCAGCAAATACCTTACCAATACGTCTTTCACCTTCAGCTAAATCACTATCACTTGTATAAGTGTATTGACCATATACTCTACCATAAGTTTGAATAGTATATTGGTTTAGGTAATCATCGTCTTCCTCATCACTGAATAGGATAGTACGTGGTTGTTCAATAACAGGGTGTGCTATCTCAAAGTTAGTACTTCTATCTACTTTATTAGTCCAATCAACTTGAGTACCATTATCAGCCCAAGTATTATAAGGTTCAATACTAAGTAGATTCTTTTGATTAGGTACTGGTTCAACTACTAAGTTAAACTTTTCAATAATACCTTGTAGGAAATCTAATGCCTTTAGGTCATCAGGAAACTGCCTACCCATTTCAATATTTTGTCCTAATACTGAAGAAGGACCTGTTACATTTAAGAATGTATCAAGGATACCTGGTTGTATTGTGATAGTAGTAGTTCCAGCACTTGCTTTATAATAATAAGCATAGATTTGGAAATAATCCCCAGCACTTAACGTTAATGTTTTTTGGAATAATGGGGAGTTATTAGTAGGAAATATATTGTAGAACTTATTGATTTCAACATAGTTTCCTCCATTTAATCTGTAACCAATAGAAATGTATTGTGTGGGATCAGCTGACCAGTTATTAACATTAAATGTTATTTTACCTACAAGTTTATAATCACCATTTACTTTAGCTTCGTATTGGTCTGTAGCTAAATCAAATGAGTTACTATTATCGTATGATTCACTTGTATAGTTTACAATAGCATATGTGTATGGATTAGCATTTTGTGTATTATCTTTCCATACCCAAGCACTTTGTGAAATAGGAGATACGTTAGTAGGACCTAATGTATCGTCTGCTGTAGCTAAAAAATATAGGTTATTGAAATAAGCACTATTAAAAAATGATGATGTATACTGATACCCTATGCTACCTGTTGTATATGAACCACTAAAGATAGTGTCAATAACATTTTTAACTTTAATAGCTGGTTTAAAATCATACAAACGTAGAGGGGTAGCAGCATTATCGATTGTATTTTCTAAAGCACCTGCTTGACCAAGTCCTGCAAAAGCATAGTTTGGTGCTGTATCATCATCTTCAGGAATACCATAGTTAATGTTAGGGTAAACAATGCTACCACTGAATAAATCACCATACCAACTACCAGTTACATTAGCGATAGTAAAATCGTGATCATAAGTACTCCAATCAAACTTAGGGTCGTTTAATGATAGATTTTGGATACGATATTTGAAATCAATGGTCTCATTGACCACAACTACGTTGTAAATCGTAAATCCATCTTGATCAGTAACAATATTACGAATATAGAGTTTACCAGTAAATGTTTCTTGACCATTGTTTAATACTTGGCAATCAACACTATTTTGTAATGCTACAGCTGGTGTGGCACCTAAGTTATATAGGTTACCAAAAAACTGATTAGCAGCATTATCACCTGCGATAGCAAACTCTTGGGATGATATACCAAATGAAACACCAATCTCAGTGTTTTCAATAGCTGATATGTCTAACCTAAGGTCAATGTCCTCAATAGGTTGTAAATCAACTATTTGTTGGTTATCATTTGTAAGGCGTAATATTATCATAAACGTGGATTCAACTGATTAGCTGGTTGGAACTCGATTTGGTATTGGAATGTCTTTTGAGTACGTGGGTTGGTTTTTTCTACTAAGTTAGCAGATGTAATAGCAATAGGGAAGAACTCAGTTCCTACTTGCTGGAATACATTGGCACTAAAGAATAGTTCTTTTAACCAATCAGCTTGCTGTTGTGTTAACCAATCACTATTTGCTATTTGTGTTTGGGTTAGTTTGTTGTAGAACTGAATAGTACCTCTACGTTCTTTGTTGTATACAGCTGTTGTGGTTGATGTGTTGAATGGGACAAATGATTGATCAAATGATTGTCTTTCAATATTGAATGCCTTATCATTTTGTAATGTGAATGTGTAGTAATCCCAAACACCAAACTCATTCTTCCAAGCGAATCTAACACCATCGTATCCGCATTGTGCTCCTTGTTTTACGTATCTTAGGTTAGCATATACACCATTATTATTTTCTAAACCATCATCACCTTGACCTAATAACCTAACAGTGTAATAAGCCCAAGATGTATTTAATGTTTGTCCAGCATCATCAAAGTTTTGTGGACCTACTCCTATTGTTAGTAACTGAGTA
>Ga0208644_1004693_pt1 | contig 10232 bp, 10 predicted proteins | sample VirMetDEL_Nov_18_FD_184517 | JGI IMG/M metagenome (GOLD analysis project Ga0208644, IMG submission 184517) | Aqueous microbial communities from the Delaware River and Bay under freshwater to marine salinity gradient to study organic matter... | ecosystem: Environmental > Aquatic > Marine >...
ACCATTTCTGCAATACCATTAATTGCAGCATTGTTTGTAGGACTTCCGTTGTATCTATCTATTAAGTATTGAAAATAATTGTTATCATCTCCATATTCAATCCAATCTTGATTATATCTTTCATTAATCTCAGGTCTTGTATAGGAGGCAAGATTTACAACATGGATTTTACCTTGTTGTATTTCTAATTTTGGTTGTGGAGCACTAAGTTTTCTTCTCATAGCTCTGTTTGTCTTTTTTGTCATATTATTACAAAATCATTATCGTATGAGTTTTCTGTAGTATAATCTCCAGAGTGAACATCAAATACGTTATAGTCAGTTTGGTCAGTACAAAATATACTTCCTCTATATATAATTGTATTACCATCTTTTACTACAAACGAATAAAATCTATTGGCAATTAATCCAAATGTGCCAGTAATTGACATATATCCGTTTGAATTGCTTACTGAGACTGAAACTGTACTTGTAGTACGTTTAGATTTATCAGTAAGATTAAATGTAACAGAGCTCGGTGCGCTTCTAGGAATTATCTTAAAAGTTTGCGAACTTGTTGATGTTGTTAATATTATCATATTATAAATAATAAATATATAATAAATTGTTTGCATAAAAAAAGGGATACATAAAGTACCCCTCTTTTAAATTCACAAAGTATATCTAATTATTAAGAATTAGTTCCTACTGTTACTGTTACAGTCGCACTACTCATTCCAGCATAAGGGTCAGCAGAAGTTGGACTAGCAACAAAGTTAGCAGGTAAAGTTTCCATAGCAGATAAAGTAAGTGTATAACCACTTAAATCTCCCATAGCAGCACCAGTAACTATTGTACCACCAGATACATCAGCTCCATGCTCTCTACCCATTAAAAATACATTTCCATTATAATCTTCAACAGCTACATGAGGTCTTCCAAAAGCAATAAGTTTTAATTCTTTATTATCTTCTTTTGTTAATTTATGTAATGTTAAGTTTAATGTTTGTTCAAAGAAAGTTGTACCATTTTCTCTTGACGAGGTGATGTTTTGCTCAAATGATGAATTTCCTTTTACTTCATATTTAAATGCAGTAAATTCTCCACTCATATCTGTAATCTCATCATTAGTAAGTGTTATTGTGCCTAAATCACCAAAATCTGTGAAATAGACAGCTCTAATACCACCAACTACGTCTTTACATGGTTCTTTTCTTCCTAATGTTAAATCACAAGCCATAATATTTTATTTTTTAATAAAAAAGGGCAGGTAGAATACACCACCTACCCTTCTTATGTTATACAATTATTTAATTATTAAGCTAATGTTAATAATACTAAATCTGAACCGATTCCATACTGAATACCAGATGTAAATCTCATAACAACTCTTACGTTTTGAGAACCATCTAAGTCAGCCATATCTAATACTTTTACTTCATTATGGTCAGCAATTAATCCTGTACCAAAGTATAAGTTAGATTTTTGTCCAGCAACAGCATGGTCAGAAGGCATACCTGGTGTATAAACAACTTCGATACCTTCAAAAGATATTGAAGCATTGCTGTTATACCATTGGTTTCCTTTATTATCATAACCTTGAGCTCCTAGTCCGTTAGCACCATATCCTCCTAAGTGTCTGATATACGCTTGGTATGCAACTGGTGGAACGAAGATTTTTAAATCCTCTTTTCCGTAAACTGCATTTGGAATTGCATCAACAACATTACTTAATAAAGTAACGATGTTAGATGAAGTAAATGAAGTTTCAGAACCATTAGCAGCATCGTTTACATCAGAATCAGCAGCCATTAAAACTGTAAATCCGTCAAACTCACCAGCGTTTCCGTTAACACCTCCCCAGATATTAGATTCAGTTTTCTCAGCAACTAATCCAGCAACGTGCCCGATTAAGAAGTCAGAGAATTTTGGAGGTAGGTTGTCATATACTGAGTAGCCCATTTGAACTGCTTCCCAGTCGCTTCTAAAGTCTTTTTTACATAACTCAAGGTTCACTTGGAACTCTTCAGGTTGTAAAACTCTTTCAGTCAATGTAACAGTTGCAGTATCAGTAAAATCACAAGTAGCATCTTTGATTACGTTAGAATCAGTTGCAACTTTTTTGATTACCTCTTTGAACTTTACATTAGGTTTAATCTCGATGTTACCTCTATTTAAAGTATCACCAGATAGTAATGCAGCAGAAATATACTTACCAGCAAATTCCCCAGCATAAGTAGTAGTAATTGAAGTGGTTGTAGCCATTTTTTAATCTATTTAATTATTAATGTTATAAATTGAGTTTAATACTCTATCTTTAGTAGTATATGCTCTATTCTGTGCATATAATATTTTCTTTAGTGGTTCATTCTCTGAACCTTGATTGATTGGTTCTGCAGCAGGTTCTTTAGAAAGCTCTTCTATTTGTTTACTCATAGAAACTTTTTCTTTATCGTAACCTAACTTCATCTCATCAATCTTATCCATAATTGATTTGATTTTAGAATCAAATTCTTCTCTTGAAACGTACTTATCTTCGTCCATTTCAATTTCTTCAGAAACTTCCTCTACAGGAGCTTCTTCTTCTAATTTTTCAGCTTCAACCTCATCAGAAGAAAGTTCTTCTGCAACTACTTCTTCTTGACAAGCAAGTTCTGTAAGTTCCTTAGACATTTCTTCTACTTCAGTAAGCTGCTCAGAAAGCTGAACTTCTTCTTCTTTAAGCTCAACTTCTTTAACGTCATCTTTTTTAATTAGAGATAGTCTCTCCATGATGTCGTTTAGAATTGATGTAGCTTTTTGTTTTTCCATAAATTAAGTATTATAAAATTAATTTTACTATTAAAGTAATTAAATGAAAAAGGGTTGTTAGATTTTTATGCTTTTTTCTGGATTATAAACCATTCAGAACCATCTGACCAAATCATTAATCCTTCATAAGAAACATTTAACTCATAATAATTAGATGAACCATCTAATGTTTGACCAGCTATAGGAGTTAATCTCACTCTTGTGTTTGTGTTAAAACCTCCATTTGTTACTATTCTTATAATTCTGTTTGTGCTTTTAGAAGTTGTAGCATCTGGTAAACTTAAAACCATATTTCCAGAACCACCTGACCAGCTTAACTTAATCATTCTTGAGTCATCATAAAGAGAATCGTCTAAATCAAGATTAACACCATCAGAAGCAGTAATATCTGTGTTATGAATATAATTTATAACTTGACTTATAGTTGCTTTTTTAGTTTCGCTACTTTGAACTACTGCAAAAGTTTCTGGTCCTTGTAATTCTGTAGCTGCATTTAATTGAGATATTTTTTTTGACATTATTTATAGTATTATATTATTTCCATTTTCTTGTAATAAATTTGCTCCAGATTCAAGAAGTAAAACTCCTATTCCTGTTATTCTTCCAATACCTTGAGCTCTTAAAGTTCCATCACAACATTTTCTTGAATATGTTTTACCATCTTTACAAAGACAACCTCTTCTTCCGTTATTTGGAACATTTCTTCCTAATGTTTCATTTGTCTTTTTCATTTTTTGCTTTTTGGATGTTTAGTTGGTAATAAATCATAATCTGTAGTGTACTTGGCATTTTCTGGTCTTCCATTTCTTACCAAATACATAAAAGCGTTAACTCTGGCGTGTGCCCATTGTAAAGCTGATTTTACATTAGGTGAATGACTTGTGTTGAAAGCACCAAGACCTCTTTGAAATACTGATGCCAACATACCTACAGTTATACCATAACCTAATTTTTCTTTATATCTTTTATTAAAGTCATCTGCTTTTTTTTGTAATGCTTCTCTATCTTTTGCAGAAACCTTAGCTCCTTTTTTACCTGAAGCATCACCTTTAGCTGTTCCTTTTCCTTTAGGATTAGGATTAGGCGTATCAGATTTAGGTGCTTTAGGACTTGATTTTATTCCTCCTTCTGGTCCAACTTCTGCTAAATCTAGTTCTCCAAGTTCTCTTAGTTTACCTCTTGACCAGTTTAATCCTGCTTTACCACCCCATAACAAATATGATATAGTTCCACACGCTTTAGTGTCATTAGCATCGTAATAAGTTTCTGCTCTACTTAAATATGAATACATTCTTTTTATAGTGCCAACAGATAGCTTCTCCCCTCTAGCTAATTGTTGAGCTCTAACTTTTCCTACAGAAGTAGCGCATTTATTATTTACTTTTTTATTTAGTTCAATACCTCTTTTAGCATTATTTCTAACACCGCTTCCATAATCACTATATGTTTTTAATTCATATTTATTATCTAGTATTGAATTGGCAATCTCTAATAATATTTCTCTTGCTTCTTCTTCATCTTCTATATCGTTTATAGCAGACATTTGTAATTTATCTGTAAAATATCCTTCAATAGAAAATCCTTTTACTAATCCAGTTTTTACATATTTATCCCATACTTCATCGTTATTTACTTTCATAGAAACCATCCAAGTTCCTACAGGTAAATCCATATCATACTTTCTTGACTTATCGTGTATTTCATCTTCTATAATCCAAGATTCAACTACAGATAATCCATGCAATTCAGCTTGATGCTCTAATGTAGATTTATTTTGATTACCTCTCATTAAAAATAATTGAGATGCTTTTCTTACAGTATCTTTTGAGAAATATATATAATATTCATCTTCACCATCTTTTCTATATATGTTTTTGTCTGGCACTAATGCAGCACCCATTAATATTCTTTTCTCTTCATCTACTTGTGCAAGTTTAACTTCATGCTGTTTTGATAAAGCAATAAAGTTCTCTTCTATTGCAGGTTGGTCCACAATAGATATGGCTTCTATGCCAGATAATAATTGTTCTTCATCTATTAATAATTCTACTATTTTCATATTGAATCTATTTTTATAATTAATCTATTTGTGCATTGTTTGTAATATTTCTGTCAAGCTCTTGAGCTGATGATATTTCTTTACTAACAACAAATGCTTTTATTGGTCTTCCTGTAATACCTGCTAATCCAGCAGCTAATTGTGATGCTCCTCCTGTTCCTACAACATTAAAGTCTGGTGCTTCTACTGTTGTTGGCGTTCCTGTTTGTCCGCCACCACCGCCACCTGCTCCTGCTGGAGTTTGAACTTTTCTTATAGCAGCTACATTTGCTAAACCTTGAGCAATAGCTGCTGCTGCCGCAATAGCTGCTCTAACTGGTGCATCAGGTGTTGGTAATTCAAATTGACTTTGATATGCTTTCTGTGCTGCGGCATAAGTTGATATTAAAGTTGCTGCAATAGCTAATGTTTTACCTGTTCCTGTTTCTTTACCAGCTAATTGACTTAATGCCATTAAAGCATTTCCTGTGTCTTGATATGCTTGTATTTTAGATTCAGATTCTATTTCTGCTAGTTTTATAGAATCCTTAGATGCTTTTCTCTGTCTTTTATCATTTTCTTTTAATGTGTTTGCTCTTATTTTTAGTCCATCAAGAGCTGTTTCAGCAATAGTATCTAATTCTTTTTCAGCCATTATTTGTACACCTGTTTTTCTGTCAAATAATGTTTCGTCTGTTACTACGTCTCTAAATGATTTAAGAGAGTTTACTGCATCAACAACATCTGCTTCAAATCCTGTAACGTCTAATGTATTAAATGAAGCAAGTAATTTATCAATGTTTTCTTGTACTTCTTTTGTGGTTTCTTTTCTTTTTTCTAATGATTTTTCCTCTATTATATTTTGATAATTATAATCTTTTCTAATAGTAAGTTTTGCTTTAACTTTGTCCCAGAAAGTTAGATTTTCTCCAACTTCCTCATTTTCCATTTCAATAAGTTTAGTATATTCTTTTTGTACTAAAGATAATAATGCCTGAGCTTTTGCTTTTTGCTTTATAACTTCTATATATTGTTTTATTTTTATATTAGATTCTTCTGTTAATTTACCTTCTTCATCTAATTCTAAGTTTAGTTTTTGATGACTTCTATTCAATTCATCAAGAGCTTGTTTTTTCTCAAAAGTTGATTGTGTTGAAGAATTTAACACATTTGTTAAGGCTTCTATTTTTCCTACTTGTTCTCCTGCTGCGTTAGCTGCATCTTCATATGCTTTTTTTAAGTCCTTAACTCTTTGTGTAGTTCCAGTAAGCATATCCCATAATTTAGGACCAAATGAAATTAGGAGTTGTACAATAATTAAAAACCCTCCAGTTCCTAATAATGACTTTCCTAACTCTTTGAAAGATGCAATAGCACTTCCGTTTGTTTCAATAAAACTTGACATTAAAGTAACAACCTGAGATAAGTTGTTGGCAATAGCTGTAAAACCAAAAGAAGCATCTGAAGCTAAACGACCTGTTTCTAGTAATATAGCGTTATTTAATCCAGACTGAGCTCTACCTTTTTTTTGGGTTTCAATTAACTTAGCTTGAGCACCCTCCATTTGATTAATACTTTTTACTACTTTATTAGCACTAATATCAACTCCTTTAGTTTGTAAATCTACTTGTATTAATATTTTTTTACTTGCCATGTCTCAATCGTTTTAATTGTTCTTTCATTTCTTTATAATTACCAACAGCAGAATATTTGCCTTTGGCAATTTCAATTAACTCATCTTCTCCGTACCAATCAGAAGCATTTAACAAGTCTATTATATTTCTAATCATCTGTTAATTTATTTAAAAGTTCTAAATTACTAACCTCAGTATTAAAGTTTGTCTCTATAGAATTAATACGAAAGGTCTTATCTTGTATCACAAGCTCATCGTTTAATCTATAGTTTGCCAAAATATCTGTAGATAAATATGCTTTAAGTTTAAACAATCTTTTTTTCTCATTAAATATTCCGTTTATATAAGTAGCATAAAACTTTTTAAATAATGAATTAGTTGTTCCACCATAATTAGTTAAGTTCCATTCATCTATTTCATCATCAAAATTAATTGTAAATGCAGCAGCAGTTGAAGTTGTTGCATCTTCGTTTGTATTTGATGGTCTATAATATTGTGTTAAAGAAATAGGTGTGCCATCAGAAATCCATTTAATTCCTTTTGCAGAAGTCAATCCTGTTTCTTGAATTGCATAAAACACTAATGGTTTTGTCAATACAGCTTCATAATTACCAGTATTAGGTGTAACATCTGTATCTGATGTAAATTCACCTGCGGCAGAATATCCCCATAATATATCTGTTATATATGCTGCTGGAGATGTAACTGCTGAATATGGACTTGTGCCTGATTGATTAGCATCAATAATTCTTTCAAATTTCATGTGTTCAAAAGGCACTTCAACATCATAAATAGTTCCTCTATCTATATTTTGTGGTCTAACCTCTTCATCACCAAATATGTCATTAAATTGTTCTTGATGATTTATAGAAAGTAAAGTGCTTGGTTCTTGATAGCTAAAATCTATTTCATTATATTCAAAAGCTCTGTCTATTTGTAATCTTGATGTATCAACAAACTTAGTTATATCCCATTCTCCTTCCGATGGATTATTTACTCTATCAGCATAAAAATTATCTAAAGTATCTACTTTTATTTTACCAAAATCAGCATCACCTACATCATCAACATAATAAGCAGTTAAATTAAACATCTTAAATAATCCTGATAAAAAGTCTATAACTTTTATGTCTGGAGCATTTTGTGTTATAATAATTTCACTAACTGTAGATATTGAATTGCCACTTCCATCAATATTCCAAGTTGCCACATTTTGACCTGTTGGCGTTCCTGTTAATGGATTAACAATAAATTCTGTTAATTCTATACTTGGTGTAAATGAAATAGCTGTATTAGATTCAATAATCCATTTAACTTGATAATTAGTTGAACTAAAACTAGCAGCTACTTCAAAAGTAATACTTCTACTAGCACCTGCTTGTTGGCTAGATTCTATTAAAGTATTACCACTTACATAATCAATAGCTTTCATTTTAAATGGTATATTTTGATTTGCACCAGCAGTAGTAACAGTAAGTACCCCTTTATAACTTCTGTCTCCATTTCCTACTGAGAAAGTCCAAGTATCTCCATCAACAGCAAATCCTAAATCTCCTGAAGAAAAACCCCAGTCTCCACAAATACGAGTAAGTAATTCTTCTTGGTTTTCATCTCCTCCTATCTTTCCTTTGTTTCTACTAAACCATAAAAATAAATTAGAAAAAGGAGTTGTTCCAAAAAAGTCTCTAGTAAATACAATATTTGAAGGATAGCCATTTGTTGTTGTATATTTATTTTCTATAGCTTCAATTATTGTTAAACATTTTACAGCAGGTTTTAAATCATCAAAAGCCAATCCAATATTATTGGCAGTAGTATTATAATACAAGTTTCCGCTATATTCTGGAGTTGATTGTGCTGAATCATAATAAAATCTTTTAGTGTGTGAAATTAATGGATATATTACTTTACCTGAAGATAATCCACTTTGTAATCCTACCTTAACATTAGTATTATTATAATCATGTGTATAATCATCTAGTTGTGGTAGGTCTTGTATTTTATCATCTTTAAGTAAATCTTTTAAGTTTATAAGGTTGCCATAAAAAACAACTGTATATGAAAAAGGTTTATTGTCTCTTAGCTTTACATTTTCTAATGATATTTTACCTCTTTTAAATGGATTAAAGTCCATTTCCATAATGGCATCTTTTCTTGTTCTAGCATCAAAACCATTATCTATTTCATATTTATACCAATGTTGAAATACTTTATTGTTTTCTCTTGAAGCTGGAACTGTAAATGTTTCACTAAAATCAGTAAATACTTTTCCTATATCTTTTACATCTTGAATCTTTGATGTTAGATTTATTGTTTCATCATCAAACATATCAATCCTACGATATACATCATCGTTGTCTTTTATATATAAAACTATTTTTTGCATTATAAAATATTATTTATCTTATCAAACGCATAATCAAATTGAACTGTATAAGTAATCAGTTTATCATTTACTGACTTTTTAAACTGTAATGAATTAGATTTTAGGTTTATTGGCAATACATTTGATAAGTCATCAACCCAAACTTGTTCTGCTAACATCTTTTGTCTAACAACCTCATTATAACTTTGAGGATAGAATCCAGTATTCATTGTAATAGATTCTTTTCCGTTTGCCATAAATTTCTTTTCTTGATGTTTACTTAAAGCATAAGAAGGTGTCCCTCCTGAGTTTTCTATATCTAAAATATTATTTTTAAACTTCTCTGATGTTATATTGATATTTGTAATAGACTTCTTGAAGAACCATAAGTTTTGTAGTGCTCCATATTTATTATAGAATATTACATTCAATGGACTGAATTTACATTCGTTTACTTTTTTCAATGTAATTATTGTATCTGTATATCCACTTACTGAAGTGTCAAAAGTAACTGTATCACCATCATTTAATGTTGCTGTATCTTCAATAATTATATATTGTATTTTTTGATTAGTATTTCCATTATCAGCAATTTGTATTGGTGTTGTACCAGAACCCCAAGTAGAATCATTAGTTTCCCAAAAATCATTAGCAGCTTCCCAATTTATATTAGCACCTGCTGAAGACGTAAGTGTAACTAATGGTAGAGCTTCTGCAAACACAGGTATTTTTATATCTTGCCCATCAAAATAATAAACATCTGTATTATCTTGTAAAACCATAGGAGTTGTTGTTTCTCTAGGATTTGTTCCATCTTCAAAATATCCATAACCATCTACACCTAAAAACGTACTTGTATTTGTATCTTGACTATTTACTTGAACAATAGTTCCACTTGAATTGTATATAGTAATATCTGCATCTACCCAAACTGTATCAGTAGCATAATTATTATATTCTGTTTCTAAATAATCTCTTATAAGTTCACTTAATTCAAATACAACATATGGTTTGGCAAATAATATATAGTTTTCACCAGAAGCCATAATATCTGCACTTAATGATAATGTAGAATCGCTATCAATAGCAGTAACACTAGCTGTAGTATTATCTGTTGTATTTTTTACAAAGCTACCAACTTGTGCTGTAGTATTAAAGTTTTGTGTACTATCAACTAATTTATTAGCAGTTGTTGAGCTTGTTGTTCCTCTGTCTAGCTCATCTAGTCTTTGGTCTTTAGTTATAGTATATCTTAAATAAGCACTTGTTCTTTGTGCGTGTGTTCCAGTCCAAATATATAATTGTAATTTAACAGAATCTAAGTTTGCATTAGATACTTTAAAATAATATGGACTTCTTGTGTTTATTACTGTACTCATTTTATTTTTCTTGTAAATGTTTCTCCT
>Ga0208644_1004695_pt1 | contig 10228 bp, 20 predicted proteins | sample VirMetDEL_Nov_18_FD_184517 | JGI IMG/M metagenome (GOLD analysis project Ga0208644, IMG submission 184517) | Aqueous microbial communities from the Delaware River and Bay under freshwater to marine salinity gradient to study organic matter... | ecosystem: Environmental > Aquatic > Marine >...
CTTACCAGATATCTGCCGTTGCCGAGGATTGGCATTTCAACCTTGGCCTCGCGCTCCTCTTTGCTGATTGATTGCTTGACCATGAAGTCGCCATACTGCCCGTCCGGAGTTTCGACAAGCACCAAGTCCGCAAACACTGCGCGGTTGCCATTCTTGCGGGTCATTTCCTTGAAGCGTTTTTTGTCCAACAGGGTCACGTCAATGCTGATTGCTATGTTGTTGCTCATTTGCTGTTTGTGTTTGTTTTACCGAATGATTCGAGAGCTTTTTCCATGTTTGTCTCCCGTTTGTTTTTTAACGAAATTGAAGCCAACGTCTTGCAAGTGTCGTAATTTGCGGGAAATTTTTCAGCGGCTTCAATTAGCTTTTCCCTGTCGTATTCCGTCAGAGTGTAGTTTTTCGCCCAATATCTACGGCCTGACAAATGTTGCTCGGCTTTGGGACTCCAAAAACCCGCGTCAGCATCAACCCTGTCGATTGCGCTTGCCGCCCTCTCTGTTTGCGGCAAAACGTGACTGACCTCTGTCCACATTGCAGGCGAGTTGATCGCTTTGTCCAATGAAACCGTGGTGTCCATAATCGCTATCGTTTCGTTTTGGGTTTGTTCTTGCCTAAATAGTTAATCGCTCGCCACTGGTCTTGCCCGAATACGTCCGCGAGCTTTGTGCAGTTGTCGCTTATGATAGCCGCTTCCTGAAGAGCATCCATCGCTTCCCGTTCGCTAATCTTCAAATCGCGGCAGAAGACTTCAAGGTTTGTCAGTGGCATGGCTTACCTTGTCAAAGTTTGCGACCTTGCCGCACCACACGCACTTGCCGGGCCGCTTCTTTAGGTAGCCGCACCGCTCGCATTTGAACCGCGATGATTTTGGAATCATACGTCCTCCCTTTCCATGTCAGCCTCGTAATCCTCGCGGCTTTCTTTTTCGGATCGCTTTCGTCCTGTGCCGTCGCAGGTTTGGCAGACCGTAACGTCGTCTCCGTTTTCTGCTGGTATTTCCCCGCTGCCTTCGCACGCCTCACACTCGGGCGGCTCATTCCAAGGCGCACGCGGGTCGTGTTCTGCGCCCGCTGGGTAGTCCCATCCGAAGACGTTCATTTCCCGTCCTCCTCGGGCCAATCTTCGTTCGTTGGAAGCGGACCCTGTATGCGGTCTCGCGCAATCCAAAGCAGCGAAGCAATTACGCCCGTGAAGGACGCGCCGACAATCATTCCAACTATCAGGTCAGTGTTCATTTTGTGTCATTACTAGGTTAGCCCAAAAACCCTTTGTGCGCCGGTAATACAACCCGCGCCGCTGAAGGTATCCGAGTGCTTGAAATTTCCTCCCGGCTTTGTTCCATCCCATACTACTAGGTGGGGCCGTTTTTGGCCCGCCGAGAGTCGTCCCATCCTCACCCCTAGACTCACAAGAGCCGGGCGAATCTACGTAACCCTCGCGGGCTATGGTGGTAGATTGGGAGGGAAAAGTCATGTTAGTTTCGTGTTGCAAATTTGACAGCCGCGGCTTCGTGCGCCGTCATCCAAAACGAAACTGGATTTCCAAGATAATTCAACTCGTTTAGTTCGCTGTCCCAAGTGTAGCTTTTTCCGAGGACGCTTTGAATTTTTTCTTCGACTTCGTTCGTGTTCGTTTTCATGGCCCCACCTTACGCCCCGCCCGGCCCAAGTAAATACCGAAATTGCATTTTGCGACGATTAAAGCCGGGCTAATCATGCTAGGCTTTTGGTTAAGGCTGGATGATATTGCTTTGCGTCATGCTTCGCGCACTTGTCGCACCGGAAATGCCCGTCAGTCGTGAGCCGCATTTGTAGGGTGTCAAACTCATCGTGGCAATCATCGCATTCGTTCAACACGCTTTCCCGGTCAATGCCAATCAGCGGGACGGAAAAACCATGAAACGAAACGTGCGCGTTCATTTATGCTCCTCGTCAAACTTCGCATTATAGGCTGCCGCAAGCGAGCGGATATGCGCCGCGACGTTTCGCAAAAAGGCATCGCGGGCTTGACCGTTGCGCTTGAATTCAACGTGAAAGACTTCGGCCATTCTCTCTGTTTCTCCGCGATTAGCCTCTGCGTGACTGGTAAGTTGGACGGTGATTTTCATAAAGGGGCGGCAAGATTGCCCCGCGTAAAGCGGGTGGCAAGGTTGAATTGTGATTCGGAAACTATCGCTTGACCTCCGCGAAGTAATTCACGTTGCGGAGGCGCAAGTTAACCAGACGGCGCAAGGTGATTTTCTTGAGCAGTCCGGCGGCAACTCCCTTGGCGCAAACCTCCTCGGCGGTGCGGCGGGCTTTGTTCCATTCAGCCGCCCATTCCGTAGAGGTTTTGAATCCTGCCGGAATGTCATCTTGTCGTTTCGTGCCGCTAGCTTTAAGGATGGCGGCGAGCAGTTCGTTTGGTTTCATGTGTTGTCAGCGAGGCAAAATCCACTCGCCAAATGCGTGATTGTGTTCGTGCAGCCAAAGCTGGCTCTGGTCTCCGCAATAATATCCCCACACAAAACCCTGTGACCAAGCCAAAGTTGCCCGGCGCGTTTTGGCGTAATCCAAAGCCGCACGGCGCGTTAGGGTGCCAACGCAATAGCCAGTCGGCGAATCCGCCCGCCTACCCTTCGCCGTCCCAACCTTGTGCGTATGCGCGAAGACTACGTTGCCATACATCTCCGCCATGTCTCGTGGCGAATTTTCATTATACACCGTGCCGTGCGTGTAGGTGACTCCGCCAATGACACGTTGCTGGAACACGCCGTCGTAAGGAACAAGCTCCGCTTTGAGTGCCTTAGACGTTGCCGTGATTTGCTTTATGATGTCGTAAGCAGCGTGTGAAACGATTGCGTTCGGGGAGTTTTGCAGCCGCCACAATCTGTCTTCGTGGTTGCCGCAAAGAATCAAATTCGGGCGCAGCCGGTTTAGGAATTCAATGCCGCCGTCAACGTCGGGCTGTGGAGCCTCCGATTGATTGGCAAGATTGGCCGACGCCATGAAGCATGACAGGTCGGTGAAGTCACCCAAATGTATGCACGTATCAGGCTTGAACGCTTCGCGGAATTTGATGACCGCTTCAAGGGCTTTGCGGTCAGCGTGAATGCCGTGCGAGCAACCCACCGCAAAAACCTTTTTCCAACCCTTTGTAATGTTCATTTGGCTGCGGGGGGTATTGGCAACGTTACCCGATCAGCCTTGGAAGATTTACACGAAATGCTCGTGAAGCTGCACGCCAAGGCCAGCAGCGTCCAACAAATCAGTCGTTTCATATTGGTCATAGGCAAGTTGCGGTTCAACGAATGCTGGAAACCAATCTACGCCATTTGTGGTAAGTGCGGCAATAGCGCATCTGTGCCACCCGTCGGACACGCGATTAAGCGGCTCGCCCGTGATTCTCACCGTCGCATCTAGGATGCCGGGCGCAACGTCCTCGTCAACGTATCGGATGCGCGTTGATAGCGTAAGCTCCGCAATAAATCGTTTGGTGATTTCATCGCAGATTCCCCTGCGAGCATTGTTCGCCATAGGTCTGGCCGGGATTGCGCTGTTGAGTTCGCGCTTAACTTCGCACCAAACCGGCCAAAAATCCTCTTGCAGCCAGTTCGCGTCAAAAACGTGAACGTAAGGCGCGGGCGCAATGTCCTGAGCTTTCGCGTCGGGAAATATCTGCGCGACGCGCATTTGAAACTCAAGGAACGGAATCTTCATTTGCGAGCCTTTAGGTCCTCTTGAACCTGCTTCAATCGCTCTTCAATTCGGACAAGCAATTCGCGGTCAGTGACGGACTTGGATTCAAGCGCGGCCTGACGCTTCTCCACTGCTTCCATGCGCTGTGGGAGGATCAACCAAGTTGAAGCAACTGACGCGCAAACGCCAAGCACTCCGCTCCAAAAGACGACGCCCTTACCAACTCTTTGAATCTGTTCGCTCATGGTTTCCAATGCGCCGCAGTTTTAATGGCCGATAGGCGGGCGGCAAACGCTTCCTCGGCAGCCAAATCCCACTCGGCGTTTTGCTTCGCCGCGTCACGCGCCTTGTTGACCATGACATAAACCTCGCGGGCAAGGTCAACAAACACAGGGACCAAGGCAACCCAAGATCCAGTCGAAACCGTGCGGCTTGATTCAGCCTCGGCAATCAAGTTTTCCGTCGCGCTACCCGTGCCGCTGGCCGTCGCTTTGGGAATCCAAACGCGCACCTCGCCAACAATGGCGTCAACGACGCTCAAAGCGGTCAGCAGGCTTGCTTCGTTCTCTGCGCTGCGATTTACCTTGTAGGCTATGCGGAGACGGTTTGCAGATTCAAACGCGCCCACGGCCTTGCTACGCACTCTGGCGGCTATGTCCTGCACTTCCTTCGGCACGTCTGCCCGGCGGCGATACTCGAAAGAAAGGAACGAATCAACGGCAGCAAGCGCAACGGTCAAAGTCTGCTCCGTTCGGACTAGGGGCAACTGGTTATTGTTTTGAACCGTCGCGCAACCCGCCAACGACAAAATGAGGCTAAGTGCTAGGAGTGTTTTCGTTTTCACGTTTAGAGATTGATTGGTCAACGTAGGCCCGCAATGCAGTCGCGCCGCCAATGAGCGCACCAATGCCCGTGCGGAACCATTCAAGCGAGGTCCAGTCGCCCCAATGCTCCAAGGCTTCGGTTTGGACAAGGAATGCGCTACCGGTAGCAATACCCATGTAAAGCCAAGCGCGAAGGTCAAACAGGATTTTGGCTTTGTCGTTCATGGTGCGAGCTTGTTAAGTTCCGCCTGCTTCGCCGCAATCTCAGCCGCAATCCGCGCCCGCTGCGCTTCTTTCTCGGGCAACTCGGCTTGCGCGACGACGTTGCTCACAATGGCCCGCGCCTCCGCTGGCAACTCGGCCAGCTTGGCTTTAGCAAGGTTGACCAATTCGGAACGGCGAGCAAGCGCGGCAGCCAAATCGGACTGCGCTTTAGCAAGCTTGGCAGCCTCGGCAGCGGCCCAAGTTTCGAGCGCACGCTGAACGGCTGACGCAAGCTCTGGCCGGTTGCGAATGGTGTCCGCAGGTTTGCCGGAATCAACGCCATCAACCGTGACAAGGGTTGCGGACTGAACGACAACGACAGGCTCGGCAGCTAGGCAGAACGAGGCGGAAGCGAGTAGTGCGAGGATGTATTTCATAAACTCAGTGCTTGATTACAGTTGCGCGAAACGTGCCGCTGGCCGGGTCTTCACCAGCGGCCGACGTGCGGGCGCGGACGGTTACGGTGTCCGCTGCGGAAACCCATGCGGTATATTGAACGGAGGTTGTAACGCTGCCATTGGGGACGCCAAGCGTCACCACGTCGCCAACCGCCGCGCCGGTTACGGTGATGGTTTTGTCCTCAACAGTTAGCGCGGTAAGGTCAAAATTGAGCGATGCCGTTGCGGACAAAATTCCGATGACGGTTGCGCCGCCGCCTATCGCAACAGTTGACGCAACGATGTTTGTGATCGTTGCATTCGTGGCTTCAATTCCTGTGGTCTTAAAAGACACATAGGTAGAGCTTGCTATTTGAAAATAAAATGGCCCCGTGGTTTGGTCCAAGTAAGTGCTGGACGCTGCCCTATAAATAGAAAGTCCATTCGCATTCGGTCCATAATCTGCGCGGCTTCCGTAGCCTGTGTTGAATTGGTAAAACCCATCAAAAACGGAAAGCCCTTTTTCTCCTGAGCCAAAAGTAGCGTTAGAAACTATCAGCCCGCCATCACCCGATGCCCTCACGTAATTGGTGGCAACAATCAAGACATTCGTGTTTACCGTCAGCGCGTTCCCGGCATTTTGTCTGATGGTCAAATTCGTCGCGCTCCCGCCCGACGTGCTTACGCCGCCGCCGACGCCAGTCAACCCGCTCCCATCACCCGCAAACACGTTGCCCGAATTGGTCAACGTCACCGCCCCCGTCGCCCGCATTGTCCCGGTGGTAACAACGTTTGAGTTGAGGAAAAAAACATTCGTCACCCCGCCGGGAAAAAGCCGGTTCGTGCTGTCAGTCAAGACAGGATAAGTCGTTGCCGCCGAAAGCGTTAGGCAGCTAAGTAAAAATGCGAGAAAAGTTTTCATTCTGCTACTGCGGTTTTGTAAAGGTGCGCTTTCCAAGAGATAGTTTTCGAAGTTGCGCCCGTGACTTTAATGAGAATCGCGCCGTTCGTGGTGTCCGCTTGCACGTCAACATTCCAAGCTGTCGCGCCGATTTGGTTCATTTGCAAAGCGTCAATTGCAGTGCTAGACGCGAGTGCATTCCGGTGAATCAAGCCCTTAAACTCAAAGCCGTCATTCTCGCCGTCCGCGTCCGTGCGCCGGGCCGTGACAATGCCGTAAAAGGCAACCGTGGAGTTGGCGTCAAGCGTGCCGTTGCCCGTGGTATATGTAAGCGTTGTCTGCGTCGAATTGCTAGTTGTCGCGCTTGCCTCTGCCCGCGTTTCGGCTGCGGTCAAATAGGATGGCAGCGGAGTGGGGATGGTTGCTTCTTCGTCAACGACCTCGTGCCGCACTATGCAATCAACTTGGCCGACGGTGCGGATATTGTTTGAACCGTCAACAAGCTGCAATTCAAGCGTCAGAGGCACACTGCCCGCGCCGTCCAATGCCTCAAGCAAGCCGCGAGTGTTAAGGTCAAGCCGCGCATTCCAGCCATTTGAAATCTGGCTCCAAGTCGTTTGGAGTGCGTAGGGCTGCTGCGAAAGTCGAATGAGTTGCTGCTCCGTTACGGTTGACGTGCCTGCGCGAACCGTTGAAACGACAACGGATGAAGCCGGTGTAAGGCCAGAACCTCCACCAATGAGCGCGGACTTGTTTCCGGTTGTCGTCCATTCCACTTTCCAGACGGGGGCGTCACCGGATTTCGTAACGGTGACAGCCCCCGTCGTAATTGCTTCCGTAGCCTCCAAAGCTGCAAGCAAAGTGGCCGCAGTTGCGGAGTAAGCAATGTCGCCTGTGATTTCAACTAGCGTTGAACCGTTTGCCCAGCTAGTCGGAGTGCCGTTGTTCTTGGTAAAGATTTCTCCCGTCTCATTCGTTGTCGCGCCGACGTTCGTGAAGTCGTCCCCAGCTTGGTAATCTTGGATGTAATACCGTGAACCGTTGTGGAGCGTCCCCGAAGTTGCCGACGAAACACCAAGCCAAAACGTGCCGCCCGTTGGTGCCGCGCCGGGGGTGCCGATTGCCAGCCAAGGAGTGACGGTTGCGCTGCCGCTGTCGCTGTCGTAACCACCGCTTCCGTCCGTGACGTAAAGATTTATTTCGGGATTGTCCCCTAAAACAAAAACCGGCCTCTGCGCGGGCGTCTGCCTCGAAACGTCGCGGACAAGCGCACTCGCCGGGTCGCTGGCCGCTGCGTTGAAGTAGAGATTCATTTGCGCTGCTCACGTTGTCATTACTTGCCCTTATAGTCAAGCATTAGGGCGGGACAAGATAGCCGGGGACATACATGGTTGACGGGGTGCCGTCGTCGCAGGCGGGCAATTCAATCAGGGTAACGCCCGCAGTTGGGTCAGGTTGATTCTCCGCGCCAAGGCCGGTGAGCGTCGGTTGCTGTAATCTTAAAACCCAAGGTTCGCCCTTAATAAGCTCAAAGGGCGACTCTGCCCGCGAATCCCAAAGCGCATTGACGGCCCGCGCAACGGCGTTCCAGTGTTTTGCGGACACCAGTTCTCCAGCTTTGAACGGTTCGATTTTGGCTACCATTTTTTCAGAGGGCAGGTTGACGTTGCTAGGTGAAGTTTCGCGGCAAGGCATTTGCACTTGTCGCACCTATCCGGCTCGCGTCGCCAGTGTTCACAAGCCTCGCAAGTGTCGCGACGAACCTTGACCGTCACGCGGTCAGCCAGCGGCGCACCGGCAGCAATCCACTTTGCCCCCTCTTTGATTGCCTTTGGGGCTTGTTCCACGTGGAACATTAGATGCTCAATTGTGCGGATAAACTTCACGCGCAAGGGTCAACGGTTAGGCCGGGGTGACAGACGAAAACGGCGGACGGTGTAGGCCCGCAGAATGGGGCATTAACGTATTCGACGCGCATTTCAGGGGACTTCACAACGCTCGTTGTCGCACTGCCAAGTGAAGTGATTTCAAGTTCAAATGTGGTGTCGGTAATCTCAACCTCTCCGTCCGTTGAAACCAAAACTCCATCTTCGTAAGTTTTGACTGAAACAAAAACGCGGGCTGGCTCTGGATTGCCGGTTAAGCTATTGCTCGCGTCAATAATGACCTTGGTAATGCTTGCTGTTGTGATTCCGTCGCCAGCGGCTTTTGAAAATGCCGCGCTTGTTGCGGTTGAGGGCGTAACGCTGTATGTGGTTTCTGGCGTTCCGACAAGTTCCTGAGTAAAACGGAATCCGGTTGATGCCGTTTCCGTCCAGTCGTCGGGATTTAATCCAGATGGCAAAAATTGACCCGATATAAACCAAGCCTCCATTGTGGCCCTGTCACCAGTCCATTCGTAGGTTTTTGCAGGGTCAAAAGCTGGGTCAGCAAAACCAAGCGGAAAAGCCCCAGCAAGAGCCTTTATTGTATATTGAACGTCTTCTTGGTTGATCAGATATGTTCCTTCTGTTCCGCCGGGGTCATTTGCTATTGCGGCTGCAAGCGCACCGTTGACTTCGCTGTCTGGTATCAAATACCCATCCTCCAAAGTTCCGCTTTGGTCTGATAACGAATACGTGTCAGAGTCGCCGCCCCCATAATCTACAAAATGCGAAACCGGATCAGTTGCTCCGGTTATTGGCCCGCCAACTGCCACATAGCCAGCAAGGTCGTATTTATAGTATTCGTAAAACGGAAGCTGCGGACTAACAATTGCATTATCCGCCCATTTCTTTTCACTGTTATACGTTTCGCCGCCAGCGATTGTTTGCCTAGTCGCTGACAGGTATCGGTCAACCGGAAATGTAACTCCGTCCCAATCAAACGGCACAAAGCCTATGGACTTGCGGATTTCAGCCGTCCACCATTTGAACGAATAAGGGTTTTGCCCCCAGTCCCTATGCGGCAACGGATGCGTGCAAGTCACAACGCCCCGCGCTGAGTTGCCTGCCACAACGCACCCGCCAGTTGCGCTCACGTCCTCAAAGTAAAGCGTCGCAACCTCAACTCCACCCGGTTGGTCACGGCATCCCCAAAATATCGGCGGGCCGGGGCAGGTTGTAGTTAAAGCAACCGGAATTGGAGTGTCGTCACCGTCTGCAAAAGTGAAAGGAACGTCCGCCGTTCCGGTAATCATGTGCGCTGAACACTCGCAGGATGGCAAAAGAATTTTGACCGTGCCTGACACGCTGCCGTTTAGAAACCAACTAGGCGTGCCGACGGAAGTCATAACGCCGGATTGATTCTGCCAAAACGCCCGCGCCGTGCTGTCGAAGTAATATTGGTTCTCTGGAATAACGTCAGTGGCAGGGTGTCCTTCGTTCGTTTCGTAGGTTGTCGGGTCTCCCTCATAAAGAAAGCAACTCGGGTAGCGCATGACGTAAAAACCGATGTCGTCCCCTTCGTTCGCGCTGCCAACAATCTCGCCGGGCCTAGCTGGCGGGCCTGACGGCGAACTGCTAAAGGCAATGCGGTCACAAACGACGCTGCCGCCATCGTCGCAACCCGCGCACCCGTTGCAATCTCCTAGCGTTATCATACAGGCACAAGCGCACCAAATACCCAAAGCGTGCGGACTTCGCCGTCAATGCACACGCTTGTTTCAACCCACTGAGGAATTGCCCCCGCTGGCGTTGCGTAACCCTCTGCCGCGCTAAATAGGAAGCCGGAATCTGACTTGGTAACTTTCACGGGAAGCTCTGCCCGCATTTCAAGGATGGCGTTGATTTTCCGCGCCAAGTGGTTCGCCCATTCTGCCGATAGCATCCAAGCCGGGTCACCTTCGTTGACCAAAGGCAAAGGTGCGGAAATGTCGTCTGGTGGACGTTGAATCATATCGCCTTAACGTAGCGAGTGGCCCGCTCGTAAATGTTGCCAAGCCAACGGCGCGGAATTGACCGCACCACGCAAACGTATTCGCCCGCCGCAACCTTGCTGCGCCAAGTGGCAAGCGTTGGCGTTGTAGTGGCCGTGAAGCTCGCTGTCTGTCGCCCGGTGTTGTCGTAAATGGTCAATGGCGCAAGCTCGGGAATGTCTTGCGGTGAATCAATGCCAGCCGACACACCGGGAAGGAAATAGTCCAACTGCAAAACGCTTCCAACTTCCTCGGTGTAAGGGTCGCGCCCCGGCTCAACTTTCTTGAGC
>Ga0208644_1004696_pt1 | contig 10228 bp, 10 predicted proteins | sample VirMetDEL_Nov_18_FD_184517 | JGI IMG/M metagenome (GOLD analysis project Ga0208644, IMG submission 184517) | Aqueous microbial communities from the Delaware River and Bay under freshwater to marine salinity gradient to study organic matter... | ecosystem: Environmental > Aquatic > Marine >...
CGGCTCGATTTGCTGGCATGAAAGGCCCGATGAAAGATGAGAAGGGCAGACCAACACGCAAGGCACTAGCTCTAAAAGCATGGGGCTTTGGTTCGGTAGAGGCAGCGCGTAATTTTGCACAAAGGCACAAAAAATCATGATGACACCAGAGCAAATAATAAAGCGCCACGAGTTAGCGCAAAGGCGTAAGGATAACTGGCGCCAGATATACGAGGATTGTTACGAGTTTGCGCTACCGCAACGCAACCTGTATGACGGCTATTACGAGGGCGGTGGATCACCCGGTCAGAATAAAATGGTTCGCGTGTTCGACAGTACCGCGATAAACGCAACGCAGAGATTTGCTAACCGCATACAGTCTGGCTTGTTCCCACCCTACGGCAGATGGTGTCGCCTAGAGCCGGGTTCGGATATACCAGAGGAGCGCCGCATTGAAACGCAAGCGGTGCTAGACATATACGCAGATAAAATGTTTGCGCTATTGCGTCAGAGCAATTTCGACCTAGCGATGGGCGAGTTTTTGCTAGACCTAGCGGTAGGCACTGCCGTGATGCTTGTGCAACCGGGTGATGATATTACGCCTATTCGCTTTACATCTGTGCCGCAATATCTCGTCGCAATCGAAGAGGGCGCCCACGGTAAGGTTGATAACGTGTATCGCCGCATGAGATTAAAAGGCGAGGCGATATCGCAGCACTGGGCAGATGCAGAAATACCAGAGCGTATGCAACGCATGATAGAGGAAAAGCCAACCGAAGAGATTGAGCTACTTGAGGCTACTTGCTATATGCCAGACGAAGGAATGTATAGCTATCAAGTTATCTGGCCCGAAGGTAAGATTGAGCTATTACAGCGCAAGATGAAATCTAGCCCTTGGATTGTGGCGCGATATATGAAGGTAGCCGGTGAGGTCTATGGACGTGGGCCTCTTGTTACGGCAATACCTGATATTAAGACGCTAAACAAAACCCTAGAGCTATTACTCAAAAACGCTAGCCTCTCCATTGCTGGCGTTTACACGGCTGCGGATGATGGTGTCCTTAACCCACAAACCATACGCATAGCACCGGGTGCTATCATCCCAGTCGCTCGAAACGGTGGCCCACAAGGTGAGAGCTTGCGTATGCTACCTCGCTCTGGTGATTTTAACGTGTCGCAAATCGTAATCAACGACCTTAGAATGAACGTAAAAAAGATTATGTTGGACGATACACTGCCACCAGATAATATGTCGGCTCGCTCTGCCACAGAGATATCCCAGCGCATACAGGAACTCGCAACGAATTTGGGGTCTGCGTTCGGTAGGCTCATAACAGAAACCATGATACCGCTAGTATCGCGCATTCTATACGTTATGGATGAGCGCGGCATGATAGAAATGCCATTGCGCGTAAATGGGCTAGAGGTAAAGGTAACGCCGGTATCACCGATTGCACAAGCTCAGAACATGGGCGACATTGAGAAGATTATGCAATGGGTACAGCTATCTGCGTCGCTTGGCCCAGAGGGTCAGATGTCCGTACAGACTGCAAACATATCCGACTATGTTGCAGATAAGCTAGGCATACCGGCTGACCTACGCACTACGCCGCAAGAGCGAGCGCAGATGTTAGAGCAAGCACAACAGGCTGCTATGATGGCAGCGCAACAGCAAGGCATGATGCCGCCAGAGGGTGAACCACAAGCATGACAACAGAGGGATGGGATGGTCTACGCACAGTAGAGCCAGAATTACGTGCGACTAATCAAGATAATCAGGACGATATAGACAGACTATATCTCCGGGTATTCGCTAGTGAGGATGGACAAGAGCTATTAACGCACTTGCGCTCACTAACGATAGAACAGCCTACTTGGTATCCGGGTGAAGATGCTTCACACGGTTTTGCTAGGGAAGGGCAAAACTCACTAGTTCGAGAAATCGAGCGCAGAATGAATAGAGCAAGGAGCTTATAAATGAACGAAGAAGAAGGGTTGATGGCCCAAGCGTCTCTGGAAACAGAGAGCGAGGACAACCAGCAACCAGAAGCTATTTCGCATTTACAACCACAGGATGACACAACACTAGATGATGTTACAGTTGCAAAAGAAGATGAGGAGATTGAGTACGAGCGCCCAGACTGGTATCCAGAGAAGTTTTGGGGCGATGATGGGCCTGACATCGAAAACTTGGCTAAGTCTTATTACGAACTGCAAAAAAAGTTCAGCCAAGGTAAACACAAGGCACCTGACGATTATGATGTTTCAATGTTTGCAGAGCATAACATCCCAGATGATGATACTTTATTTAACGAGTATAAGAGTTGGGCAAAGGAAAATGGTGTATCTCAAGACGCATTCGAGACGTTGGCATCAAAATTTATTGAGATGTCTGGTTCTAACGTACAACAGGCTGAAGCGTCGTATAAAGAAGAGTATGAAAAGCTAGGCCCGAATGCAGACCTAACCATTAAGTCTATGACCGATTGGGGTCAAAGCCTAGTACGCAAAGGCGTTTGGTCTGAGGCAGACTTTGACGAGTTCAAGATTATGGGTGGTACGGCTCAAGGTATTAGAGCTTTGCAAAAGGTGCGTAGCTATTATGGCGACAAACCTGTGCCTGTAGATATTGGCCCGGTTGATGGCCTACCGTCTAAGGAAGAATTAACCGCTATGGTTGGTAAACCTGAGTACAATAACGACCCGGCATATCGTGCCAAAGTAGAAAAATATTTCGACCAAATATATGGAACGCAAGACTACTCTGCAATCTAAGTGATAGCGCGGTTGCATACCGCGCTATTTTTATATATATTGACATTAACAGATACCTCACCTGAGCCTGTTACCCACGTTTGGGGGCGTGACGTATATGCCCAAGCAGCAGCCCGACAGGATACCTGTAGCGAAATTTTTGTAAAACAGTAACTTTTATAAGGAGTACGAGATGGCTATTGGCATTTCAAACGCCTTTGTACAACTGTTCGATGCGGAAGTTAAACAGGCTTATCAGGGCGCTCGCGCTCTTGCTGGCGTAACTCGTGAGAGAACAAACGTAGAAGGCAATCAAGTTAAGTTCCCAAAAATCGGTAAGGGAACAGCAACAGTAAGAGTACCACAGACAGACGTAACACCTCTGAACGTGACTTACTCACAAGTAACTGCAACAATGACAGATTACATTGCTGCTGAATATTCAGACATCTTCAGCCAACAGAAAGTAAACTTCGACGAGAGACGCGAATTAGTCCAAGTCGTAGGTGCTTCTATCGGCAGACGTATGGATCAGCTAGTGATTGACGCATTGAATGCAGCATCATCACCATCAACCGTTGCTACCTCAATAGGTGGCGCCGGTACTAACCTAAACTTAGCTAAATTACTTGCAGCTAAAAAAGCATTGGACGCTAAAAACGTACCATCTGAAGGCCGTTGCATGATTATCCACGCAAACGGTTTATCTGCATTGCTTGATGAAACTGAAATTACTAGCTCAGACTTTGCATCTGTAAAGGCTCTAGTACAGGGTGACATTGATACCTTCTTAGGTTTCAAGTTCATCACATTAGGCGACAGAGATGAAGGTGGCTTACCATTACCATCAACACGCTCTAGCTTCGCATTCCACCGCGATGCAATCGGTCTTGGTGTTGGTATGAACCAGCGTTCAGAAATCAACTATGTTCCTGAGAAGACATCATTCTTGGTATCTTCTATGTTCAGCGCTGGCGCTATTGCCATCGATGACGAGGGCATTGTTAAAATCTCTAGCACAGAATAAGAAGGAGACTGAACAATGGCTTATAGCTCAACTGGTTTTGCAACAATAGGAGCAGCAAAGCGCGGAAACGCACCTTCTGTTTATTCCTATAGCACAACTGACGCAATCGCTGATGTGAACACAGAGGGTTACTTTAACGACCTATCTGACACATTAGAGGTTGGTGACTTAATCTACTGCGTAACCTCAACTGGCTCTACAGCAGTAGCAACATTGGTCTATGTTTTAACTAATACATCTGGCGTTGTTAACGTAACCGACGGCACAACATTAGCTAATACTGACACTGACTAATCCTAATCGGGGCAGCTTCGGTTGCCCCGGTTCCCCATTCTAGGAGACGCAGATGGCATCTGGCGATACCAAATTATCTATCTGTAACGATGCGCTCATTATGTTGGGCGCTCAAACTTTATCTAGCTTCAGCGATGGTACTGACGAGGCACAGGTTGCCGACCGTCTATATGACGATGTGCGTGATACATTACTGATGCAATATGCCTATAGCTGGTCAGTAAAAAAGGTACAGCTATCCCGGTTGGCAGACGCGCCTATAAACGAATGGAGATATAAATTTGCGCTACCTAGCGATATATTAGGCAACCCAAAGGCGGTGTTTAATGTTAGCGCTGTTAGCGCTCAATCAGTAAGAGACTTTGAAATTTACTCTGGTGGTCTTTACACAAACTTTGAGACTATCTGGATAGATTACCAGTTTCGCCCAGAGCCTACCATATTCCCACCATATTTTGTGCGCCTGTTAAAAACAGCGTGCGCCGCAGAATTTGCAGAGCCTATCACAGACCAGATAACCAAGGCAGAGTATTTTCATGCGCGTGCTTACGGCTCACCATCAGAGAGTATGCGTGGCGGTTTAGTGCGTGTTGCTATTAACATTGATGGTGCAGACAGACCATCGCAAACAATACAAGAGTTTCCAATTTCAGATATAAGGTTCTAGCATGAGCCGTATTATTCAATTACAGAATGATTTTACAAGCGGCGAATTAGACCCAAAGCTAAGAGGGCGCACAGACATACGCCAGTATTCGTCTGGCCTATCTACAGCACAAAACGTAACGATACAGCCACAGGGCGGCGCAAAGCGCAGAGACGGCACGCAGTTTGTTACTGCGCTAGATGCTGGTGCTGCTAATGCTGTTCGGATGGTATCGTTTGAGTTTAGCGTTGACGATAGCTATATGCTCGTATTTACGCCCGGCAAGATGTATGTTTTTAAGGATAAGGCGCTAGTCACAAACATTAACGGCAGTGGTAACGACTTTGCTACTGTGTCTGCTCTGACTGCTGCAATACTGCCAGAGGTAAACTGGGTTCAGTCTGCCGATACTGTTGTTATGGTTCACGAAGACCTAGAGCCTATTAAGATAGTGCGCGGTGGTAATGATGCTACTTGGACAATAAGCACTATAGCTTTCTCGCATATACCTTACTATGCCTTCACGTTAAATATAGACAGCCCACAATATACGATAACACCTAGCGCGGTATCAGGTAATATAACAATAACTGCGTCGTCGGTCACAACAGATACAGGAACGGCACAGGCTGGAACGACAACAACGATTACGCTAAAGGCCGCTACAAGCTATACATCTGACGACCAATGTAATGGCCTGTCTGTTCACTTAACTGGCGGCACAGGTTCTGGACAACACAGACACATAACCGATTATGATGCCACGACTAAGATAGCAACAGTTTACCCGGCCTTTGACCCGGCACCAGATGCGACAACACAATACAGCGTAAAGGCATTTGGGGAGGATAGTGTCGAAGAGTATTTTGTTGCAAAGAATGGTTTTGGTCGTGCAAGAATTACTGAGTATGTTAGCGACACAAGTGTAAAGGCATTTGTCGTAATACCTTTTTTTGACACATCTGCACTAACATCTAGCAACTGGGAGATAGAGTACGGATACGAAGAGGTCTGGTCTAGTGCAAGGGGTTGGCCTAGAAGCGCTACATTTCACGAAGGACGTTTATACTTTGGCGGATCCAAATCTAGGCCATCAACTTTATGGGGTAGCCGGGTATCTGACTTTTTTAACTTTGACCAAGGGCAAGCACTCGATGATGCGTCTATAGATGTTACGCTGGACACCGGCACATTTAACGCGATTGTCGATATATTCTCTGGTCGTAACTTGCAGATATTCACAACAGGCGGTGAGTTTACCGTGCCTCAGTCTTTGGGCAATCCAATTACACCTAGCAATATTATCGTAAAGCAACAAACTAGCTTTGGCATGAAGCCCGGCATTCGTTTGCAAAACGTGGACGGCGGCACGCTATACATCCAGAGGCAAGGTCGTGCATTGCAAGAGTTCTTGTTTAGCGATGGCGTTGATGCGTATGCGTCTACTAAGATATCTCTGTTATCGTCGCACTTGCTAAAAACGCCAGAAGAAATGGCGGTGCGTGTGTCTACCTCTACTGACGAGGGCGATAGGTTGCTTATTGTAAATGCTGATGATGGCACGATAGCGTGCTATACGTTACTGCGTAGTCAGCAAGTAGTGGCGCCTAGCGAATGGACTACAGACGGTGAGTTCGTGAATATTGGCGTTGATATCGATGATATATATGCGGTTGTAAAGCGCAATGTAAATAGCGCTGATGTGTATTACGTTGAGGTATTCGACGATACTCTGTTGCTCGATTGCGCTAAGACAGGTGGCGCCGGTGCATCTACAACCGTAGACCACTTAGAGGGTGAGACGATTAAGATAATACGTGATGGTATTCTTGAGGCAGACCAAACTGTACCGGCATCACCATTTACGATTACGTTTGACCAAGCGGCGACATCTAGCTTTGAGGTTGGTTTGAATTTTACGCCTATAATTAAAACGCTACCAGTCGAGCCTAATTTAACAAGTGGGTCGCTAAAAGGATTTAAAAAGCGTATATTTGAGGTAAATGTAGAATTGTTTGAGACGCAGTCTCTAACGGTAGATGGTAAAGAGGTAGCGTTTAGGCGTTTTGGTTCTGGTGTATTGGACGAAGATATTACCGAATATACAGGGATTAAAACAGTAAACGGTATTCTAGGATACAGTTATGATGGACAAATCACGCTATCACAAACAGCGCCATTAAAAATGAACGTGTTAGCATTAGAGTATAAAGTGAGTGCCGGTCAATGAGTGCAAACCCAGCAATGATATTACAAGGTGCATCTGCCATAATGAAGATGCAATCGGCGCAAACGCAAGCTAAAGGTCTTGCGGCTCAAGCGTCTTACGCTAAGATGCAAGCCAGAAGCGAGATGCTTAAATATAAGCAACAAGGCGTAGCTGTATTGCGTAACTTGGTTCGCACACAGGCATCTATCAATGCCGGGGCTGGCGCTAGAGGGTTTGATAGCTACTCAGGCACACCATTGGGTCTAAGTAGATACGCCGCATCAGAGGCAGCTAACGAATATTTCTTAACACGCGAGGGGCAAACTATTGCGCTACGCACAGGAGAAATAAGAGCAGACCAATATATGAAGCAAGCATCCGCAGTAAAGCAAGAAGCGTTTATGTCTGCGGCATTTGGGTTAGGTCGTCAGGCTTATTCGCAAAGTCAATTAGGCGGGCAATTAGAGATTTATTGAGGAAGAGATGGCTGAGTTACCAAGATACAGACCACTAGGTGTTTCAATACCATCGATGCCAAGCGTCGATTATATTAGCGCGGCTAAAACAAAGGCCGGTGTGTTTGATACGGTATCTAACGCGTTAGATAAGATGTCTGAGTTTGCGTTTGAAAAGCAAAAGGCCAGAGTCGAGCTAGAGGGCGCCGCGTATGGCGCAGCTAACGCACCAACAAAAGAGCAGATAGATACAGCGAAGAAGCCTATATCTGAGATGATGCAGATAGACCCGACTACTGTATTCGGTGCTGCGGCTAAAGCGGCAGCGGCAGAGCAGATAGAGGGTCGTTTCCTAGTGCGTGCCGGGAGTGAGCTAACACAGTTACGCATGGATGCAAAAGAAAATGATACTGCTATTGATGTATTCCAAGGACAGGTGCAAAATCTGATAGACGGCTATAGCAGTATCTTGCAAGGCATTAGCCCAGAGGCAGCTAACAAGTTTAGCGCTACACTAGCAACAAAAGGTAACAGCGCAATCATCTCGCACAATGACGATTTGATTGCGGCTCAAGAGCAACAAGATGATGCGGCGGTGGCTGTTGGGGTAGACAATATTCTAAACGTGGATTTACCACAGATATTTGAGGTTGGCGTTAAAACAGATGCTAGTGGTAATCGGATTACTATAGATGACCAATTGGCTGTGCTGCGTGATGAGCTAGTGGCCGTAGCTAAGACATCTACTAACTCAGATACATTGATTGCAAGCAAAACAAAAGAATTTGATGAGGCTGTATCAAATAATAAAAAGTCTGTCGTACTAAGCTGGGTATCAGAGGATAGGTTAGGACACGCTAGACAGCTTAGAGAAAACAAGGTGCAAGACCAAAACATAGCTAATATTTTAGGCTCTTTAACAGAAGAAGAGCGACAAGATATTATAATAGAGGGCTTGAAAGTTGGCAGAGAACAAATGTCTTTCGATGTTTCTGTTGAGACACAAAAGGAAAAAGACAGGGCAGCACGGTCGTCTAGGCTAACCGTTGAGATTTTTAAAGGTAGAGTGTCAGGCATGGCGCCTGATGAAGTACGCAATAAGTTAAAAGAACTTGAGACTTTAGACCCAGAGAAATACATACAGGTAGCCACAGCTATAAGAACTGAGGGCGGTATAGACGACGCTAGTGTTGTTGGTTATTTAAGATTTTTACAAAGCCAGAAACAACTTACTGAAGAAGAGATATTAAATGCGGCTATGGATAGAAACATTAGTTTAAGAACACTAGATACCTTCTTTAATGCGCTAGAAAAACAAAGAGACGATAATTACCAACAGGCACTAGATATAGCAAGAGTACACCCAGCTATAGGTTTACCAGATAAAACAACATTTGCATTTAGTGGGGATGAGGCTAAAAAGCAAAGAAAAGCGGAGCAGTTATTTGGTCAAATAACTATAGAGCTAGACGAGGCTAGAAGAGAAAACCCTAATTTGAATAGCATACAATGGATGAAAAATAGGGTTAAGGAATTAGATACAGCCCCAGATGAAAAAGATATAAAGAAAGCACAAACCAGAATAGGCGGCCTAGCACAGCTTTTAGAGTTGCCAGAAGAAACCAAACCGGCTGATGTGCAAACTGCACTAATGGAAGAAATTAGAAAAGGCAATCGAAAGCAAAGTCTTTTAGATACATACGCAAATGATTTTGAAATATTGGGGAGCCAGTGATGCCGTCCTTGCAAGATGAATTGATGAACTCACTAAGCTCATACCAAACAGGGCGCGAGCTAGAGATATCACGCAACGAAAAAGGCGAGGCTGTTATAGGCCCATCGCAAGAAGCAGTTATGAGAATAACAAAACTGCGTGCGCCTATGCGTCAGGCAGAGCCGCAGACGTTTGCAGAAACAGCAAAAGATATACCAACTGCTGTAGGTGGCTTAGCATCTGGTGCTATTGCTGGCACATTTGGTTTACCCGGTGACGTTGTAGGTATTCTAAAAGGAGCATATGATGCGGCTAACCCAGAAGCCGGAGAGGGTAGGTTTGAGGCGTTTATGTCTGGGCTAGAAGAGGTATCTAGTGTCGCTGGTTCTGAGGCTATAAAAAATGTAATGCGAGACATGACAAAAGATTTGCCAGAAGAACAAAAGAAAACATTAGAAGACGCAATGCTTGCTGGTGAATTTGTTGGTGTAGGCAGCGCAATTAAAAAAGGAATAAAAGAAACTGGTAAAATTGTAAAAACAAAAAAAGCCACATCTAAGAAACAGGAAGGCAAAAGCGATGGCACAGGAGCTTGAGCAAAAGATAACTGAGATGACAGGCCAAGAGATTGCGCCTGAGTTGCCATTAGAGCAAACAGATATTGTTGAGCAAGAGCAAGACACGGAGCTATCTTCTGAGCTAAGAATGCAAGCTATGCAAGAGGGCATGGAGCGTGCGTCTGCTGTAGACCAGCCAGAGCCTATACAAGAGGCCGGTCTAAAAACCGTAGTTGATTTTGTTTCTGACGCTGTAAAGACAGCACAGAAAAACGTAACGCCACCATTGCCTGATGAGCCGGTGCAAGAGATAGGCACACAGCTATTAATAAAAGAAATGCCGGAAGACCAAGTAAGTATGCTAAACGAGGCTCTTGGCGGTGAATATACCAAAGGCATAAACTTTACAGCTATTGCGGAAAACCTAGACGACTACGATATGGGGCAGCATCTAGCTAAACTAAAAGATGCAAACCAAGAGCTATTTGAAAAGGCAAGACGCGGCACGATTAACTTTGATGGCATGATGCGCCTAGCAGAACAGCAAGGCATGGATAACATCGTTAATGAGTGGCTCATGCGCTCACCCGGTG
>Ga0208644_1004701_pt1 | contig 10220 bp, 8 predicted proteins | sample VirMetDEL_Nov_18_FD_184517 | JGI IMG/M metagenome (GOLD analysis project Ga0208644, IMG submission 184517) | Aqueous microbial communities from the Delaware River and Bay under freshwater to marine salinity gradient to study organic matter... | ecosystem: Environmental > Aquatic > Marine >...
TCTTTTACCTCATCTACGTTGTCAATAATCTCATCAAGAGTTATTTTACCGTCAGCATTTAGTACCAAGAACTTTTTGTAAAGCCATACACCTATTCCCGCTAATCCTACTAATGCTAGTAAGATTATCTCTATATCACCAAGTAAAGATGATGAATCTAGGGGTATGCAGTCTACTGTTTCATTTAATGCATTTAAGCAAGTCTCGGCTGTTGTATTGTTTCCACTCATTTTATTCACGCTCATAAATTATTTGTGTAACTGCCGAGAATGGAATAACGCTAAAAGGTTTGGTCGCACCCACTCGATATACCTTGAACCCATGAAGTGTCTCTTCAATGTTTACATTGGTATATGATTTTTCAGGCGGTGTGTACACAATTTTTCCCTTCCTAATCTTTCTGTCCTCGACAGACATATACAAGCCAAATCATGAGACATACTTAAAGAGTATCATTCGCCTAGAATACCACTTTCTAGTAACATATCTATAATTTCTTTGTAGTATTCATAATCACTTATCGTACAAATAGGCTCTATATGTGTATCACCGATACTATAATTAGCGAAGGCTTTAGGGCTTACAAAAACATCATAACTTTTTACATTATTACCTACACTATCATTTACTTGTACAACAAGAGTAACAGGCGCTTCTTTTTCTATAACTTCGCCAGTAACACTGTTACAGGTAATAACACCGTCTCTTTCTAAAGACTCTAAACTAAACGAAGGGCTTACCATACCAAGAATTATTATTAAGGAAATGATATACGCTACGCTAGTGCTTTCGCTCATGATACTAACTACTATTGGCGTTAGTTAAATTATCGCCAACGTGGTCCTTCAAACCACCCAACAAGGCTAGTTCTTGAACCTTTTGTTATCGGACTTACGCCATGTTCTAGGTAAGAATAGAAAACAATTATCGAGCCTTGTTTTATTAGTGCTTCGGGGTCAGGATTTTGTGTATGTGAGAAAGTTAATATACCACCTTCATATTCGCTAGGGTCGGTTAGTTGTACGACAATACTAAGTTTTCTATGAAACCCATCTTGTCTATTGTAGTTGACATCGTGGTGCATATCGTATTTGTGTCCGACATCAGCATATTCTGTAAACTGTAACGGTGGCAAATAGGTTATTGTAGTTTGAAAATATTGGTTTGCATCTAAAGCAATTTTCTTAAAAACATCATGCATTTCTTGATAGACGCCTTCGTTTTGTAGCCATCGGATTTGTGTTTTTCTATGGCTGTCATCTTTGTTAAAAGTAGATGCCTCTTGTGGTTCTACTAACTTACCTGCTTCTATCCATCTTTCACAGGTTTCTTTGTCTAGTATTTCTTCGTATAGTAACCAGTTTGGATACTGCATATACAAATCAGCCTGTATTGCTTATTTAAAGTGTATCTAAGTAAAATTAAATTGAATTGTCAATTCAGGTGCGGCTTTCACAACCAATCAGGGGGAGTGGGGAAGTTGTCTGCCGCATCATTCGCTCCCTTTGACCCCAAACCCGTTTCTTCATCGTAATCACTCTCATCAAAATAAGTAGCAGGCAAATCCCTAAGTAACTGCCTGTAATTGGCTAATTCTGTTTGTTGTGATTCTGTTAAGGTGTTGTATCTATCAGCAAGCATCCACATATCTGTTTCAACCAACAACCTATCTCTTTCTAATCTAACTGTATCCCAATCCACCTCAAAGGTTCGTGTTTCTATCAATGTTGGGCCATCATATACTTGCACAGTTCTATCCATTTCAAATCCCTCACATTTTTATCCAACATCTCATCCTATTTCTGGAAGTGTGTTGAACCCAACCCACATTACTTTCAGACGCAGGTAGTTCTGTGTTATGATTATGGTATCCAAAATACCCCGTACTTCCATGTTTGTTGACATTGGACTTTCCGATTGTATAGCCATAGTTATTTGGAACTGCATTGAAAAACAAAGTTTGATTATCTCCATTATCTCTCTTCATACAATAAAAATACTTATTCCCCTCAACCAAAGTTATAGTGGCTGAACTGCCATTATGATTAGACAAAATTGATGTTTGCTCTTTGACGCCTGTTGAAGCCATTACAGAACTATCGAATTGAGCGCAACCCAACAAGTCATTGATGTAGCCGTTTTCACTATCGTAAATACCAATTAACACATCTGAAGCGGTTGTAGTCGCAGTTCCCACTGCTATGTTTATCGCACTTATATCTCCGCTTTTTGGTGCAATAAACGGCCACCAAGATATATATAAATGAGAATTATCGTAACTTTTACTTGTCAATACAGAATTATATTCTGACCCAAAAATAGGACACGAATGTAGCGGCCAAATGTTTTCACTCACAAGCAAGAATGTGTTCGTTGAATCAGTCAATCCTGTGGTGAAAACACCACCACCCGAAGCACTACCCGCTTCTTCCATCGTTCCATCATTTTTCATTTGTCTAAACGGTTGCCTTCCCATTCTTAATCACCTCATGCGTGTATAGTAGCGTGTACGGAACCCGCTAATGTTGCTGTTGAACCTTGTGTATTTTGAAATCTTAAAATCATACTACTTCCGACAGGCTCATAATCAACTTCTAAAACTCCAATAGCCGCCGCACCATCAAATATTTGCCCGTAAGTAGTATAATTTACAGTTGTCCCATCGAAATGAGCAACAATCATTTCTGTTTGAACTTCATTATTTGTTGAATCTGTAATATGCACACTTGCGGTTATAGCCTTGCCGTCTGCGGTTGGTAAATCTAATAGAGTCAGATAAGAATTGTTAGCAGTTGATGTTGCCGCAACTGTAATTCCTCTTTGTTCAACATCTCCAATAGATACTCCACCATCTGAGTTTCCTGTAATCCAAGTAACGCCACCATCACCGGAACTTATTGATAATTGGTCGTCTCCTGTTGCGGTTACATCAGCCGCACCTATGACGACATTATTTGCGCCCGAAGTGATGTTATCTCCGGCTGTATATCCTATCCCTATGTTCTTATTGCCCGTTGCCGCATAAAGCGCATCCTTTCCTACTGCTGTATTGTAAGAACCTGTTGCATTTCTCATGGCTTGCATACCAATAGTCACATTTTCAGTTCCACTTGTAACTGCACTACCTGAAAGATGTCCGATTATTGTATTTCCATCTCCGCTTGTAATTGCGTCTCCACTATAATTACCGATTGATACATTTTGTTCTGCACCGGCAAGAGAAGCACCACCTAAAGCATCATAACCAATTGCTATGTTATCTGATTCAGTATCAAAATTATTAGCAGCATTATAACCAATTCCTATATTTCTTGCTCCGGTTGTTACATCTCCTAAAGCATCAAAACCAACTGCTACATTCTGAGTTCCTGAAGTTAATTTCCATCCTGCTTGATAACCTATTAGTGTGTTAGCATTCCCTGTTGTAAGTGAATATCCCGTCAATCCGCCTACTGCTACGTTATTTGATGCGGTACTAGCAGAAGTGCAATACATAGAACTAGCGCCTATTGCTGTATTACTTTGAAAGTTTGTTGTGGTAGCAGAATTACCATACATTGCATAAAAACCAATTGCTGTATTTTGTTGCCCTTCTCCTGCTTGATAACCTGCTCTCCCACCAACATAAGTTGAATAAGCACCTATTACATCATTTGAACCTGCTTGATAACCTATTGCAGTAGCCCATGTTTGACCCGATTTAGCCCCTTTTAGTCCAGCACCATATCCAACAAACGTTCCTCTTTCAAAGTTTGAGTTTGCATCTCCTGAAGAAACACCTCTACCTGCCGCATAACCAACAGCAGTATTACCACTTGCAGTTGAAAATCGTAAAGAATACCTACCTACTGCCACAGCGCTATGTGTATTTGCATCATTTAATGCCCATTGACCTATTGCTACTGAACCCGAAGTAGTTGTAACTGAACTAAGAGCATCTGTACCTATTGCTATATTATAGTCTCCTGAAGTTAATGAACTTAAGGCATTCTTTCCTAGACCTATATTTTCAATAGCATTAGATAATGTTCCTGTTGTTGGGGCTGAACCATCACTATTTGGTTGAAGTAAAAATCCATCAGTAAAATTAGTAGCATCCATTAATACATCATCTAAACCACCAATAGAACCTGTGCCGCCACTTGGTCCAGTAGGACCTTCAGGTCCCGTTGGACCTGTTGGACCCGTAGGGCCTGTCGGTCCTGTATCGCCTTGAGGTATCGAGAAAGCAAACACCTTAGCCGTGTCCGGCCCACTTGCTGTTACACCTATTGGTCCAGTAGAAGCGGTTGGAGTTCCAAAGCCCGCAGCAGGTCCAGTAGGTCCAGTTGGGCCATCCGGTCCTGTTGGACCTGTTGGACCCGTAGGCCCAGTAGCACCTGCGGGTATAGAGAATGCGAAAACTTTTGCTGTGTCAGGACCACTAGAGGTAACTCCGATAGGTCCGGTAGAGGCAGTTGGTGTACCGAAACCTGCCGCAGTACCAGTTGGTCCTGTCGGACCCGTAGGACCTGTTGGACCGTCTGCACCAGTAGGGCCGGTAGGTCCAGTTGGTCCCGTAGCACCCTGTGGTATAGAAAATGCGAATACTTTAGCGGTATCAGGACCGCTTGCTGTTACCCCAATAGGCCCTGTACTAGCAGTAGGTGTACCAAACCCTGCTGCCGTTCCAGTAGGACCAGTAGAGCCAGTTGGTCCGGTGGGTCCAGTCGGGCCAGTTGGACCATCGGGTCCAATAGGTCCTGTGGGTCCTGTCGCACCAGTAGGTCCGGTAGGACCTGTATCTCCGGCTGATGCTAATATACTCCAATAAGAAGTATTAGTAGGTAATATAGAGCCGGATGAAGTATGTGCTTGAATACAGATGTACGACGATTCGTCAACAGAATAGTAAACTGCGTCGTCTACTTGATAAGATACAGAACCACTAGACCACGTTCCTTCCCAAACTAAACCTTCCGGTCCTGTACTTCCCGCAGGTCCCGTAGGTCCAGTAGCCCCTGTTGGTCCAGTAGGACCTTCAGGTCCGGTAGGACCTGTCGGTCCAGTCGGTCCCGTAGGTCCGGTTGCCCCATCACTACCATCTGCTCCCGCAGGTCCGGTAGGGCCTGTCGGCCCAGTTGCCCCCGCAGGAATTGAGAAGGCAAAAACTTTAGCAGTATCGGGTCCTGATGCTGTTATCCCAATAGGTCCTGTACTTGCGGTTGGAGTACCAAAACCTGCGGCTGCGCCTGTGGGACCAGTAGGTCCTGTACTTCCAGTAGGTCCTGTTGCTCCCGTAGGCCCTGTCGGTCCATCTGAACCTGTCGGTCCTGTTGGCCCAACATCTCCTTGAGGTATGCTAAACGCAAAAACTTTTGCTGTATCAGGACCGGATGCTGTTATGCCTATCGGTCCAGTAGATGCCGTAGGTGTTCCGAACCCTGCTGCTGCGCCTGTTGGTCCGGTAGGTCCATCAGAACCAGTAGGACCAGTAGGTCCAGTTGGGCCTGTCGCACCATCGGGTCCAGTTAATCCAGTAGGTCCTGTTGGGCCTGTTGCCCCGTCAGCACCGGAAGGTCCTGTGGGTCCTATTGGGCCTTCTGCTCCCGTAGGACCAGTATCTCCTTGTGGAATAGTAAAGGCAAATATTTTTGCTGTATCGGGGCCGCTAGATGTAACTCCGATAGGACCTGTTGCTGCCGTAGGTGTCCCAAATCCGGCTGCTGTACCAGTAGGTCCGGTAGGACCTGTCGGTCCAGTCGGACCTGTTGCTCCATCTAAACCATCACTACCTGCTGCACCAGTAGGACCTGTCGGTCCCGTAGGTCCGGTTGCACCAGTAGGTCCGGTATCTCCTTGTGGAATCGAGAAAGCAAAAATCTTGGCTGTATCCGGCCCTGATGCTGTAACACCTACTGGACCTGTACTTGCTGTTGGTGTGCCGAATCCAGCAGCAGTCCCAGTCGGACCAATAGCCCCAGTCGGACCTGTTGGTCCGGTAGGACCTGCGGGTCCTGTCGCACCGTCTAAACCATCCGCACCTGCGGGTCCTGTTGCACCAGTAGGTCCAGTAGCCCCAGTAGGACCTGTCGGTCCGGCTACTCCTTGTGGTCCGGTAGGACCAGTTGGGCCTGTGGGTCCAGTTGCCCCTGTCGGTCCTGTCGGGCCAGTATCTCCTTTGGCTGAAAGAACAGCCCAATAAGAAGCATTTGGTGGCTCTTGGTTTGAATGTGCTGCTGTGGCTATGTAAGAGTTACCGTTGTGAGTAACTGCGTCATCAATAGAATAAGTAGTACCTGAGTTCCAAGCACCTTCAAAGACTAAACCTTCAGGGCCGACTGCACCTGCCGGACCTGTTGGACCTGTTGCCCCCGTTGGTCCTGTTGGACCAGTTGGTCCTTCCGGTCCGGTAGGTCCTGTTGCACCATCTACTCCGTCTGTACCTGCGGGTCCAGTTGGTCCTGTGGGACCAGTTGGTCCTGTCAATCCTATTGAGCCTTGAGGACCAGTAGGTCCTGTTGCTCCTGTGGGTCCAGTAGGTCCAGTAGGCCCTTCTGCTCCGGTTGCGCCAGTTAATCCAGTAGGTCCGGTTGGACCAATAGGTCCAGTAGGTCCGGTCAATCCGGTAGGTCCGACATCACCAGTTGGTCCAGTTGGACCAGTAGGTCCAGTAGCACCTACAACACCTACGGATGTGAATATGTTCCAAGTGTCGGTTGCATCTTTTCTAATTATAGCAGTAGAATACTGTGGAATTGTAGTAGTACCATTTAATGTAACCCCAACTGCACCTGCAATTGTTAAATCACCTGCTCCTTTGTTCATGACCTTTAATTCTGTCTTGTCGATAGGATATGCAATACTACTGTTTAGTGGTACTGTAAATGTAATTGATGTGGCTTTATTAGCCATAACTACTCTACCTTCATCTGTTCTTACGAAGGTATAATCATCGGTTTTATCAACGACAGGTCTTACATCAGCAGATTGACCTGCTTCTGTTGTACCATCACCAAAGAATACGAAACCGCTATCAGCATCTTTGAAAAGTTGTGCTGCGTGAGGCGTTACTGTTAGCCTATCTTCTTCAGTAGTAAATATTAGATTTTTATTGTCTGTCAGAACATCTACCATGCTACTCGCCCCTGTTGTTATTCAATATCAAGTCATCCATAAAGGTTTGGTAGGAAGATTACTATAAGCCTCATCAGGTGTATCGTAGTTTTGCGGTAAATCTAACAACGCAGTACGATAAGTTCTCAAATCTGTTTTTTGGGAATCTGTTAGATTTTCCCATCTTATAGCAAGTTGGTAGTAATCCATTTCTTTTAACAAACCGTCTCTAAAGCCTCTTAACTCATCCCATTCCATTTAATCACCCATTGTTAAACTTTACCCAAAGAATTGCCTGTCCGTTATTAAGATTAGTAGTGCCGCTTTCTCTCCTGACTTGTATAATATCACCGGCATTGAAATCAAAATCTACATCCGACCCTGTTTTAGTAAGTGTATAATTATTACCATTAGTGTTTACTAAATCGCTAGGAGTGAAGGTAAAGTCTTTTGTTGTAGCACCACCGTTTTTTCTTATCCTAATAGTATTAGTTGCTGTGCCTGTGATTGTTCCACCGGCAAATAAGAATGTTGCTGCTGCTACTCTACCACCAAAAGGCATAGGAAACGCATTAGGATTAGCAGTAGAACTTTGAACCGTTGGCGACCTAAAATCAACGGCACTTGTACCTATTGATGACCTTTCAAAGAAACAAGGATGAAGCGCGGTGTTTGGTGTATCATTTGTTCTTCCTACACCTGTAACTTTAACAGTCGCATTACTGGCGTGTGCTTGCATTAAGATACCTACATTTTGTATCAAATGCGAGGCATCTTCGGGTTTAACATTAGTTAAAGCACCGGCAGTAGTAGGACTTACATACATAATTTCTCCTTCTGTATAGTTCGCTGCTATTCCGTTAGCCTTGCCGAATACTACTGCAAGACCTTCTGCGTCTAAGGCAAGCGTTTCATACATAATACCTATTGCGGGCATTGTTGATGTTGAATCTGCCCTTGCCTTTTTTACTTTTACGACATTAGCATTATGCACAGCAAAGATAAAGACTACATCTCCTTTACTAAGTGCTTCTGCCGCTTTTACCCGAATAAACTGTCTGTCGTGAGTTTCATTTACCCATTCACCTGCGGTTGCGTCATACCGCAAGATTTCTTGTTCTGCGGCTGATGTAATAGTAACATCTTCTAATTCTCCTATGCTAATATTTGTTCCGCCAGTTGAGGACCATTCAATACCTGTCCCACCACTATTTACTGCTAGGACATCACCTGCGGAACCTAAACTTAACTGTCCTATATCATTCATACCGTCGCCATAAAGAACTGCATTTTTCTCTAGGGTTTGTCTACCTGTACCACCATGACTAACAGGTGTTACATTAGTCCCAGTAATACTTTCGTAAATACCATCAGTAACTTCTCTAAAGTTCCAATCACCGTATACATTAGGTCTTTTTACACTTCTAATGACTGCTGCTGCTGTACCGGATACAGGACCATAGAATCTACCACCATCACCGACTACTATTTCGTTACATTCTAAAACATTACCGCCTTTTAGTAACCAGTAGTTAGCAGAATTATCATTGTTCTCTATAATAATTTTGTGATATTGAGTGTAGAAGTTTTTAGTAGTATCGTTACCAAAAGCAGCACTATTTAACTCTCCGGTTACTGGGAAAACAACTTCGCCAGTTCCGGCACTTCTGTAAGTTACAAATCTTGCTGTGGTGTGTCCAAATCTAAAGTATTCACCGATAGAGGTAAATCCTTTTTCAAACAGGAATTGTTTATCATAATCATAAATGTTGTATTTTTCGGAATCTATATTACCACCGTTTACTGTTAATATATCAACAGAACCGTATGTGTTGTGTAATGTTCTAGAAGTATCTGAATAGATAGATTTAGCATATATTGTTCCCGTAAAAGTAATATTAGGATATATACCGTCTATCATACTGAGATTTAGTGCGCCAAAGTTAAATGTAACTAATGCTCTAGCACTTTCACTATTAAACATACTATCGGCTACATTGTAGATAACTAGCGGTTTGTGAGTGTAAGAATCACCATTACCATCATATACTGTTGTACTACCTGCGGTATTAAAATCGAATGTCATAGAATGTGTTGGTTTTATTTTTCCACCAACATTTATTTCTAACTTACCATCTAAGTTAATACTAGTAGTTGTACTAGTAGTAAGAAACTTTGTAAAATTAGCACTAATAGTAACATCTACTAATTCACCACTAGCAGGGAAGTTAGCACTATCGAATTGACAATCATTATTACCATCAGATGTAGAATCAAAGACTATACTATCGCCATCTGCCGGTGCAGTTCCAGTTGAAGGACCTAATGGGTCTAACCAATTGTCTCCGTCGTTGGGGCTAGAATTAGCACTACCTTGCCAAAAATATGTTGTCCCTACCATTTATTCACCCACTTAACTTGTGAGCGAACCTGATAATTCACCGCTTGTTGTTCCACTCACTTTAGACGTAGTACCTTTAATATAAAATGCTGTACCACCTTTCTCTGTTATAACGGCTAAAGCATCTTCGGCTTGTTTTTCAAATGATGCTAATTGTTTGTTGAATCTAATATCTGATGTACCTTGGTCTTTTTCGGGTACAACCGCAGGTATAGTATCTATAAGAACTCTTAGACAGTCTACGCATACTACTAGTTTGATAGCAGTTTCTACTTCTGCTGTTGTTGGTGCGTTTGTAGAATCTACACCGACATACCCTGTCTTTCTAGATTTCTTACTAATTTGTGTATTACGCATATTTACATATTCAATAATAGTACCACTATTTAGACCGCGTGGTCTGTTTAGCAAATCTCGTATTGTATTTACGGTAATATTAGTATCGAAGAGAGTATCACCATCTTCTATTACCAAATCTCCCATTACGAAAGCCATTTATTGCCACCTCAGAATCGTGTATCGTAGTCCGATGGAACATCAATAACTACCATGTTATTTGAAGGTTCGCTTATTCGGCCAACTACAACGACCCTGCGCGTAGCAAGAATCTTATGAGTCATTTCGCTATCGGGAAGCCAGTATAATGTTTTTCTAGGCTTATCCAAAAGTCTTAAAGGATGATTAGCGTATTTTTTACCTGCGTTTCGGTGTACCCTAACCATGT
>Ga0208644_1004702_pt1 | contig 10218 bp, 12 predicted proteins | sample VirMetDEL_Nov_18_FD_184517 | JGI IMG/M metagenome (GOLD analysis project Ga0208644, IMG submission 184517) | Aqueous microbial communities from the Delaware River and Bay under freshwater to marine salinity gradient to study organic matter... | ecosystem: Environmental > Aquatic > Marine >...
TGATGTAGCAAACACGTTCACCGCAGACCAGACAATCAGTGCAGAGCTTACTGCGGATAGCTACAACGAATCTTACAATGCGGTTACATCCACATCTAATGCGACCACGGTGGACTGCGAGACAGGCAACGTCTTTAGCCACACCCTGACTGAAAACACCACCTTCACCTTTAGCAATCCCCCGGCTTCTGGGACAGCCTATGCTTTCTCTCTGCGAGTTGTTCAGGACGCTAGTGCGTCAGGATACACGGTCACATGGCCCGGTGCGGTTGATTGGCCTTCTGCTACGGCCCCTACGCTTACCGCCACCGCAGACGCGGTTGATTGGTTTGTTTTCTCTACCGTTGACGGTGGAACAACTTGGTATGGATTTACTTCGGGACAGGCGCTCGCATAATGAGTAACTTCACCAAGTTAATGCAACAAGCCGCCGCTGGTGTTGGCGGTGGTGATTTCTATCCGTATACGATAGATTACTCTTGTAGGTTTAATAATGCTGATAACGCTTATCTGGCAAAAACTTTTTCAACTACACCTACCAGCAGAACTACCTGCACAGATAGCGTTTGGGTAAAACTTACCGGAAAAGGAAATGGCTACAATGTAAATTTTCTTTTAGGTACAGGCGGGAACTGGGAGGCGCTGTCATTTGTTGAGCCGACTAATACTAATGGCTGGAGAGCAGACCAGATTAGGTCAACAGGAATGACCTCCACTCAACCTACTCTTAGAACAACATCTGTGTATAGAGACTATGGTGGCTGGTTTCATTTTATGAGGGTATGGGACTCAACCAACGCCACAGCAGCAGACAGACATAGGCTTTACATAAATGGTGTGCGATTAACAGATTTTGACGAGCAGGTTAATGCCTCCTTAAACCAACAGCTTGTAGAATGGTTAAGCACATCAGGCGCAACTAATATCGGTATAAGCGGTGGGTCAACTGTTCAATCATTTGATGGCTACATGGCAGAAGTTGTTGTTCTTGACGGAACGGCCGCTTCCCCAACAGATTTGGGGGAACTTAAAAACGGTGTCTGGGTTCCCAAAAACCCCAGTGGACTGTCTTTCGGTAATAACGGCTTCTACTTAGACTTCTCCAACTCTGCCGCACTCGGCACAGACGTATCAGGCAACGGTAACAATTTCACATCTTCAGGGCTGACAAGTTCAGACCAGATGATTGATACGCCTACTAATAACTTTGCTACGTTGAATTCTTTGGCTTCTTCTGTAAGAACCACATTGTCAGATGGGAATTTAGTTAGTTTCGGAAACAACAGTATAGAAGATAGTGTTGACTATTCAACAATAGCTGTTACTTCAGGTAAGTGGTACTGGGAAGAAAAAATAAATGCTATTTCTTCAGCCGCATCATATCCTTGTGTTGGTGTAGCCAGAATTATACAACAACCCTCTAATGGTAAATACACAGGCGATTCTAGCGGTGGCGGTGTTGGTTATTTTAGAACTGGTGCTGTCCACAAAGAAGGAAGCAGTGTTGCTACTTACGCTACATTTACAACTAATGATGTGATAGGTGTGGCGTTAGATGTAGATAATTTAGAGATAAAGTTTTATAAAAATGGAACACTTCAGGGAACCGTTACAGGTCTAACAAGTTCCATTTACTATATGTCTAATACAAATTATTACAATTCTCAAACAACTAGTAACTTTGGTCAGTCCTCTTTTGCTTACACACCGCCCACAGGTTTTGAAGCTCTATCCACAGCCAACCTCCCAGAACCCACAATCGGGCCTAACTCTACCACTAAAACTGATGAAGTCTTTGATGTTGTACTCTACACAGGCAACGGCACAGCTATCGGTAGTGGGGGCAAGACTATATCAGATTACAACTTCCAGCCTGACATGGTGTGGATAAAAGATAGAAGTTCGTCAACTCAAGGCCCAATGTTTACGGTAACTAGAGGCCCAACCAAGTATGTCAATGTAGATGGCGGTAACTATGAAGTAACTGATACCGAAAGTTTAACTTCTTTTACTTCTACAGGGTTTACATTAGGTAGCAGTTCAAATGTAAATGCCAATGGAAATAGTTATTTTTCTTGTGCGTGGAAAGGTGGAACTGAAGTAAGCAACACTGACGGAAGTATTACATCAAATGTTTCAGCGAATACCGACACAGGTATTTCTATTATTGAATGGACAGGAACAGGAACCGCAGGAACTATAGGGCATGGTCTTGGAGTTGTACCTGATTTCATTGACTATAAGAGGCTACCTTCTGCTGACTCTGGGCATTTAACTTGGTTAAGTTCAGACCCAACATCTATGCTGTATTTAAGTTATACCGATGGAACAGCTAGCGCCAGATACACAAATTACATGAACGCACAACCTACAACGTCAACAATACCTGTTACTACACTGTACGAAATAAATGCTAGTGGGATTGCATATCAGGCTATGTGCTTTGCGGAAAAAGAGAACTTTAGCAAAATCACAAAATATACATCTAATGCTTCTACAGATGGGCCGTTTATTTATTGTGGGTTCCTTCCCAAATGGGTGTTAATAAAAAGTGCTAATTTAAACTCTACAAACTGGCTTTTGCTTGATGTAGAAAGAGACACCTATAATGTTGCAGACCATACTTGGCTTATTTCACAGTTAGGTCAGGCAGAATCCACAGCAAATGACTTTATAGATATTCTTTCAAATGGGATTAAAGTTAGAAGCACTAACACCCAAGTAAATTCAAGTGGGGGTTATTACCTGATAGCATTCGCAGAAAACCCCTTCAAATACGCAAACGCAAGGTAACAGACAATGACTAAGGTTAGAGATTTTGCAAACATAGCTTCAGGACTTACTGCTACTGCTACAGAATTAAATTATTGTGACGGTGTTACTTCTAATATACAGACGCAAATTAACAGTAACAGTTCTATAGTTTTGCAACAGATAACAACGTATACATCAAGTGGAACATGGACAAAGCCAGCGGGTTGTTCTTATGTATTAGTTAAGTTATGCGGCGGCGGTGGCGCTGGTAGTAATTATGGAAGTGGATCGCCGGGCGCTGGCTGGGTAGGGTGCGGCGGTGGCGCTGGTGGTTATTCAGAAAAGTGGATTGATGTCAGTGCAATATCTAGCGAAACAGTCACCGTAGGTGGACAGGGTGGTACATCATCTTTTGGTAGCCACCTTTCAGCTACGGGTGGAGCTAATGGTAGTGCTGGGCAAAACTCAAGCACTCTCGGCGGCGCTGGTGGCGCAGGAACTGGCGGCGATATAAACCTTAATGGGGGAGATGGACAAACAGGGACAGGTGCTATTTATGGTGATGGGGGAGCAGGTTCTGGTAGTTGCAGTGGTGGCGCTTCTTACTTTGGTGGTGGCGGTAGAGGCGGCAATACATACTACAGCACAACATCAAATAGTAATGGTGCTGCTGGAAAGGCTTACGGCTCTGGTGGCGGCGGTAGTGGCTATTATGGCGCCGGTGCCGCTGGCAAAGGCGGTATAGTAATTGTTTACGAATACGGTTCATAATTATGAAAGCATTCAAAATTGAAAATAACGTAGTAGCTAACATCATAGAGGTTGATGATATAAACTTTTGTGAAGGATTAATCGAGGCTACGGATGACGATTTTTATGTTAGTGTTGGCGATCAATATGAAAATGGTGTTTTCATATCTAACCAGCCTACACCTTCTCAAGAAGAAATAGAGAACAATTTAAGAAATTATCGCAACTTCCTTTTATTAAATTGCGATTGGACTATGTTACCGGATGCAAAATTATCTGATGAGTCTAAATCAGCATGGGAAACATATCGGCAATCGTTGCGTGATTTACCAGCAACTGCGGGCTGGCCTGAAAACATTATCTGGCCTGTCAGCCCGTAACTTTTTGAATAACTCACTCAGAACGAAACAAAAAAATGTTATACAGCCCGTATAGTCGGAACAAGAAACGCGCCGTTTTAAAACAGGCTAAAGGTATTGAACAATGAGATACTACGATATCACCAACTCAACCATAATTAGCGAAAGGCAGATACGCAACGCTAACCCGAACACCAGCTTTGCGTTGCCTCTTAGTGATGCGGCTCTGGCTGGCCTGAACATGGCTAAACTGCTGGAGGATGCACGTCCTTCCTATGATGCTGACACCCAGACTGTCATTGAGGGTGCTGTTGAGGAGCGCAGTGGTTCCTACTACCAGACCTTCAGCGTCATAGACCGCAGTGCTGGGGCCATAGCCAATGACTTGGCTAACAAGAAATCACAGGTTCGCGCACAGCGTAACGCACGGCTGGCTGAGACTGACTGGGCCATGATGCCGGACTCTCCTCTCATAGACTACGACAAGGGCATCATGGCAAGCTACCGTACTGCACTGCGTGATGTCCCGGCACAGGCTGGGTTCCCGAACAACGCCCTTCCCGAAGGCCCAGACCAGAGGCCTTACGAAAGCTGGACATATAACTCTACAAATTTTATCTGGGAAGCACCCCTGCCCAAGCCGGATGGCAATGCTGTATGGGATGAAGACGCGTATCAAGCCGACAACACAACTGGTTGGGTCACATTTTAGTTTTTATGCGAGTAGTTAGAAATGATAGAGGTAGCCGCCGCGTTGTCCGTAGCAAATGCGGCCTTCAACGCCATCAAAGCTGGTGTAGATCGTGGCAAGGAACTGCACGAAATGGCTGGCGCCCTATCGAAATTTTTTGACGCGAATGAGACAATAAACGAAGCACGGATAAAGAACCAAGAAACGTCGGCTACAGTTAAGTTTTTAGCCGGGAAAAGCGTCGAGGAGGAGGCAATGGAACTGGCCCTCCGAAAACGCGAGATGGACATGAAGTACAAGGCTTTGAGAGAATTGTTCATCTACAGTGGTAATGGCGAGACTTTTAAGGATTTTGAGCGCCAACGCAGGATTATCCGGCAAAGGCGGTACGAAGCGGCTAGGACAATCGCCAAGCGTAGAAGCGACATGATTGATTTTGTTATAATTCTTGTCGGTATTGGGATTGCCACGGGCGTCCTTGTATTTATGGCTACTTTTGTGAATGCGGCGAGTGCCGACCAACATTTTTATTTATAGGAAGTATGATGGCTACTGCAAAGAAAAAGGTGCCCCCTAAAGCCGTAAAAACCCCAAAAAGAACGGTACAACAGGATGTTGCGGAAGCCCTCAATCGACTAAATCTGCACGAACATGAATGCGCTTTGCGCTATAAATCCATTGAAGAGCGGTTATCCGCTGGCAGTGAGAAATTCGACAAGTTAGAAAAACTAGTCTGGGGGGTTTACCCCTTCATCCTATTACTTTTTGTCGTCGAGAAATTTGGCGGGTAGGGTAAAAATATGATTATATTCAAGAAGATAGGTGAGTATTGCTGGAGTTATATGCAGACCGCCACCGTTGAACAAATAGGTATGGCTGTTAGCGGCATCGCACTGGCTATGCTTGTACTGGCTGTCCTATGAAATTCGACAAGTTAAAAGGACTGATAGGGGGTATTGCGCCCACCATCGGTACGGCTATGGGAGGCCCTCTGGGCGGCATGGCGGGTCAAGTCTTGGCAGGGGTACTGGGTTGTGAACCGACCCCACAGGCCATCGAGACAGCGTTTGAGACGGTAACCCCCGAACAGCTTGCGGAGATCAAGAAGGCCGAATTGAAGTTTGAAGCCAAGATGAAGGAACTCGACGTTGATCTTTTCAAGCTGGAAAGCAAGGACAAGCAGGACGCCCGTAAGCACTTTGCCCGTGACTGGACGGCTAAATCTATTGGTCTGATTATGGTTCTGTTTTTCTGCGCTTATATCGCCATGATCACCATCATGCCGCCAGAACAAAATAGCATGGAACTCATTAATTTGGTGCTAGGTTACATGGGTGGGCTGGTGTCCGCCGTTATTAGCTTCTATTTTGGGGCTTCATCTTCAGACAATGGCAAAGCAGACTAATAATTTTGAACTTCTTCAGGAAGGCAAGGGCGTCAAGGGCACGTCTATCGGTCGCGGCGCGTTCAAAAGGAGCACCATGAGCAAGGCTCAGAAGCGCAACCACAAGCGGTACAGGGGTCAGGGCTGATGGCTGACAGATTAATTGAGATGTTGCGCAGGCACGAAGGGGTCCGCAACCATGTTTATCTTGATTCAGAGGGCCTCGAGACCATCGGAGTCGGCAGGTGTATCGCAGAGGGATCATTGGGGCTGTCTGACGATGAGGTGGACTATCTCTTGGCTAACGACTTAAAGCGTTGCATTGAGGAGCTAAAGACGTTTGACTGGTACGAGAAGCTGGACCCAGTGCGTCAGGACGTGATGATTTCGCTGTGCTTTAATCTGGGCCTTACACGCCTGCTTAAGTTTGAGAAGGCGCTGGCAGGTATGGAAAACAGCGATTGGGAGACCGCACGCGCTGAGTTCATGGACTCGCGCTGGAGTACCCAAGTGGGCCAGCGTGCAGTAGAATTGACCGATATGCTTGTCACGGGTAAATATCTGGGTGCCTAAACATGTCCTTTTTCCGACTGGCCCTCAAACCGGGCATTGACAAACAGAACACCGAGTATGGCGCTGAGGGCGGCTGGACGGACGGCGATAACGTCCGTTTTCGCTATGGCCTGCCTGAAAAGATAGGCGGTTGGCAGGAGTATAACGGTGAATATCTGGTTGGGTTTGCCAGCGATATATTTTCTTGGACGTCACTCAATGGCACCCCCTATATGGCGGTTGGGACAGACCGAAAGCTGTATGTTGAAACAGGTGGTGCCTTTGTTGACATTACTCCTGTTCGTGAAACAACCGCCGCCGGTGATGTGACATTTTCAGCCTCTTCTGGGTCCACAACAATTACAGTTTCTGATACTGCTCACGGCGCTATCGAGGGTGACTTTGTTACTTTTTCAGGGGCAGTTTCTCTGGGCGGTCAGATAACCGCAGATGTCCTTAACAGTGAATACGAAATTACCTCAATTGTTGATGCCAATAGTTACACTATAACTGCTCCGGTAAGTGCCGATGGTTCTGATACAGGAAATGGTGGAGGCGCAGTAGTTGGCGCGTACCAAATTAATGTCGGTTCTGACATTAGTTATTTTGATTTTGGGTGGGGTGTAGGTGCATGGGGTCTCGAGACGTGGGGAACTCCAAGAACAGCCGGAGCAGGCGTAGCACTGTCCGCAAGAATCTGGCAGTTTGACATATTTGGCGAAGACCTAATTTGTCAATACACCGATGGCGCAACCTATTACTGGGATTTAAGTGCAGGCACCAGTAATCGTGCAACAGTTCTTGCAAACGCTCCAACTTCCAGTAAGTACGCTATCATATCAACCCCAGATAGGCACCTTGTCCTTCTTGGCACGGAGACCACAATAGGTGATGCCGCCACACAAGACCCAATGTTTGTGCGTTTCTCAAACCAAGAAGACGTAAATACATGGGCGGAAAGTGCCACTAACACTGCGGGTGGACAACGTCTTTCGGACGGTAATCTGATTGTTAGTGCGTTGCGATCTCGAGGTCAGATACTGATACTCACTGATACTTCGTTACATGGCATGCAGTTTATTGGTCCTCCCTATACTTTCGGGTTTAACCAGCTTGGCGCAAACTGCGGATGTAGTGGCCCCCACGCCGCAATTGATGTGAATGGTGTGGCCTTTTGGATGGGCAAGGAAGCGTTTTATGTGTTCGATGGTACAGTGAAGAAACTGCCATCCACTGTCCAAGATTATGTCTTTGAGGATATCAACCTCGTGCAGTCGTACAAGATTGCCGCTTCCTTGAATAGTCAGTTTAACGAAATTACATGGTTCTACTGTAGCGCAGGCAGTAATTATGTGGATCGTTGTGTCACCTACAACTATCTGGAGAATGTATGGGCAATTGGGACCCTGTCTCGCACCGCATGGCAGGATGTAGGGGCCTACGATTATCCGATGGCTACTGCGTACCTTAGAACCAGTACCGCAAATACCATAGATACGATTTACGGCCTGACCGCAGGCAGAACGATGGTCTATCAACAGGAGTTTGGCAAGAACGCCAATGGCGATCCTATGACCGCCTTCATCACCTCCGGCTATTTTGACATCGGTGACGGTGATCAGATGATGTACATGAAGCGATTTATTCCTGACTTCAAGGACCAGAACGGCGATCTGACGGTAAATCTTTACCTGCGTGCCTACCCACAGGCCAGTGCCACATCAAGTTCGCTTGATCCCTATGTCATTACGCCTACCACGCAGAAGGTTGATACCAGAGCGCGTGGTCGGCAGATTCAATTAAAAATTACCAGTGATGAAGTGGATACGTCGTGGCGCTATGGCACAATGCGCGTGGACATTCAACCTGATGGCCTACGATGAGCAAGATACAGAATGTCCGATTACCTAACGCGGCGACAGGCGAATACAACCCAGAGCAATTCAACCAACTGGTGCGGTCGCTTGAGCAGATTATTTTTCAACTTAATTCTACTTACACGCCAGTTACTAGCGAGAATACACTGTCTGCCGTGTCGTGGTTTGAATCCCGTGGCGGAGAGGACGAGTCAGTGGCAACACCAATAACCTTCCCATCGAGTTCGCTAGATGCTTTTGGTAGGCTCGTCACTGTCCAGCCGTATACGCTTTTTGACAGTCAGAACAGGTATGCAATAGACAGCCAGTTCGATACCGCACTTACCGGAAGTGGCACGACAACTTACCTTTCCAATGAGTCGTCCGTCTCTCTGGATGTAACTACCACAAGCGGAGATCAGGTTGTCAGACAGACCAAAAGAGTTATGCCATACCAGCCGGGAAAAGGGCTTGCTGTGTTGGCAACCTTTGTCATGGGCGACGCAAAAACTAATTTGCGGCAGAGGGTAGGCTATTTCAGCGAAGAGAATGGCGTTTTCTTGCAACAGAACGACAGCACGGTTTCATTTGTCCTGCGATCCAATTCAAGACCAACGCCCGGAACGCCGAGCGATGTCAGAACAGTTGATCAAGCGGACTGGAACGGCGACAAGATGGACGGCACCGGCCCAAGTGGCAGAACGCTTGACCTGACAAAAAATCAAATTTTGTACATGGATTTTGAGTGGCTTGGAACAGGCGATGTTCGTTGTGGATTCTTTGTGGATGGTCAGTTGGTTATCTGCCATACCTTCCATAACGACAACGAGTACACTTCGGTTTACATGCAGACCGCAATTTTGCCTGTGCGGTATGAAATCACTAACACCGGCACGACATCTAGCTCGACCAGCATGAAGCAGGTTTGCTCTTCCGTAATTTCAATGGGCGGCTATGAGGAAAGTTCCTCCAAAGGGTTTGCACGCAGAAGTTCCGCCCTTTCCTCAATCAGCACAACTTTCCTGCCTTTGATTTCAATCCGGTTGGCTTCTGGCTATACTGAAAGTGTCGTGCTGATTGATAAGCCAGTCGTTTTCCCTGTCACATCACAAGACTACGAAATTATTCTGTTGAAAAACCCCACATTGACCGGGGCGTCATGGGGAGCGATTCCCAATAGCTTTTCGGTCGAGTTTGATCAGTCTGCAACGTCTTACACCGGCGGAACGATTGTTTCGCAAACCTATTTGTCTTCGACGGTTCAGGCGGGAGGCATGACCGACGAGCTTGCCGATTACAATTGGGACCTTCAGTTGGGGACTACGATCAGTGGCACAAGCGACATCTACACCATTGCAGTGCGTACACTCTCAGCCACTCCCTCGGGATCGGCGTGGGCGTCACTGTCTTTCTTTGACCTGACGGACTAAAGCGATGGCGAACAGATATTTACATAAAGTAAGCATCCCGAGCGCGGCGACAGAAACCACGCTTTACACCGTGCCTGCCGCTACCACTGCGGTTGTCCGGTCCCTGCGCGTGACCAATGCGTCTTCAGGGGCAAGCCTGCTGACCGTGACTCAGTACGACAGTGGGGATGCCACGGCGCATTATGCTTTGCGAAACAGAAGTTTAGCGGTAAGTACGTCGCTGGATGTGTTCAACGGAGTGCCGTTCGTGATGGAGGAGGGCGATGTGCTGAAAGTCACGTCTTCCGAGGGTTCCGTGACTTTTTACCTGTCCTATATGGAAGTGGACAGGACGTAGTAAAAATCGCATAATGCTAGTAATTTCGCGTCCTCTGGCGCGCCGACCCTTGTGGTCCAGCAAAAAAATAACACTTAAACAGGTGCAAAAATGGCTGAAATGGCG
>Ga0208644_1004704_pt1 | contig 10218 bp, 13 predicted proteins | sample VirMetDEL_Nov_18_FD_184517 | JGI IMG/M metagenome (GOLD analysis project Ga0208644, IMG submission 184517) | Aqueous microbial communities from the Delaware River and Bay under freshwater to marine salinity gradient to study organic matter... | ecosystem: Environmental > Aquatic > Marine >...
GGGTTAACACTTCAAATCAAATTACAGAGATTGACTTTAATAATTCAGCAGCAGGAAGTTATGGAACAAAAACAATAATTAAAGTATGGGGAGCTGACTAAGAAATGGCTTGGGCTAAAAATGGAACTCCAAATACGTTAGGAAGTGCAGGAGATGCTTTGGAAATTACAGATTTAACAGCAAAACAGTTTAATCAATTCTTATTTCATGGATTACCCGTAGGGAGCACAGCGTATGGACATTTAAGATTTAACGCTAATAGTAATAATGTTTATGCACAAAGGTATTCAGATAACGGAGCGGGTGAGTCAACAACTACATCAATATCTAATATTTATGGTAATGCAAATTCAACAAGTGCAGACCAATTTGATGTTTGGTATGTTATTTCTATAAGTGGAGAAGAAAAATTAATTATTGGATTTCCTGTGGATTCTAATGGAAGTGGAGCAACTAACGTTCCAAATCGTAGAGAGATTGTTGGGAAATTTGTTCCTAGTCCAGATGCAGACATAACAGCAGTAGAACAAGATAATCAAGGAACGAGTGATTGGGATACAAATACAAATCTATCAGCAATAGGAACAGATTAGTTTTGGAGAAAGAAATGGAATACTATGAGAGAATAAATCAAGGGGATTTTTATCTCTGTGACCGTTGTAATGTAGCAAAACTAAACGACTATGAATACGAGAATAACGTTAGGGATATTGTAGGAAGTGAGGAAAAAATGAGATACTGTGACGAGTGCAGGAATTGGATTATATTAAAAAAATGGAAATGTGAAGTATGTAACGCATCAGGAACTCATAGAAGTGAAAGACTACTTATTAAGATGTGCTGTAATAAAGAGGTAACATGGCTAGAATAGAAAGAATCGATAATGAGGATTCCTTTGAAACAATCTTCAAGATTGAATTAGGCAACGGAAGTCACCAAGAAGTTAGGGTTCCAATATTCATGGCTAATTTTGTAGAAACTCAAATTAATGCTGGATTTAACTTCGATCAAGAAAGACTACGCAAAGGCAATAAAACAGTATTAGATTGACAACTGCCTATCTATTAGAGGCAGGAGTAGATAATTATCTCCTAGAAGATGGCTCTGGCGTTTATCTCGTAGATGAGAGAATTATCAACAAGAATGAAACAGTAGGAATTACTGAAAATGTCCAGCCACATTGGACTAAGGTTATCACTAACATTATAGAATTATCAGAAACAAACAACATAGCAAAAGGATTCGTTAAGGTAGTTTCTGACATAGTTGGACTTGTATTTGCAAATAACAAAAAGATTAGAAACCAAAACTATCTGCTAGAGGATAACACTAATGATGCCTTACTCTTAGAGGACGGTTCTGGATTATATCTCGTTGACGTACTTCTTGCCAACATATCTGAAACAGTTGGTGTGACAGAATCATCAAACAGGGTAATTGGACTACTCAAACAGATAGCAGATACTATTGGATTTACTGATGCAAGTAACTATGTAACTGGATTCTTTAAGGTTGTAACATCAGCACTCGTTACACTAGAGGACGCAATAAACAAACTGCTAACAGAGGTCAACACATATCTGCTAGAGGACAGTTCAGGAAGATACCAGACAGAGGAAGATACCAGCCTATATCTGCTTGACCAATTACTAATTATCAGGGTTCAGGATACTGTTGTAGGAATTACAGAGGCAGTAAACAAATTCTTAGGTCCAGTTAAACAAGTATTAGATACAGTTCAACTTACAGAGGCAGTTAACAGACTAGGAACACTAAAGAGAAACATATCCAGCACATTAGGACTAACAGAGGCAAACAACAGGGCTATGGTAATGTTCAGAAATGTTGCCACCTCAACTCTTGGAATCACAGAAGCATCTAACAGACTAGGTGGATTAATCAGAAACATATCCTCAACATTGGGATTAACAGAGGCTAGTAACTATCTTAGAGGTCGGCTCCAGAATATTGCAGATACGGTAGGAATTACAGAAGCTAGTAACATTATCACAGGTATAGTCAAGGTAATAGCAGAAACAGTAGGATTAACAGACCTTATCAACAGAATTAGAATCGTCTTTATCTCTAACAATGTAGGCGACTTTGTATCAACCAGTTCCATTGATTTGAGCATATTCACAGTATATGATTCCTATGACTTTGAAAGCATGACAGTTATAGATTCTTATAACTTTGGCGACTTTATCATAATTGACGATAACTAATGGCAAACGGTTCAGAAATAACTATTGGTAGTGAAGATGTAGGAACCATCATAAAGGGAACTGCAAAGACACGAACAGACGGAACAGACTCGGTTATCGACTTGAATGACCTTTCTGCTATAACAATACTTCTAAGAGATCCAGACGGAGCAGTAACATCACATACAGCCACAGCAGTTAATGGTGACGGTGGAACAGATGGAATATGGTCATTCACAACAGCATCAGCAATATTTACATTGAATCCTGGAGTTTGGCAAATACAAGCAAAATACACATTTGCTAGTGGAAACATATTCTACTCTAACTGGAAAACTGTCAATATTGGTGAGGTATTATCTTGACCTCATTAGACCTTTTTGCGATTAAAGAAAGAGTAGTTGAAATATTAAAATCTGATACTACTAATCTTTGGGATTCTACACCAAGCAGTAGGACAAAGTTTAGAAAGATTGAAGCTGGAGCTCCTAGTCCAAAAGCAATACAGGAACCACCATTACCTAGATGCTGGGTAACTTCAGATCAAAACGTTGCAACACAAACTCATCATCTTGTAGTAACAAACAATCAGGGTAATGGTGAAGAATGGGATATTAGATTATTGATATACATGGTAGTAGAGGCAAAAGATGGACCAAAGACAGAGGAAGATATTGATGATTTCACAAAGTCAATAGTAGAATTACTTGATAACAATTATGATTTAAGGGAACCAGGTGGACTAGAATCCACAAGACTTGCAGAAGCATCAGAGATAATAGCAATTACTGACCTACCAGCCATGTTTAAAGGCGACAGGGTAAAAGGCAGGGTTATTCGACTAAAGGTCATAGTGAGAGCTTAATTAATTCTCTTTATATTATGTTAGGTGATATTAGACTATATGGCTAATCTTGGTGAAATTACAGAAATTGTTAACGCATCAGAACTAACCCTAGAGGTGGGAGCCGATAATTACATTTTACTTACTAACCTTAATCTACATATAGGTAGAACAGAGGACAGAATTGCCACTACTGATGGTGGAGCCTTATACACATACGGTAAGGGAGATAACTATTTTACAGCCACATTACTTGTTTCAACACCTGAATTATCATCATTAAACACATTATCACAGATTGACTCTGACGGTGATATGACTTCTACTGCATGGAAAATCGTAGCAAAAGACGTAAGCGGATCAACTAAAACATTTGCTGCCACAGGTGTGTTAAGAGATTATGATGTAGCAAAACCATCAGAGGGTAAAGTTTCCATTGATATATTTGTGAGAATTACTGGCGACACTATTACAATATCTTAGGTGATTTCATGGGAAAATTTTCCGATAAAATAAACGGAATGATTCAAAGGGTTCTGGAAAGTGCCGAGTTCACATCAGCATCACCTGGATTCATTAACACACTTATTCAGATTAACGCTATTGAGAATCCAGACTTTGAACAGGACATTAAAGACCTTATCAAAGAAGAATCCAAACAGGTAATAGAAAAGCCAAATGATGAGGCAGTAAAACAGAAAAGACAAGTAAGTAACATAAAAGACAAAATTGACCTTTGGGATAAGGGTAATGTTGGTAACATTCATAATTTCACAGCAGAACAGTTTGGTAACGTAAGACAACTTGCAACAAATCCAACAGGGTTTATGCTTAACACATTTATGAGAAAATTTGCAAAAGGTGCAGGAGTAGTAGCACTAGCCTTATTGATATTTGAGGCAGTTAAATGGATTATAGGAGAATTAATGAAACCTGGAAGAATGTTAGACATTAGATTTAGACGTACAGTTGAAAAAGAGATACTAGCATTTAGAAGCAGGGAAGAAAAACAAAGACTACAACAAGGATTTAGTAATGTAATAGTTACCTCAATAGGCGGACTAAGAGGTGGAGAGGGTATGACATTTAACACATATAGAACTGTTGCATCAGGACAATCATTATTTCCAAAGAACTTTATCCCACCTCAAATGGTAGCAGAGGGCTTACCACTTAGCAAAAGTCATGGTAAAAGAACGAGGTTCGGTAGATAATGGCAGGAGAAAATGCGTATATCTGGCAAGTTCAAGCAAGTGCAGGAAGTGGACAAAGAACAACAGCAGGAGATACCCACACACAATCATTTAACAATACTGGTAAGGTTCCAAGCGGTGGAGCATATATTTCTGACATTAGTGTAGATTTTAGACGAGCAGTTCCAGAAAATGAGGCAGTAGATGCTGATAACAATGAGATTCAAGACATGGGCATAGGTGGACTAGACATTATAATTAAAGGTGTGTCTGGTGACGTTGATAATGATACCGCATCAAATCTTGTCAACAAGTTTAGCAAATGGCTACAAGATGGAAATACTACGACAGGATATACCAAAGGACGATACGGATTAACATTGGAAAATATGCCACAATGGGACGTTGAACCAACATCTACTTATGGTTATCACATTAGATATGCAAGGTTTAACTATATTGGTGAAAAGCGTGACCTTGTAGAATTTGAAATAGCATTAGCATTGGGTGGTGACTTGGCAACTGCCATCTAATTATTCTAGTCTTACCGTAACATGGTATGATGAAACAGGCGGTTATTCAACTAGTGCAAACATCACAGCAGATGTAAAATCCATTCCATTATTTACCGATACTGGAACAGGTGAGGTAAATCAAGCCAGAGTTATTCTTAGGGCATTAGATGGAAACTATATCGTATCAGGTAACAAGGTTGATGTTTATGATAGGATTCAAATTCAATGCACAGACTTGGGTGGAAACAGTTATGACAGAACATTTGAAGTTATTGATATTATTCCAAGTCAGGGCAAAGGTGAGGGAACTCTATTAACCCTTGATTGTATGGGAATAGAATATCATACTCAACATATCCATGTAGTCAAGCCATATTACTTTGAGAACGCATACAATGTCATTGATGATCTTGGAGATATGTATGAGGAAAACAACGGTTCAAGACAACCTTTAATTTCTAATCACGATACAGTTTGGAATGGCACAGTTGGAAACGGGCTGCCAAAATTTACACTAAATAACTATGAGTATGGAATAGCAGAAGATACTGTCTATAACAGAATGATGGACGTAGTAGAAAAACTAGGAGCATCAGTTTCAGCAGGTGGAGCATTGACATTTTATGAGTTATCATTTACAACACCAGCAGTAAATCAAATAGCATTAAGGGCAAGAGCATCAGGTGACAATACGCCATCAGTTACAATACAAAACGCAAAGGTAACTAATCCAAAGACAGTAGGAGAGCAAGAGGGAATGTTATCAATCCCAACAGGAACTAATGTTTTAGCATGGGGTAGTTCAGAGCATGGAACCTTGCCAGTAGATTATAGCAGATACATGAGTGGAACTGAATTTTTCTATTTCAGACCTGAATGGAGTGCTAGTGTGACATATCCACAAAACGCCAAAGTTAAGGTAACAAACACATCAACACGGATAGCCAAACATTATGTATCTGACACAAATAACAATACATCAACGCCACCTACCAACTGGACACAGATTGATATGTCTGATTCAACAGGAGAGGTAAATGGCGATAATGTTCAATACTCACCTTGGACAGATGATAAGGCACAGTTATGGAAAAACAGTATGGCAAATCCTAGTGGTGTATTACATAGTGGAGCAAACTTTGCTTGGGACATGAATCTGGTAATATGGGACGACGGTTATTTTAGAACATGGGTTGATGCACTAGCCACCAATGATTCACAGTTATCTGGACTTATTGACAACGGTGCAAACAATGAGGGATATGCTTATGACTATACAGATGTGACAACACTACCAAGAGGATTTAGGGTTCTTGTAAATAGTGCAACTCCAACAGGTGCGTTGGCAAACTTTGCTAATATGATAGCAGAATGGACAGGAACGGAATGGAGAAAGAAATATAGTTTTGATTCAAACAATGACAAAATCCAAGTAGCGGTATTAAATGTAGCAATAGTCTATGAGGGTGATAACTTTGGAACTACACCAACATGGACAGCAAAGAATACAGCAGACTATGGTAACGATTGTTTCCACCCTGTTTCAAGTGTTACAAATGTAGCTGGTGTTGACTTGATAAATGGAACGCCAAGAAGTGATATTACTGATAATACTACATATCCTGACATTACAAAAGACGGAAGTAAGTTTGCCAAGAATCTTAATTCAGCATTGAAATTCACTTATACATGGTCAGATATTATCAGTTCAACAATCAATACCGCAACTGGTGAATGGTATAAGAGAGGTGCATGGGCTTGTTTCAGACTACCATATCCTGTATGTGATTATAATAGCATATCAGAAACAGTTGGTTCAATATACAAACCAGCCACTCTTGATGTTCAAAATATGCACAACTTATCAAACGGTAATAGGGGATTTAATCAAGGTTCAGCATCAGAGGATCTTGGACAGATTAACGGTATTGCTTTCTGGATAAAGTTTGAAATCACATCAGGACTTGATATTGATGCAAATGACCAATTTAGGGTATTTATGATTGACAGTTCTGACAACATTGTATATGCTGACTTTAATGTTGGTTTTAGACAAACATGGGAAGATATTAGAGTTCCTATTTCATCATTTAGAATTTACAGAGGCAGGAAACCAGCATACGGATTAGACAATGCTTTCACACTTGTGCCACCTAAAGACTTGGGTGTAGTAAATCAGTTTGAATGGCGTAACGTAAAATTCATTGGCATACAATGGCTTGTTAGTTATGACGAGTTTGGTAGATACAATCCATCAGCAAACATATTAGATGATGCAACACCCGAAGTTGTGTTTAATAATGTATTTGGTGGTAGCGTTAATCTATACATAGACGGATTTAGATTCACAAAACCATTACTTGTAACAAGTGGTCAAAACACAACAAGAAACCTAGAGCCAAACTTTTTACAACGTGGAAACATATCAAACTATTGGCAATTACTTAATGATGCAAAGTCACAGTTAGAAATAGAGAAATTCCAACACAAGGAGTTTAATATAGAAAGTTCAGGTGATGATATATTTGACGTTCCATTTGGTGATTCGTTTTACCTGTATAATGACCAGTTAGTAGATGATTCTGACAATGGTGCAAATACCATAAAGTTAGTAGCAAAGAGAATAGAATACAGTATTACAAAACCACAGCAAGGACCAGGTGGATTAAGACGTAGAATAAACGGAGCAAAGGTGTTCACATAATGGGTAAGGCAAGACGATACAATTCATACGATCATGCAGTAGCCGAGTCAAGAAAACAGGTAGAGGCTTTTGGTAATATTAGACAGACTTTTTCAGGAATTACATCATCTTTTGCGTCAGCTCCAAAAGGCGTGGCACAATCTTTAAGGAAATCAACACTATTAGACGTTGAGAAAGGTGCAGAGTTAAGAGGACCAATAGGATTTACAGCCACATCAGGTGCAATAGATGCCACAAATCAACTTGATTTAACAAAAGATTCTGCTGGTAATGTCAAGAAACTAAGAGGATTAATCTTTGTATCTAGTGCAACAGCATCAACATTAGATGAGGTAATAGGTAAATTATATGACGGTCAAATGGTAATACTAACAGGAATATCAGGACAGACAGCAATTACAATAACTCACGCAAGTGGTGTAGCAGGGCAAATATTATGTCCAGGAGATACTAATTATACACTATCAGATGATGAGTCAGTTGTGCTAGTCCATGATGTAATTAACGCCACACAACCAACATGGAGATTGGTAGCAAGTTCTGGCACAGGTGGAGCCACATCACTTAACAACCTATCAGATGTAACATTAACAAGTCCAGTAAATAATGATGTGTTAAAGTATAACGGTTCAGCATGGGTAAATGATTCTGCACTAACTCTTACAACTCTTGGTGTAACATCATCATTCAGCTCAACAGGAACTACAATACTTGGAGATACAACATCAGATACCATATCATTTGTTGGTAGAATTAATACAGACTTTGTCCCACTTACTGACAATGCCTTTGATTTGGGAAGTGCAACAAGGGAATGGAAAGACCTGTATATTGACGGAACTGCAAACATAGATACTGCAACAATAGGTTCTGGAACTGCCACAACATTTACCGCAACATCATCATTAACCTGTACGGGAACCACAATACTTGGCGACAATGCAACAGATGGAATTAATGTAGTAGGAAACATTGACACAGATGTGGCAATAGATGGCGGTAATGTAATAAAGGCTTATGACGCACAGGAGATAGGATTTCAGGTAACTAACGATTCCATAACAACTGGAACAGAGGGAACCATTCAACTGCCCTGGTTAGGTTCATCATCTGCAACAAAAGCAGCAGCAGACACAGACTTTGGTAATTCTACTGCCTGTTGTGGAATAAATGAGATAGGTGGAACCCCGACATTCCTAGTGAGAAAATCAGATGGCTCATGGTGGGGAGTAGCGTTAAGTTCATTCTTCCCATAACATTTTTATCTTATTACGACAATCAGATTTATGGCAACAATCATAGATATTGTGGACTATATCACAGTATTGAGAAACGAGATACAAAAGAAAGATTCAATCATTCAAACATTACAAACACAGTTAGAAGAAATAAATAGAAGAAAAGATTCAAAGAATTAATGAAGTGTGCTAATCATTTTTGTGAAAACAATCTTACAGACTATCAGGAAAAGAAACTATTGCCAAACAAATTCACAAAGGACAGACTTTGCCTATACTGTAAAAGGTATATGTATAAAGTAGAATATATCTCCTGCCTTGAATGTGGAAATATGATGATGCCAAGTTTTCAACAATTATACTGTAAGACTTGTTTTAGAACCAGGAGAAACCAACAGCAAAGAGAAAGAAAACGATTAAATAATCGTAAGGTGTGTGTCTAAGTATGCCAAAGAATCCAGACAAAGTTGCAGGAAATAGTGGACCATGTTTCAAATGTGGTAACGTTATGTTCTGTAATGAAATCGAATATCAAGGTGAAAAGAAACTACAATGGCAAGGAGCAGATGGAAAAGCACACTATGACAAAGATGCAAACTGTAAGGGTGTAGCACAAAGAGTAGCAAACACCGTACAGGCAATCAAGACACAGAAAATCAAGTTAGAGGACGTTAAACTAGATGTTCCAGTTCTTGAAAAAGCACTATATGTGTCAAGAAGTGCAGCACAATTTCTCAAAGCCATAGAATATGTAGTCTATGAAGAATTAGGTCAGGACACACAACCAGCACATGCAGGATTATATACAAAGATAATTGCTGACAAACTGTTGAATGTTCCAAACCTACAACAAATACTAGAGAGTTTGAGGGAGAATAATGAGTAACCCAGCTCCACTTTTTTCTAATATGGATTATTACAAGAATACAACATTTATCAAGTTGATGAGAAAGTGGAACAAGTATCTACTTGACGACATTGATGATGAAAAACTATGCTATGAGATTGAAGAAACACTCATGTTTGATATGTGGCAAGAGGCTAGAAAATGGCTCAAGGAAAACAAAAACAAAACATATTGGAGAAAGAATTTTGGAAAGTGCTGAAATGATAATGCAGGATATGGCAGTAAGATTCTTTGATAACCAATGTTTTGTAACACACGACAAATTCAAAAAACGAGGATTTGTCATACATCATCTTTGGTATGTAGAGAATGATGTCAGGAGAGAAAACTACCCTAATGGGGAAAAGGGTAGGCTTCAATACCTGATTGACCTACGACCAATGGTCGAACAGATGCCATTTAGATTCATGCTGTTAAAGAACGGAATACATACAAGAATAGACCACCCAAGAAACGGCTTGGCAAGAATGAAAAAAGAGAATCAGACTAGATTATTTGTTGCAGTAATGATGACAAAGAAACCTGAAAGAATTATAAAGAAAAAGCATTACAAGAGGTATGGTAGAAAATGAGAATTAGAGAGGGCTTTTACAGGTCATACAAGACTCATAGT
>Ga0208644_1004705_pt1 | contig 10217 bp, 9 predicted proteins | sample VirMetDEL_Nov_18_FD_184517 | JGI IMG/M metagenome (GOLD analysis project Ga0208644, IMG submission 184517) | Aqueous microbial communities from the Delaware River and Bay under freshwater to marine salinity gradient to study organic matter... | ecosystem: Environmental > Aquatic > Marine >...
ATTAACTATCCCTCATTTATTCCCGCCTAAAGGTGCAAATGAAGCAACAACTTATCCGACACCTTATCAAAGTGTAGGCTCAAGAGGTGTTACAAACTTAGCATCTAAATTAATGCTAGCTTTATTTCCACCCCAAGCACCCTTCTTCAGATTAGATATTGATGACCTTATTTACAAACAGCTAGAAGGTAATCCTGAACAGAAAGCTACAATCGAAGAAGGTTTAGCTAAGATTGAAAAATCAATTATGGATATAATTGAAACCCATAATGATAGAGTGTCTGTTTATGAAGCTTTAAAACAATTAATTCTTGCAGGTAACGTCTTATTAAAATTAGGTGACGAAGGTTTACGAGTTATTCGATTAGAAAATTATGTAGTTAAAAGAGACCCTGAAGGAAAACTACTTACCATTATTATTAAAGAGCATATTTCAAGAGCATCACTTCCACCCAAATTACAATTAGAAATTCCTGAAGACACAGAGAATAAACAATTTTTACATTTATATACTCACATCTTTCGACAGAAGAATGGTTATAAATTAGTACAAGAAATTAGTAAGAAACAAGTTTTAACACAGACCTATACTTTTGAAAATATGCCTTTCATTCCTCTACGATTTAATCGTGTTGACGGAATGGATTATGGTCGAGGACATGTAGAAAGTTATTTAGGTGACTTAAAATCCTTAGAAGGTTTAACAAGAAGTATCTTAGAAGGTTCTTCTGCTTCATCTAAAATGTTATTTTTAGTTGCACCGAATGGTACAACAAGAGCCTCATCAATTGCAAAAGCACCGAATGGTGCAATCATTGAGGGTTCTGCAAATGATGTTTCTGTTTTACAAGCCAATAAGTTTGGAGACTTTAGAGTAGCTTTAGAAGCTTCTCAAAGAATAGAACAAAGATTACAGTTTGCATTTTTATTAAATGCTTCCGTACAACGACAAGCTGAAAGAGTAACAGCAACCGAAGTGCAGTTAGTAGCCAACGAACTACAAGATGCATTAGGTGGTGTGTATGGAATTTTAACAACAGAATTTCAGTTACCTTATTTAAAAGCAAAGATTGCTATATTAAGGAAACAGAAACTTTTACCTGAACTTCCTGAAAAAATAGTTAAGACAAAAATTATTGTAGGAATGGAAGCATTAGGTAGGGCTAGTGATAGAATTAAATTATTACAATTTATGTCAGACTTAGCAACAACACTAGGTGCTGAAACACTAGCAAAATATGTCAACCTTAATGATGCTATTAAGAAGTTTGCTATTGCAAATGGAATAGACACACAAGGTTTAATTAAATCACCTGAGCAAGTTCAACAAGAGATGCAACAACAACAGGCACTTCAAGCAGGTCAACAATTCTTAGACCCAAGAGTTATTACTAAAGCAGGTGAATTACTTAACGACAATAATCAAGCCGTAGAAATAAATGACAACGGTGCAAATATAGTTAATAAGGAGTAATCACTTATGAGTACACAAAGAGTGGAAATTAATCCTGATGATAATTCTATCTCATTAGAACAGTCAGCAGAAAATTTACAAAAAGAAGGTTTAATATTAACAGAGAACGGAACAGTTTCCGCAACTGAAAATACAACTTCTATATCAGAACCAAATACAGATATTCAATCATCTGAAGATAGACCTGAATGGCTACCTGAAAAATTCAAGACTGCCGAAGACATGGCAAAAGCTTATGCTGAACTAGAAAAGAAAATGTCTTCACCGCAAGAACCACAAACAGAGGAACAACCAGCGGAAGAACAAAAAGCAGTTGAAGAAACAACAGGTATTACTTTAGATAAATTCTATGATGAGTGGGTAGAAAAAGGTCAACTAAGTGAAAAAAGTTATGCTGAATTAGAGAAAACAGGTTTACCAAAAGAATTAGTAGACGGATATATTGAAGGTCAAAAAGCTTTAGCTGACCAACAAGTAAGTAAAATGCATAATACTGTTGGTGGTGAAGAAAATTATAAAAGTTTAATTGATTGGGCTTCTACTAATTTATCTGATGTTGAGAAGAAAGCATTTAACGATACACTAGATAATGGTTCAGAAGCACAGATGCAATTTGCATTACAAGGTTTAATGGCAAAAGCAGGCATGTCTTCGGATACAAATAATCAATTATTTCAAGGTGAGGTATCAGCAATAAATAATGAAGTATTTAATTCTGTTGCACAAGTTACTGAAGCTATGAATGACCCACGATATGAAAGAGACCCTGCATTTAGAAAATCAGTATCCGATAAAATAGCAAGGTCTAGTATATTATAATGCTTAATCTTCTTGGTGCAGTTGCACCTATGGTAAAAACTTTATTTAATACAATAGATAAAACTATTGAAAATAAAAATGAAGCTGAAAAGATGAAACAAACTATTCAGCAACAATTACTATCAGGTCAATTAAAAGAATTAGAAGCACAAGCTTCCATTATTACAGCAGAAGCAAAAGGTTCTTGGTTACAAAGAAACTGGAGACCTATCTTAATGTTAGTATTTAGCGGTTTAATTGTGGCTCATTGGTTTGGATTTACTGCACCAAATATTCCTGAGAGTGTTCAAAACTCTTTACTCAATATAGTTCTTGTTGGAACAGGTGGATATATTATGGGCAGGAGTGCAGAAAAAGTAGCAGATAAATTTAAAAAGGAATAACTATGACTAATAAAAATTCAGCAATAATTCAACAATCTAAAGATAGTTTAAAGATAGGAAAGTAAATATTCATAGCATCATCTCTCACAAGAGAGGTGCTTATCGAAAACCCCTAACAGTTTGCCTGTTACGACAGACAACAAACCAATTAAGAAAGTAGATAGGGAATACTTAATAAAACAAACAATACTTATAAAGGAGTATAATTATGGCAAACGCAACCCCAAGTAGACTAGGTCAAGCCTTAGCTACAGGAGACGCAAATGCTCTTTTTCTTAAAGTATTCAGCGGAGAGGTTTTAGCTTCATTTCAAAGAGAAAACCAAATGTTAGGTATGACTACAGTTAGAACTATTTCTAGCGGTAAGTCTGCTCAATTCCCTGTTACTGGAAAAATATCTGCGTCATATCACACAGTAGGAAACGAAATTGTCGGTTCTGCTGTTAAACACAATGAGAAAATCATTAACATTGATGATATGTTAGTGGCTTCAGCTTTCGTAGCTGAGATTGATGAATTAAAAAATCACTATGATGTTCGTTCAATCTACTCAAGAGAAATGGGTCAAGCTTTAGCAAAGACTGTAGACAAGAACTTATTACAGTTAGCTATCTTGGCTTCTCAAGCATCAACAAACATTACCACTGACTTAGCAGGCGGTTATGAAATTACTGATGCTGATGCAAATACAAACATGGATAGCTTAATCGCATCTATTTTTGAAGGTATTCAAAAACTTGATGAGAATGATGTTCCTTCTGCTGGAAGATATATCGTAGTTAGTCCTGACATTTACTACAAATTAACAAACGTAGATAAGCTAGTCTCTCGTGACTTCTCATCTAACAATGGTGATTTTGGTAAAGGTTCAGTAGTAGCTATTGGTGGAGTTCCCGTTGTAAAGAGCAACACTGCTGTTGATGCTTTTGCAGACAACTCTTCTGCTGTAAGTGGAACAAATAATACATACAACGTAGACGGTCAAAACCATGTTGCATGTTTATTTCATGGTTCAGCTATTGGTACTGTAAAACTTAAAGACTTAGTTCTTGAGACAACCTATGACCCAAGAAGATTGGGAACATTAATGACTGCTCGTATGGCAGTAGGTTCAAACATCTTAAGACCTGAATCAGCAGTATCTATCAAAACTGCATAATAAATAAAACAAGGGGGGATTAAGTTCCCCCCATGCTATGAAACTTATATTTTTAATCGGTGTAATTTGTTTTCCACCTGATAACCACAATCCGCAACCAATGTGTACTTCAATAGTTCAACAATACACAACTGCTGAAGAATGTATTTATAACGGACAGAAAATTAACAACATTTTAATCGAACAAAAAGTAAACGATTACTATTTAAGATGTAAAGAATATGACAGTCACAACAAGAACTACTGAATTAGAAGCAGTAAACACAATCCTTTCAACTATTGGTGAAGCACCACTAAACAGTTTGACAGGTTCTTTACCTGTTGACGGTACAGTAGCCCTAAACATATTATCTGAAATAGCAAGAGAAGTACAAAGTGCAGGTTGGCATTTTAATACTCATTATAAAGTTACATTAAGTAGAGATACTGATAACAAAATTCCTTTAGCTACAAATATCTTAAGAGTAGAACTTGACCCTAATCGTTATTCCAAATTGCAATACGATATTGTTCAACGTAATAACTACCTTTATAACTTAGCTAAAAATCAAAATACCTTTGACACTAATTTTGAAGATGTCATTGCGGTTTATTTACTGCCTTTTGATGAAATTCCTGAGCAGGCAAAAAGATATATAACAATTAGAAGTGCTAGAGTTTTCCACGATAGAACATTAGGTGCTAATACACTACATAAGTTTTCTACAGAAGACGAAGCACGAGCATTAATTATATTAAAACAAGCAGAAGCATCTACAGGTGATTATTCAATCTTTGATACACCTGAGCAGGCTTACACTATTACAAGAAATAATAGGGTTTATTAATGCCATTAGTATCGAGAACTATTCCTAACTTAGTTCAAGGTGTGTCACAACAACCTGAAATACTAAGATTAAGTTCTCAAGCTAGTGAACAAATAAATGGTTTCAGTTCAGTAGTAGAAGGTTTAAAGAAAAGACCACCTACTAATCACATAGCAAAAATTAGTAATACTGGATTTACTAATGCTTTCTTACACACCATTAATCGAGATACAACAGAAAGATATATTGTTGTTATTGAGAATGGTTCTCTTAGAGTTTTTGATACTGACGGTACAGAAAAAACAGTAGTCAATCAAACTAATGCTATCAACTATTTAACTTCTTCTAATCCAAGAAGTGATTTTGTCTGTGTCACTGTTGCAGACTATACATTTGTTTTAAATAAAAACATTCAAGTAGCTATGGGTTCTGCTACATCACCTGCTAAAATTGAACAAGCAGTCTATACTTGTTTGCAAGGTGTAAATGGCATTGAATATTCTGTAACTATAGACGGTACAACTTATACACATACTACTGCATCTTCAGGTGCTATATCAACAAAAGGTATTCGTGATGCTTTAGTTACAGCAATCGGAAGTCCAACTGGAATTACGTTAACTAATTTAGGTGATAGTTCTTTTTCTGTTGTTAAATCAAGTGGTACTTTAACTGTATCGGCATCTGACGGATATGGAGACCAAGCATCTCAAATAGTTAAAGAAGAAGTACAAAGCTTTTCTGATTTACCTTTACCTGCAATTAATGACATGATTGTTTCTGTTGCTGGTGATGCAGAAAATGCTTTTGATAATTATTATGTTAAATATGAAGCAGATAATAAAATATGGAAAGAAACCGTTGCACCTGACACAGCAATCGAGATTGATGAAGAAACCATGCCACATGTTCTTATTAGAACAGCAGACGGTAACTTCCGATTTACTCAAGTTGACGGTACTCAATATACTATCAGTAGTGTTGATTATGATGTTCCTAGTTATGGTAATCGTGTAGCTGGTGATTTAGACAGTTCACCTGACCCAAGTTTTGTAGGTCGAAAAATAAACGACATCTTTTTTCATAGAAACCGATTAGGTTTTTTAACTGATGAGAATATAGTGATGTCAAGAGCAGGGGAGTTCTTCTCTTACTTTCCTGAAACGGTTACTCAAATACTAGACAGTGACCCAATTGATATTGCCTCTACTCACACAAAAGTTTCTATACTAAGACATGCTATACCCTTTGACGAACAGCTATTAGTATTCTCTGACCAAACACAATTTATCGTCAGTGGCGGTGCAACACTAACTGCATCAAATGTTTCAATAGATGTTACAACTGAATTTGAGGCATCTAAAGGTGTTAAGCCTGTGGGTGCTGGCTCTAATGTATTCTTTGCTTTTAAGAAAGGAAGCTTTACAGGAATTAGAGAATTTTACATCAGTTCTGATACAGATACAAAAAAAGCTGATGACATTACGGCTAATGTGCCAAAGTATATTCCTGCTAACGTCACTAAGCTTACTACTGCTACTAATGAAAATATTCTTTTAGTCTTATCTGATGATGAACCTAATGCAATTTATGTCTTTCAAAGTTATGTTAGTGACAATAGACGGCTTCAGTCTGCATGGCATAAATGGACTTATGGTACAAGTTCAACTGATTCAATTTTAAATATTGATTTTATTGAGAACACTTTATTCATAGTTAATGAAAGAAGTGACGGTGTATATTTAGAAAGTTTAGATATATCACCTGCGGTTGTTGATGCTAATGCAACTTATTTAACTCACTTAGATAGAAAGTTAAATGATACTGAAGTAACAGAAAGTTATAATGCAGGCACTAACCAAACTACTATAACACTTCCATACACCATAACTAATACTATGAAGTTAGTAGGTCGTAGTGGTGCATCAAACAAAGCTGGAAGAGAAATTTCTATAGTATCCCAATCAGGTACAGATATTGTTGTAAGCGGTGATATTACTTCTTTTAATTATTTTATAGGCGAACAATATCAATTTAATTTTACTTTTTCACAGCAATTCATGCAGGTTGCTGACAGTCAAGGTTCAAGAATTTCTGTAAAAGAAGGAAGACTACAAATAAGAAATTGGTCTGTTTCCTATAATGATACAGGCTTTTTTAAAACTGAAGTAACTCCTGTTGGAAGAGATATTTCTACAACAACATTTACAGGAACAATTACAGGTACAGGTTTACTAGGTACAGTAAACTTAGAAGACGGTGATTATACTTTCGCAGTTCAATCAGAGAACGACAAGCTAACTATTAAGTTACTTAACGATAGTCACCTACCCAGTAATTTCATTAACGCAAACTGGGAAGGATATTATGTCAGTCCAGCACAACGAATTTAGCTATTATAAAACAAGTACAAAAGACGATTTATATTATCTTGCACCTCGTCTACGTTATGAGGATAAACAAGAAATATTAGCTTTAGTTGGATTAACACCTATCCAAGCATTGTTGATGTCATTCAATATGTCAGAGACATGTTTTACTATCTTTAATCCAAAAGAAGAACCTGTTGCAATCTTTGGAGTTACAGAAAAAGGTGCAGTATGGTTGTTAGCAACTGACAATATTATTGATGTTCAAATACCTTTCTTAAAACAATCAAGAGATGTAGTTGAATTTTATAATAACAAACACCCATTACTTTGGAATGTAGTGGATTGTCGAAACACACTTCATATTAAGTGGTTAGACTGGTGTGGATTTACATTTATATCAAAAAGAAAATTAGGAGTTCTCAATAAAGAATTTTATGAGTTTGTAAGAGTATGTGTATAACTTTAGCTTTATCAGCATTAGGTGGTGCTGGTGCAACTGGCGGTTTATTAGCTGGTTTATCATCATCTAGTGTTCTTACTGGATTAAGTATAGCAACTTCAGCTTTAGGCTTTATGCAACAGCAGAAGGCACAGCAAGCGGAGTATGCAAGACAAAAACAACAGAATGAATTAGCAAGACAAAATGCTATTAAAAGATATGCCAGTGAAAGTTTACGAATAAGACAAATTCAACAAGAAACAGCACAAAAAGATTTAGAAGGTATTTTACAAGCTAGAAAGAAAGAAGCTGAATTTGTAACACAAGCAGGTGCTAGAGGTATAGCACTATCAGGTTCTACAAATAGATTATTACAAGACTACTACCGAGTACAAGGTAACTACACTGCTTCTTTAGAAAAAAATTTAAAAATCAATGTATCTCAATTCCAAAGAAATTTAGATGCAATTCAGTTTGGTCAAGAAAGTCAGTCAACTTATTTATCACCACCAAACCCAATTTTAAACTTTGCAACTGGTGCTATGAACGTAGCCAACAGTTACTACGAAAGAAAATATCAAAAAGAATTAATGGATTTAAAGAACGAAAATTAATGGCGATATACACAATAGCAGATTTGGAATTTATAAATGGCTAAAAAACAATTCAATACTCCTCAGTTAGATTTGAGACCTGAGTTACCTCAAGTAGTTTCAAGAGATTTTAATTTATTTTATACACCTCAAGCTGAACCTGAAATTGCTGGTTTAAAAGAATTTACTAACTCTTTAGATAGCTTTGTCAAAGGTGCATTAACAACAGGGAATATAGTTGGTGAAAAGAAACTAAAAGAAAAGAGTGAAGCTGAAGCTGTAGACTTCTTTAATATGGAAGTAGAAAACAAAAAAGCTTTTAATTCTGCTGTTAATAATAATGAAATACCTAGAGAAGCTAATCCATATTTTGTTGATAAATTAAAAGAATTAGAACTCGGTGCAAAAGTACAAGAATTTAAAAATCAATTTTCACAAAGATATGCAAAAGAAAACCTTGCTGAAAATACAGACCCTAATGCTTTTGATTTAATTTATGAAGAGGAACTAAAAAAGTTTATCAAAGAAAATAATATTGGTCTTTATGATGCTATTGATTTAGAAAAAAACTTTTTCTCTAAGACATCACAGTTCAGAGATAATACTCAGAACATGCACATGAACAATCAGTTAGAAAAAATCAGACAGCAATTTGATAAAAATTATAAAATAGGAATACAAGACTATTTTGACCCTAATGGAGAAATGGAAGATATCGGTAAGAATATTACAGACTTTATTAAAGACGCAACAAAAAGTGGCATGAATCCTATTAGAGCAAGAGAATTGTTTATGGAAACATTACAAGAATATGTAGAAGCTACTGGTGATTTTGATTTTGCTTCTAAATTATTAACCGAACTTCCTAAAAATATACAATTAGGAACTGATGTATTAGCCAATGTTAATTCTTTAAAAGATGACTTCGATAAATTAGAAGACAATTTATATAAAAGGCAAATGCAAGAAGAGCAAGATATCAATACAATTAAATCAAATGAAAAAACAAAACAAAAATTATATGTTGAAGAGTTATCTGACCAATATGAAACATTAAAAGAGTTAAAAGATAGTGATAAATGGTCTGATTTAAGTTTTTCTCAAAAGCAAATTGCTGAAGAAATATATGACAAAAGAAGAAAAGGATTTGGTCAATTTAATGAGCCTAATGTTTTAGATACATTAAATGATTTAATTGATAGTGGTAATTTAGATGAAGCTAAAGAATACTTAGAAAATAATAGATTAAACTTAGACCAAAATCGCTGGTATGAATATAACGAAAAAATTAAAGTATATCAAAATTTAGACCTAGATACTTTCGTAGGAAACCGTCAATACACTGATGCAATAGGAAAGTTACAAACATTTATAGATGATATAAATAATCAATATGCTGGTTTAGGTGGTAAGGATATTATCGGAAATCAAAACATATCAGAATTTAAAGAAGACATAAATATTTGGCTTGCAAGTAATCCTCAAGAAAATTTTAAAAATTTAGCTGAAAGAAGAGATGCTTTTAAAGCTTATACAAACGCAAGACTAAAAGAATATTTAGATTATTTAAAAGCAGAATATATTGATGATGCAGATAGAACATTACCTAAACCTAATTTTAATAATAATAATAACGATAATAATATTAATACCAATACAGATACAATAGAAGAATTTAATCCTGACGAACTAGACAATGTAGACTTTCCAACAGGTAAAGTAGTTATGTTTATTCCTGAAGGTTTAAACAGAAAACAACTTCGTGAATTTAAAAAGAAATACCCTGATGCGATAACTTATCAAGATTTTATCAAATCATTAGATACTAAAGACAACACTGTAAATAACGATAAAAAAACAAGGAAAGAAAATAAGAACTAATGTCAATAATTAGAACAGCACCAAATGGTACACAAGTAAGATTTCCTGACGGAACATCTGAAGAAACTATTAATCAATATTTAAACTTACCTAAATACAGTGTTGAAACAACAACAGTAAAAGAAACTAATACACCTGTGACACCTTCTTCAAATACAGAAAGAAGTATTGTAGCAGACATAGGCACACAAGCAGTAGGTGGTGTGTTTGATGCAGTTAATTCAGGAGTGGGTCTTGTAGAAAAATTAGGTGACACTTTAGGAGAATGGACTAACATTGGTGGCTTTGTAT
>Ga0208644_1004708_pt1 | contig 10216 bp, 16 predicted proteins | sample VirMetDEL_Nov_18_FD_184517 | JGI IMG/M metagenome (GOLD analysis project Ga0208644, IMG submission 184517) | Aqueous microbial communities from the Delaware River and Bay under freshwater to marine salinity gradient to study organic matter... | ecosystem: Environmental > Aquatic > Marine >...
GCAAAGTCAGGATGCAAACCTTGATTAATTAATTGAACTGCTATTGGTTTGTCATTTTCTTTAGCTAACACCAATATGTCTGCCATGTTTTGGAAAACTTCAGAATTTTCATCATATATTTGTCTAAGTGTTTTACCTTCATCTAATTCTTTTTTAATTTTTTGTGGAAAGCTAGTTAACACTTCATCAATATTATTACCTGCCCTTTTGGCTAATCCTGAACCAGGTAATATATAATTTAATAAATCTAAATACACATATTTAGCAACATTAACTGTTCCTGCAATAAATCCTGCCATGCTATATTCTTTTTTGTAATTTAAACTTTGTACAGCATTATCTCTATCTATTTGTGCTTGTTCAATAAGGTCGTAATATTGTGTACTAGATATTTCTCCTGTAGCTAATAATTTTTCTGCTTCTTCTTCTAATTGAGAATATGAACTATCTATAATTTCTAAAACTGCATTGGCAGGTCCATAACTAGAACTAAGGTTACCTGTTAAACCAAAAGCAATACCATCTCCTAGAGTAGTAGGAATAGCATTATCAAAATAAGCTCTACTAACATCTGTAATACTGTCAAATCCTGAATACTCTGTCCAAAATGCACCATCTTGTTTTTGTTCAGGGTCTAAAATGTCATCCCATGCTTTTAACTGAAGACTTGCTTTTTCTGCAAAATTTAATTCTCTTCCTTCTTCTTTTTCTTTTGCTTCAATATATTCAGCAGTTAAATCAGCAGTTAACTCTAACGCTTTATCTAAATATGTTTCCTGCATTAATGGTTGACCATTCTTATCAGTTAAACCTCTAGCTATTAAAAATTGTTTAGCTGTTGTTGATGGGTCGTAATTATAGTTACCATTTTTATAATCTTGTCTATCAGGTTGTCCTTGAAGCCATCTATAAGAAGCTATTGCTCTTGCTTTTATACTTGGTATAAAAGGTATATCTTGTCCTTTTAAATCTTCATATCCTGCTATTTCAATAACATCTTCTAATCTTTTACCTTCTGAAGATAATTGATTTTCTAATTCAGCTAAATATTCTGTTGACCATTCTCTACCTATAGAATCTGCTTTTTGTACAACTGATTCAAAAAATATTCTTGAACCATTAAAAAAATATGAAAGTATTTTATCTGCAATATTAGCCACACCCATGGTGGCAGGTTTCACACCTTCGTATAATGCACCAAATACATTACCTGTAAGTTTTTGTACAATAGCTTGGTTGTAATTATAATGTTTTTTAACTTGATTATTAACATCAGAACTTCTATTAAATTCGTTTCTAACTGAAGGATTTTTTGTTTGTTGATGCAAAGCAATATATTGTTGGTCAGTCAATCCCATATCTGCTGCTGCAGCAATAAAACTTGGGTCTTCGTTAGGAGTAAGTGATTCTAATTGTTCGTATTTATTAGCTAGAGTTAGAGCTTCTGTGCCCATCTCTGCTTCTGCCTGGTCTAGTCTTTTAAGGTACTCTTGTTCCTTTTTATAATTCTTATACCAGTTGTCTCCCCAATCTGTCCATAATGACATTACTTAAACCTTCGTTTTATTCTATATCCATAATTGTTTTGGATTATTTCCTTTATAATGTCTAAATTAATATCGTTTGGTAAATCTACAAGTTCTTGTTTTTGTGTATCAGCTAATCCTGATTCATCTTCTCTTTCAGTAAATTTAGCAAATATATCTTCTGGTTTATATTGCATAGCTGCTGCATCTTGTGGTATTAACATATCAGCAGGTGGTGTACCTACTGCATCTATTTGATTTTCTTGTGCTTTATATCCACCAAACTCATCAGAACCTGGAATTGGTTTTAAAGTAACATCTTGAAATGCACCATCTATTTTTGTTTTTCTACCACCTGGCATCTTTGTTATCCTCATCTGGATTTTCTATTTCAAATCCCATACTTATACTAAACCATATACCTGGTAAAGATGTTGGTAAAATAAATGCACCTAATGGAACATCTCCTTGTACAAATAAGTCTCTAAATATAGTTGGACTTTCATCTATCTCAGGAATATCCCAATCTTCTGCATTAATTATATTAAAAAATTTAGTATTGTTATCTGAAAAATTATAAGCCAAGTGGACCTCCTGGTGGCAATCCTGGACCTGCTGCTAATTGTTCAGGTGGTAATCCTCCTGATAATTGTGCAAGTACAGATGCTATATCTGGTTCTGCTTGTGGAACTGGTGCACCTACACCTGCCAAAGCAGCTTCCTCTGGAGTCATTTGAGGTTCTTCTGGTGTGTAAAACTTATCTAATATAGCAGTCATATTCTGTGGATTTTTTCTTATCTCTATTGCTGCCATAGTTGCTTTAGGATTACCCTGTGCAGCTTGTTGCATTAATGATTCAAATAATACATTCTCTGCTTTTTCTGCATTAATCCTGTTGTCTATTTGAGATATGTTATCTAAACCATCCATATTCTCTTGTAATGTTTGCTTATCAATAATTCCTTGTTGATATAATTGCAAACCAGTTATAACTTTTTGTGGCTCATCAAATCCTGCCATAACTCCATATACCCTTCTTGTTTGATATACTTCTGCTATATCTGTTGCAGGGTCATAAGTTTCTTTAAATGCAGTTCCATTTCTAAAACCTACTAATGGTTTTCTTGTGCCACCATACATAACTTCATCCCACTCTAATCGTTTGGAATCTAGTTCTTCTAACGCATCTTTAATTACAGTCTGATATTCTCTTACATGAAGAGATGCAGATTGTCCTAGTTCTTCTAGTCCTCTACCTGTAACAAATGCGTTAGGACTTTGACCATCATCAGATACAGGGTAAGCTGAACCTAATCTTAAATGGCGTTCAAGTCTATCTATCTGTTGAAACAACTGATAAGGTAAATTATTAGTTGGTTTGCTAATTTGAGACCCAGGGGTCAAGTAATTAACAGCGAATCTACCTTTCTTATATTGTCCAGATTCTATCTCTCCAATGATGTTGGTTTCTGTAAACACAGCATCTTCCATTGCAATGACAGATAGAACATTGATTTTTGCCATATTAGCCATAAGTCCAATCACATGATGGAACTGACTTTGCATTTGGTCAAAACTAAATTTCTTAGCTACGACAAATCGTGGTCCTGATTTTAATGGGTTAGGAATAAAATCTAAGATAACTTTATTCTCTGGTAAAAATATGTAAGTACCCTCTGCATCATAATATTCTGCTACAACTTTACCTGTGCCATCTTGGTTAGCCCAAGTCTTGTCATAACTTGACATATATGCCATAGTGTTGTATTCAGAATCTACTTCCTCTAATAGTAAAGTTTTATATTTTGGATATTGTTGAGCTAATGTTTTATGAGGAACTCTATAGACAATAGCTAACTCTTCTGGTTGTTGTTCTGGACCAAAGTGTCCTGGGTAACAATGATATGGGTCTCTTAATTCTGCTACTGGATATATCTCACCATTAGCACATCTTTTTTCTTTTAGTACCCATACAGCAAAACCATAACCTGGTAGCCATCTACCTACTTGTGGTAATTGCTTATAAAGTTTTTGATGTTCATCATAGCTATGTACAATTCTCTCTAGCTTCTCTGCTTTTTTAGTAGCTCTCTCTGAATCTTTATCATTAAAGATATCTACTTTTAAATCTGGTGCTCTACCTAATTTTTGTGCAAATCTCTCTAATGCAGATACTAATAAGTTTGGTGCAGGTAATTGTCTGTAATCCATATCACGCATACTTTTACCAAGTAATGCTTTTAATCCATCAGCACCACCATTCATAATTGCTCTGATGTTTTCTTTATCACCTACATAGTCAGAATGTAATTGTCGTAATTCATAAACTCTGCTGTAGAGTTCATCTGCTGTCTTTACCATTTATCTCCAAGTATCTAAATCTATATCCATTGTTTCATAGCCACTAAAACTAGGACTATAATCCATACCCATTGTAGCAAGTCTTTCCTTTTGTAAACGCCTTATTGTTTTCATAGGAAACCAACTAGCCATAACTATATCAGATTTTGTACCTACAGTTCTACTCTTATTTTGTGCAGAACTAAAATACACTAACTGACTTGTATATAAGTTTACCTTCTCTTGTGCTTCAAAGCTACGATAAGGTAAATTAATTAATTTCTGCTCAAACAATGGTCTCATAGCAGTAACACCATAAATTGGGTCATGCTTGTTACTATATGTTTGAGTACCCTCTAAAAATATACCATGCTTACCTGCAAACTCACGAATTGATTGGTCCTGTCTAATTGCTCTTTGAAAACCATTCTCTTCAATAACCCAATGTGCTAATCCATATTTTGTATACCATTTTTTGATAATCTCTAATGCTTGTGGAATACCTCCACCTAAACTGTTTTCCATATCTATCATGTACAGTTTGTCATCACCTTGATGATAACCCCATAAGAAACACGCTTGATATCCTGTAGATGCAGGGTCTAGTCCTGCAATAAGTCGTACATTGTTTGGTATATGTCCTATCTCTCTTTTTTGGTCTCTACATTCCTCTATCTCTACTCTGTCAAATAATGCAAGTCCATCTGGCATAGCTACATTCAAATAAACCATTTCATAGATTGCTCTACCACCTGTAGTTTCTGCTGCTCTCTTTCTGTCCATTAACCATTTGTAAGTTCTCTTCTCACCCCACAACATACACTTTTGATGTTGTTCTTCATCCCAATCAGGTAAGTTACATCCTGTATCATGTGCTTCTTCTACGATTGTTTTCCAGGATTCGTTTTCTAATAGATGTGAATATAAATCATCATAATGCTGTCGTGAACCAATAACGACCATAGCAGTATGTTCCTCTTTACGACTGCCTAATGTTGTTGTCCACCAGTTTCTTGTGTTCTCTCTTGATGCAGGTTGCATTGTAGAACTGTGGTCTTCAATGTCATCAGCAATAATAATATCGCAGTCTCTGGAGAGTATCTTACCACCTCTACCAATACCTACCATTGTAGGAGATTTGATACCTGTTACTGTTCTAGTACCTACAGTAAAACCATTTTGAGACCAGGCTTTACCACTTCTGTTTTGTGGTTTAAATTTTGGTCCAGGTCCACATATCTCTTCTATTAATAATTCATTATTTTCTAATTGGTCAATAACAGAGCTAACTGCATTCTTTGCAATGTCTTCGTTACCACCTACCCATAAAATTCTTATGTTAGGGTTTTTACATATAAGCCATACAACAAAGTGAATTAATAAGTCTGTCTTACCATGTCGTGGTGGACTTAATATCATTTGTTGGTCTCCATTATCTATGGCTTCCATAATTGAGTTTATCCACTTTTCGTGGAAGTCTGCTGTCTGATACGCAGCACCTGTTTCTGTTTGAAAATATCTATCTCTAAAATCTGAAAACTCTGTTAGTGCAACTTCTGCAACTTGTGGTAGTTCCCAGTTTTCTTGTTGTGATTCATTTTCTAAATCTTCTAAATACGCATTATATGCCATAGATACAGAAGCTACAGATGTCTCTAATATCTTTGCTACTTCTGACCTAGTAATCTTTTTAGCCATAATGTCTTTGCCAAGACCTGACTCAACTAAATCTGTATAAACTTTACCACGCCTACTTTGTACATTTGTCTGGCTAGGTATATTTAGGACATCATCTTCTTGACTCCATTCAATACCTTTTTTCTTTGCCCTTTTCTTTTGTTGTGCAATTCTGTTATGACATCTATCGCTACAATATTTTGACCTACCTTTAGGTAAAGGTCTATGGCAACCTCCTGCATAACATAATCTATTTGGCATAATTTCTACACTCTTTGTTCTTGCACTTCATATCGTTCTTGACTTCCAAGACAACGCCACATGAAGGACATTTAATACTAATATTCAAACTAAGTCTTTTTTATTTTTTTGACTTTGCCATTAACTGTTCTGGCATACTTATGTGTTTTTGTTTCTCTAATAAGAGTTCCATAATGTCTCTTATCACCCCACATCCAACTAACTTGTTTTGCCATAATTACCACATTCTACAAGACCAGTATCTAGCTGTAGTCTTGTCCTTTGCTGTATCACATTTATGTCTAGCTCTAAATGATTTTCTAGCTTCTGGGTTATCTTTTCTGATTTCCATATTTGGGTCCAAACATAACCTTTTTTACTCTATCACCATCTTTAACATAGACTTTAAATTTTTTACGACCATACCCAGGTTCACCTTTTTGAATCCTAGAAGGACTATCTAACTTAACTGACTTACCTTGGTACTCTGCCATATTATTTTTTCTTTTTAGCTGTTTTTCTCTTAGTAGCTTTTTTCATCCCTTTTGGGTAACCTATACCTTTTGGCATTTTACTCTCCTATATATTTCTACCATCATAACACAAAACGCCACACATGGTGGCGTTCTGTCGTACAGTCTGTCCATTTACTGTTTTAAGTTAGTTTAGGCAGTTGTTTTACCATCACTTATGGGTAGGTCTTGCAACCCTTTTCCTTATCCTTTGTAGGTCCTCGCACCTAATCCTAACTTTATGAAAGAAAATGAATTAACTTAAATCAACACACAAATTGTCTATATGATTTTCAGCTTTTTCTTTTTCTAATTGTGTACCCCTACACAATACCTAAGACTTTCTTAGGTGTAACCAATATAATATTGTTTGTAAATTAAGTGTGAAAAAAATTTTTTTTTATTCTTCCTCTTTACAAATCTCACAACAGTTAGAACAAACTCCATTAAATAGTTCATCCTCCCAGTAAGGTGCATAACACTTATCACAATCTTGTACGAATATATCCATCAGGTTATAGTAACAGCTTCACCCTCACTTGCGTGAGGGCTAGACTGAACAAACAATAAGGAGGTTTCCTTATAAGTTACGAATGTAACCTAAGAAGTATATCACATCTATAAATTATGCAAATGAAATTTATGGGGTTGCATGAATATTCGTAGGCGAAAGGAGGAAACTCCTACTATACACAACCCCATAAATAAATACTACCATTTAATTCTATGGTATGATACAATCTGTAACACAAGCAAGAGGTTCTTCCTGCTTTTAGAAAAGGACCTTTGACCATATTGTATTCAATAAAGTGGACTAGCAGGACCATGGTAACTAGCGTAATAGGCTATTACTCCACATATTGATAATGCTACTAAACATTTAGTCATTCTGGTTGGGTTGGGAGTGGCACAGGGTTAGAACCACTCAACTCTCAACTTCTAAGTGATTATATATACTCACTTAGAAATATTACCTTATAAGGTACACCACTATATATAGTACCACTACATCTTGTACCACATTATATAGGGGTGTTTTACTAGCATATTTAACAGCATATTTCTTGGGGGTACACATCACATCACATGGGGGTCAACATTAAACCCCCCCAAAACAACGCAACATAATATATATTATAGGACAATGGTATATGCGTAATTATTGGGTTTAGTATCAAGCTAGTGAGGTCATAATTATATCAATATAGAGGACAATGTACTATTTTTAAACTTAATCTAGGAGAGGATAGCTTGTTAAGATTATTTTAAAAATACTCCACATTAAAATATATAATCTGTATACTGGTGGTAACAAAACAATGGAGGTAAAAAATGAATAGCTTGAATGGAAAAATCCATCAAACTGGATTAGGTAGAAGAGGAAATTTACAAGATGTAAATTTTCAATATAAAGATAATGAGTTGCTTATTAATTTTGGAAGAGTTAATAAAGCAGTTGTTAAAACTGTAAATGATAAGGAATTAGCTAGATTAATACATGGACTTAAATTAATTAAAGCTAAGTTAAAGTTTGAGCAAGAACTCAATAACAAATAAAATAAAACAATGGAGGAAACAAATGAAATATGTAGCTACTTTTAGATTCACAGAAGCGTGGTTTACTCAACACTCTTTTAATAAAGAAATTCAGAGTGATACGCTGAATTTAAAACAACTAAAACAAACAATAGAAAATGAAATAATAAATAATAATGAGCCATATAGATTAATTAAATTAGTGGAGGTAAACTAAAATGAATTGTATACAATGCAAAAAAGAAATGGATTCTTTAGGATATTTTCAAGGATTCGAAACATGCTTGAAATGTACTAAAAAGAATCATAGAGAATTTACGAAAAGAGGTTATTAATATGCCAAACTATTATCCCGATATCCATGTAGAGCGTTGCAATAATTTAAATTGTAATAAGCCAGTTGATAGAGGATTAGGAGTAAATAAAAAGACTGGTATAAAATACCTAACATATTTGGAGTATTGTAAAGAGCATAATAATTAAATAAATAACTCATAGACTAAGAGAACTCCTGGACTAACCTCCAGGAGTTTTTTTATATATAGGTTAAATTTTTAAAAGTCTTCCCCTATATAGTAAATATGAATAAAGAAGAAAAAGAAAGAGCAATAAGAGAATTAGAAAATATCTTAGAGCAAAATGAATTGAGATATCAAAACAATCTTAGAGCTATTGAAACAACTAGAAGACAGACAGCAGAGCAGATTAATAAAATTATTTGCATGTTAGAAGATTGAAGATAGTCCTATAAGAACGATAGAGCCATTCTAAGAGGACTATAATCATTCTTGTATTGTCTACCATAGTTGTCATATAAAAGCCATATAGAGCTATTTAGGACATACTATATATAGTGGTATCTTACGCCTAAGACTCGCCTAAGACTCATATACCACATTTGTAATTTAATGTTGTCAATTTATAAAAAACTTTCTAACTAAATTTTGATTAAGATTCTAAATATTGTAATGTGGTGGTAACAAATAAATAAGGAGAAAAATGAAAACTATATACAAAGAGCCAAAGACTACTAAGCCACAAGCTAATGAAGTCCAGGCAATTCGTAAGCTAAACAGTACAGGAAACTTGCGAAGAGTGGAGGGTACTAGATACGATTTAATTGTGTCTTATAATACTCCTATCGCTTATGTGGTAGATGTGGAGAATGGTCATTTTATAAATGAAACTAAAGTAATTTTATGTAATGAGTTTTATTCTATGACTACTAGGAAACATCAAGCATGGGTTAAAAACCACTATTCAATGGTTACTCAAATAGGAGAATTTGACTTAGGTGGATTTTTTAAAAGAGCTGATATTGATAATGTAGATGTCAGAGGTGGTGCGAATGGAGGAACTAACATTAATTGGTTACACGCCTAACACTCTTCAAGGACTTTTATCCTGGAGTCCTTGTGGAGTCTTAGACTCAAAACAAACAAAGGAGAAGAATAATGGAAGAAACAATTAAAGAGATAAAGACAGCACTCTTAGTAGCTGAGAAGAATAACTTTAAGGCAGATAAGTTAGCTAGTCTAAGAAAAGATTTATTACATGGTGCATGGGTAACTATGTACAATGAAATACAATCTAAATATCAAGAACTAGAACAAGCAATAAAATAGGACAGAACAAAGGAGAAAAATGAAATGCAAAGAATGTAATCAAGAATATGGGTACATAGATGAAATAAATTTATGTCATTCATGTTATATAAAGATATACACAAACAAAGGAGAAGAATAATGGAAGATATATTTGATTCAGTTGATTTAAAGACTGATAAAAGAGAATCAATGAATATTCATATAACAAAACAGGATATTCAAAGAACATACTATGAAACTAATAGCCATGTAAAAGTCAGTTATACTGCTAAAGGTTGGTGGGGTAGTGATAACTTTACACTTAGTAGAAGTAAAAGACTAAGCGAGTTTAGTGGTTCAGGAGAATGGAATGTTTCCTGGAGTACTGGTGGACAAGATGACAGTATTAATGTCATCAGAAGATTAGAAACTGTACAACACATAATGGAAGATATGAAATATTTTCTTGAGTATGGAAAATTTATGAACGAAACACAAGAGGAGGAAGAATAATGAGTAAGGTATCAGTAGAAGTAGTAACCACGAAGACTTATGTCATTAATGGATTGCAACAAAGCGAAGTGTGGGATTTAGTTAATGATGAACACACACAATCACAATATCTTGAAGATATCAGAATTGGAAACTTTGATAATGATTATGTTCAAGAAGAAATCAAAATCGTAAGTGTAATAAAGGAGGAAGAATAATGGATATATTTGATGAATTAAAAAAAGATATATTAGAAGATGAATTGTTACTAGCAAGAGTAACTGGAGTATTGGAGGAGGAATGAGT
>Ga0208644_1004709_pt1 | contig 10216 bp, 8 predicted proteins | sample VirMetDEL_Nov_18_FD_184517 | JGI IMG/M metagenome (GOLD analysis project Ga0208644, IMG submission 184517) | Aqueous microbial communities from the Delaware River and Bay under freshwater to marine salinity gradient to study organic matter... | ecosystem: Environmental > Aquatic > Marine >...
AACCACAAGATATATACACTGGTGAAGGAAACCCTTTATCTTCCTTTATTGAAACAGCCTACTTTGATTTAGATGAGGGTAAGCAGTTACTGTTTGCAGATAGAATTATTCCTGACTTTAGTTTTACTGCAGGTGAAACAATTGATATATCTTTAAATACTAAAGATTATCCTAACAGCACAGAACGTACAAAGGGACCTTTTACTATCTCACAGAATACTACTAAGGTAGACATGAGAACAAGGGGCAGACAGGCCAGTGTAAGACTTTCAGCTACCAACACAGGTGGATGGAGATGGGGTGCTCTACGGCTCTCTGTGCAGCCTGACGGGGATCGGTAATGGCTAATTATCCTAAGTTTCCTTTCTATCCATCTCGATCTTTAGCTGATCTACAGACGACTTTGATTAATTGGGGTAATGAATTAACACGTGAATTAGATACAGAAGACACTGCTGTTAGGACTAGACCGTCTACAACTATCTATACGGTAGCCAGTGTATCTGAAATAGGGAGACCTAGACCAGGAGATGTAGCATATTCTACTAGCACTACTAAGTTTAGAGGGTATACCACGACTGCTGCAGGATGGGTAGATTTTAATTAGAAGCTGGTATATCAGCTATCTTTGTTGTATAATAAGGTAATTTAATAGAGGAAGACTATGGCATACGGACAAAACATGAATGCACCAATGTCGGGACTAACAGGTCTGGCAGCAATGAAGGGAAGGCAGGGAGATAACACCCTAGTCCACGTTAATCCTATGGAGCTAAAAGCTTTAGAAGCTATGGCTCCTGGAGGTCTTACACGTAATCCTTATACAGGTTTACCTGAAGCTTTCAAACTTAAAGATATTCTACCAGTGCTGGGTGCAGTAGCTGGTGCAGCTTTTCTTGGTCCTGCCGTTGGTGCAGCCTTCGGTACTGGATTAGGTGCAGCAGGTGGTGGATTGGCAGCAGGTCAAAGTATTGAGGAAGCAGCTCTAACAGGTCTTACTTCAGGTGTAACAGCAGGTATGTTTGCACCAGCAGCAGCAGCAACAACTGGAGCAACAACTGGAGCAACAACTGGAGCAACAACTGGAGCAGCAACTGGAGCAGCAACTGGAGCAGGAACTGAAGCATTAAGTAATTTTGTTCCTGGTGAAGTTACTAGGTCAGGTGCATTAGGAAGTTTTAAACCTATACCATCAAGTGCTTTTCCTTCTGGTACAGCAGGAGCAGCAGGAACATCTAGTTTTGCAGACATAGCATCGGCACAAGGAGCAGGAGCATTACAACCTGCTACTATGGGTCAGCTAGCAGGGGCAGCAGGACGAACAGGACTACAAGCACTAAAAGACCAAGGTCTTAAATCTGTAGCAGGTGGTGCACTGGCAGCAGGAGTAGCCTCTCCAGTAGAAATGGTTAAACCTTCTTATGGTCCTATCGAAGCTATACAAAACCCACAAGAGTCAGCTAACGTATCGAGAGCAGAAATAGATAAGTACATCCGTGGTGGTGGACAGATGCCTCAGTTCTTCCGTCCTACACGTATGGCTGCTGAGGGTGGTCCTATTAGTTTAAATGAGGGTGGACAGCCTAGTGGCATGTTCTCAGGTATGGTAGATGGAAGACTAGGTGACGGTATGTCAGATAACGTAGCCTTTGAAGTAGTTGGTGACCCACAGATTGAACGTGCTCAGTTAAGTCCTGACGAGTATGTGATGGATGCCTACACAGTGTCGGCACTTGGCAACGGTTCGTCCGATGCAGGTGCTAAAAGATTAGATGATTTTAGAACAGCTTTGAGAGAGAAAGCAATGGGGAGAAAAAGCCAGCCTAAGCAAATAGATGGTGCTAAAGAACTTAGCAGAATGGTTTAATGACTCAAGAACACTACCAAGTGCCCCCACAGGATGTGGCAAAGTATTGGCATTTATTTAACCCACTCATTCAAAAAGCTATTGATAAGTCGGGAAACAATGAAGTAACCGTTGACGGTACATTTAATAGATTAATAAATAACATGTGGCAGTTGTTTATTGTATTAGAAGAAGGTGAACTAAGCTTAGTATATGTTACACAAGTAATTAGTTTTGATTCTTATAATGGATTAAATGTAGTTTTTATTTCTTCGGTAGATACTAAAAAGATAGATATGGAATATTTACAGAAAGCTTTAGAAGAAACTGCAGATATATTTAATTGTAAAAAGATAATGGGTGGGGGGAGAAAAGCTTGGTTAAAAGCCCTCAAGAAATTTGGTTATAAAGACGTAACATATATGGAAAAAGAATTATGATTTTATTTGATAAAAAACCAAAGCATAACTTTGAAGATCTTATGGGTTCATCCATTGAGGTAGAAGATAAGTGGCTTGAGAAAAAACTAAACTCACACATAGCCTACGGTAAAGGTGGTGGAGGTGGTAGTCAACAAGACGTACCTCCTACCTTGCAACCTTATGTAAGAAATGTTTTAAACAGAGCTGAAGGTTTATACGGTACACAACAACAATATGTACCCTACATGGGAGAACGTCTCGTAGGCTTTAGTCCTATGGAACAACTAGCTCGTCAGGGTATTGTATCACAGGCTACACAAGGTGGTTTAGCTGCTGCTGACCCTCGTCTATCTCAGGCAGGTTCTTACTATGCTCCTGCTCTAGGTTCTTTAGAACAAGGACTAGCAACACAACAGGTAGGTGGACAGCTATTAAAAGGTGTAGCTCCTTCCCTTGGTATGGCAGAAGTAGCTTATGGTCAAGCAGGAGATTTATATGGACAATCTCCTGCACAGTTAGCTGAAGCCAACAGAGCTTTAATGAATTATGAGCAGTCTCTAAGAGGACAGGCTCCTTATCTAGGTTTAGCTGGTCAGGCATATGCTACACAGGCAGAAGCACTAGGTCGTCAACAGCCTACACTAGATGAAGCAGCTAGACGATACCAGCAACAACAACAACGTGTAGGAACACAAGAAGCTTTACTACGTTCTTCATTGGCTCCTGTTGCTGACATTCAAAGTCAACTAGGTTTAGCTGGTCTAGGACTAGCAGAAGAACGTGGCCTTGCTAGGGAAGCTGCTGACGTACAACGTGGTGCAGCTCGTGGTGTAGACATTGGTGACTTACAAATTGGTAGATACATGGATCCTTTCCAACAAGAAGTTACTGATATAGCTAAAAGAGAAGCTATAAAAGAAGCTCAGTTGTACGATCAACAACTATCTGCTCAGGCTGCTGCAACAGGAGGCTTTGGTGGCTCACGTCAAGCTTTACTAGAGGGACAGGCTGCATCTGATTTAGGTGGACGACTAGCAGATATACAATCAAGAGGCTCACAGGCAGCTTATCAACAAGCACTACAGACTGCTGCACAACAACAACAACTAGGCTATGGTGAAGATGTAGCTCGACTACAACGTGAAACTGGTTTAGCACAGGCACTAGCTGGCTTAGGCTCACAGGCTCAGTCATCTGCTTTAGCCCGTCAACAACTAGGACTAGGTGGTTATGGTGGTTTAGCTGAACAACTACGTGCTGCAGCAACTGGCTTTGGTGGCACAGCAGGACAGCTAGGTCAAATAGGACAACAGTATGCTGGACTTGCTGGACAACAGGGTGCATTAGGTGGTACATATGGACAGTTAGCTACTGGTTTACAGGGATTAGGTGGTGCATTTGGTCAACAGGCTCAAGGCTTTGGTGACTTAGCTACTCAACGTGGTCAATTAGCTGGTCAGTTTGGACAAGCTGGTGGACTATATCAGGGATTAGGTGGTGCTTATGGACAACAAGCTGGACTATATGGTCAAGGTGCAGGTGCATTTGGACAACAAGCTGCAGGTCTTGCTGGCTTTGCTCCTGCCTTTGCTAATCTTGGACAAGGTGCTCTTGGTCAACAGTATCGTGAACTTGGTTACCTATCAGGTGTAGGTGAGGCTGGTCGTGGTATGGAACAAGGACGTGCTGACCTTGCATATCAACAATTCCAAGAACAAAGAGATTTTCCAGCACAGCAACTACAACAAATGTCTTCTCTTATTCAAGGCTTTCCTTTTCAGATTACTCAACCACCAGCCCAACCTAGCCCATTCCAACAGGCAGCAGGTGCTGGTTTAAGTATCTATGGACTAAGTGGTATGTTTAGGAAAGAGGGTGGGTCAATGAAACCTACTAATGAAGATCGTGTAGCTTATCGTCAAGCAGGTGGCTTGGCTGGGCTAGCTGATTTAGGTATTGACCTTGAGGACTTAAAGGAAGTTTTAGCTGGAGTAGGTAAGTTTGATAAAGAAGCAGAGATGAGAAAAATAGAAGCTCAAAAGGCTGCTGCTCTTACTCAGGCTGGTTTAGGTATTCTTTCTGCTGACCCATCACGAGGTGCTCTTGCAGCCATTGGCTCAGGTGCAGCTTCTTCTTTAGGTGACTTTGCTACTATACAGGCACAGGTAGAAGACCTTCCTGAAAAAGAACGTAAGGCAAAACTAGAAGGCTTACTATCTACTCTAGCAGTGGGTGAGAAAATTAAAGACTTAACACCTGAATTAATCTTTCCAGACATAACACCTGCTCGGTTTGCTGATGTTGAAACAAGAGTATTTGGAAAAGATAAATTACTAGATGAAACGAGGAGGCTAACATTACCTCTTCAAGATAAAGCTTTAGCAACGGCTACCTTGGCAGCTCGTGATGCTAATATCACTGATGAAAATCAAATTGCTAGGTTGGTCATGGCAGAGTATGCAAGGTTACTAGAACCTTTTAAGACTGGTAATGGTGATCCTATTGATCCTATTAATGATGGTGACAACACACCACAACAAGGTGAAACTGCAATAAAAGGTAGTACATCAAAAACATTAGAACAGATACGTCGTCAAACGGCATTCTAACGAATTACGTAATCGTTAATATTAAGGATTAATTAAATGGCAATTAGCTTTAGATCAGGTACATTTCAGTCTGCTTTTGACGAGTTAGATAAAAAGATAGAAGCTGGAGAAATTAGTACTAAAGAACAAAAAAATAAATTCCTAGAGCAAAAAGAGATTGATCCTGTAGATTATGCAGGGGCTTTGCAGGACTATACAACAGCTTTTGAATCAGGTGAGCTACGTGTAGGTGACGAAGTTGACGACACACGTGCACGTACAACTTGGTTTGGTCGTGCTGCAGGTAGAGCCATTGGTGAAACTGCTGAAGGTCTTACTGATTTTGGTGCAATGATTCTGCCAGATTTTATGGAAGAAGCAATTGGTAAAGCTGCTGATGAGATAGGTGACTACATACCTGACGAAATTAAAAAACTATCTTCTGAAGTATTTGATCCATATCACGGAGAAGGTCTAATAGCAGGTGGAGAAGAAATAGTAGGTACATTAGGTTCTTATATTGTTCCTTTTATGGGTGTAACTAAGGTTGCTTCTGGTGTAGGTAAGGCTTCAAAAGCTTTATCTTCTGCAGGTACACGTTCTCTAGCTAACAAAACATTTAAGAAAATATCTGAAAATAGTAAACGTCAAGCTCTTATGAAAGCAGCAGGTACTGGTACTAAAGGCGCAGTAGCTGCAACTATTGTAGAAGATCCAGAAGAAGGTGTAGTTAATTTATTAAGAGAAAGCTTTCCCGAATCTACTACATACTTAGAAAGACTTCGAGTAGATGAGACAGATACAGAAGCTGAACAATATATAAAAGCTTTGCTATCTAACTTAGGTTTAGGTGTAGCATTCTCTCCTTTATTGTTAGCAGGTAAACTTAAAAAACCTATTGCTGAGGGAGCCAGCATAGCATTTAAACCTGTTAAAGAAGCTGTTAAAAGTTTACCTTATTTAGATAAGCTACCTTCTATCGGTGCTAACTGGTCTTCACGTTTAGGAACAGACAGCACTATGTTATCTTTAATTCAAAAAGTTAGCAAAGGTGCTGAAGCAGGAATGATACGTGCTGAAGGACTAGCTTCTGATTTGTCTTCAGTTGTTAAAAAAGAATATAAAGATAATCTTGGTAACGTAGATCAAGTTATTAATAAAGCATTGAATGGAGACAACGTAGCACTTAAACAATTAAAACCAGATACTCAGTCTATTGTTTCTGAAATGAGAAAGAATGTAGATGAGTTAAGTACTAAAGCTTTAGGTCTTACTAAAGGTAAACTTAAAAGTAAAATAAATAAAAAGTTAGAAATATATCTGACTAGAAGCTATGATTTTTTTGATGATCCAGGAGTTAGGAAACAAACTTTAAATAAGTTTAAAAAGTTTGATAAAGATGGCACAGACCCAGATGGTGTATTTTCTACAGCATTAAAAAGTATAATGGATACTACAGGTAAGAATGCTGAAGAGTCTTATGATGTATTAAAAAAGTTAATGGCTAAGGGAGATAATAAAGAAGCTGGAGATTTTCTTGGTGGTTTACTAACACATGGTAAAAGAATAGGTGATACTAAATCAGGTATGAAACGTAAAGATTTACCAGAAGGAGTTAGAGCTTTACTTGGTGAAGTTAAAGACCCTTATAAAAACTATGTTAAAACTATGACTAACCTTTCTAGGATTGGTGCAGAAGATGACTTCTTAAAGGGTGTGGGAAACCATCTAAGAAACTTATCTGCATCTGGAAAAGCTATAGGTACAAATCCTCTTGATGTTATTGGTGAGGAAAGGCTAGGCCGTGTCTTTGGTAGAACATCTGTAGCTAAAGGACAGGTAGTAAACCCTCTTGAAGGTTTATATGTTAATGATAATTATGCTAAAGCTATTAAAGATGGATTAAATACTTTACAACCAGATGGTGTTTTTATGCAAACATTTATGGCAGGTAAAGGTGTTTCTCAAGCTTTTAAAACTGCTTACAACCCAGCTACACACGGACGTAACGTAATGGGTAACGGTATACTTATGATAGCTAATGGATTCATAGGGCCAAAGGGTTTTGGCACAGCTTTAAAAGCAACTTCTAATAAACTTCGTAATAAAACTAGTAAAGAAATTGCAAATAGATATGCAAGATATACTGAACTAGGTGTAGCTAGTAGTGGTGTTAATATAGGAGTTATAAGACGTAACTTAAATGCTTTTGGAACAGACCCAGATGCAGCTCTTACCAGTGCAGCTAATAGAGGAAATCTATTAAGTAAAATAACTGATAATAAAGTATTAGAAGTATATCAAGCAGAAGATGACCTATTTAAAATTGCTCACTTTGAAAAAACTCTTGACTATATTAAAAAAAGTAAAAAGTATGGAGACCTGCCTCTAGCTAAACAAGAAGAGGTAGCTGCTCAACGTACAAGAGATTTAATGCCTAACTACAACCTTGTTCCTAAAGCTCTTAAAAATTTAAGGACGGGTGTATTGGGTGACTTTCTTGCTTTCCCTGCAGAAATGGTAAGGATAAGTAAAAACTTAGGTAAGTATACACTACAGGATATAGCTAGTGGAGATAAGGCATTAGCAGAGGCAGGGTTTAAAAGACTAGGTGGTTTAACTGCAGCAGGTGTAGCTCCAACAATGTTGTCTGATTTTTCAGCAAGTATGAATGGTATATCTTCAACTCAAAAAGAAGCATTAGAAAACATAGGATCTAACTTTACTTATAACCAAGATAAAATTTATTTAACTCCTATTGGTGAAGATGAAAATGGACAAACATCTGTAGACTTTTTAAACTTAGGTCCAATAGACCCATTTAGTTATCTTAAAAATATAGCTAAAGGAACGAATGCTTTAGTACTAGGTAATATAACAGGAGAAGAAGCTGAAGTAGAACTAGATAAAATAGCACTGGGAACTTTAGATCAGGCTCTTGGTCCCTTCCTTGCACCGTCTATGATAACCGAAGCTTTGGCAAGTGTCTTTATGGGTAAGAGTAGAGAGGGTGATACCTTTGGTGAAGACGTAGTACAATTAGATGCAAGTAGATTTGAACCATTAATAGATGTCTTTACTCCTGGATTTGTAACCTTAATTAATAAACGGTTAGAGTATGAAAAAAGTTTAAATGAAAAAGGTAAGAAGAAAAGTGGAGCTTACTTTACAGAAGGTGAAGTAGATTTAGCTGCTTCACTTGGTCTTAAAAGAGATAGGCTAGATATTACTGCTGGTACACAATTTAATATTAACCCTTTAATACAAGAAATAAATACTGCTGGCAGTGAGCTTGAATATAATTTACGTAGTGATCCTAACTATGCAAGAGGTCTTTTCTCAGGACAGGATTCTAGTGTTGTAACTAATGATTTCTTAAAGGCACAGGATAAAAGATTAGCTGGGTATCAGAAGTTAACAAGTTTAATGGAGGACTACTCAGCAATTTATGGTGACGATGTGTTTGGTAGTGTAGTAGAAAGCCTTACAGATAAAGGTAGAAAGAGTCTTCGAGGAGATACAGGTACTGTTCTTAACAATGCTCTTGATAATTTCTTTGACCCTTATCAGCTTAAAGAAAAATATTACTTTGAAGATATGGAAATTCCAATTGACTACGATGAAATATTTAGTATATACGATGATCTACAAGGGAGTGGGATACTAGACTGATATGATGTATAATAAAGATAAATTAGTAGACCAGTTAATTAAACACGAAGGTCTTGAGCTTAAAGTGTACAAGTGTACCGAAGGGTTTGAGACTATTGGTGTAGGCCGTAACCTTAGAGACAGGGGAATTAGTGAAGATGAAGCACGTTATCTTTGTGACAATGATATTGAAATCGTTGAAAGAGAACTTACTGCTGCCTTTCCTATGGTTTCTAAACTTAATGATGTTCGTGTCAGGGTTGTTCTTGATATGGCTTTTAATGTCGGTGTGCCTCGTCTTAAAGGATTTGTTAAGATGTGGAAAGCAATTGAGCTTGATGATTATGAACAAGCTGCAATAGAAATGTTAGATAGCAAATGGGCACGACAAGTAAAAGGTCGTTCATATACTTTGTCTAGGATGATGGAAACAGGAGTAGAATAATGGGACAATATAGTTCAATCAGTAGGTTTGGAAAAACAGAAGACCTTGACTTACATATACAAAGAGGTTTTGTTCAGGGACACAAAGCTATTAATAAGTTTGGCTATGCTACTTCAGTAAGTAGCTCAGAGGTAGCAGTCTTTAATGGTGGTCTAGCTTATGTATATGCTACAACTGCAGCTCCTTTATTAGTAGTAGGTACATCCACTGTTGACGTTAGCTCTGCTATTACAATAGAAGGTTTAGATGTAAACTATAATGAAATAAGTACTGTCGTAACAATAAACGGTACAACAACTGTGACTACTACAGATTCTTTTATTCGTGTTAATCGTGCCTTTGTTAGTAACGATGCTGAACCTACATCTTCTATTAGAATATTAAACTCAGACGGAAATCTAAATTCAGAAATAGCTGCTGAAGAAAACCAAAGCTTACAAGCTGTGTATACTATACCTGCTGGTTATACTGGATACTTAGAGCAAATAGCAGCCAATACTGCTACGGAGGTAGCAAATAAATTTGTAAGAGTTAGGCTTAAAGTAAGAGAGTTTGGTGGTGTATTTAAAACAAAAGCTAAGTTTACTATAGCTGGAGGAAGCTATGAGGAAATATATAAATTTCCTTTACCTATACCAGAAAAATCTGACATCGAAGTAACAGCAGAATCAAGCTCAGGTGTTAACGAAGTTAGTGCAGTCTTTGCTATACTACTTATTAAAAATGAAATAGAGGAATAAAATGTTACAAGCATTACTAGGACCTGTTGCTGGCATAGCTACCACTTGGCTAGAAGGTAAACAAAAGAAAGCAGAAGCTAAACAAAAACTAGAGGTAGTTAAGATTGAGGCACAGGCTAAACAAGTAGAGCAAGACGGTGGCTGGGAAGAGAAAGCTATGTCTGCCAGCACTGATTCGTGGAAGGACGAAGCTTGGACAATCTGTTTCATACTTGTAATATTTTGTAGCTTCATTGAACCACTACAGCCAGCTATGAAGAGTGGCTTTGAGTTTCTAAAGGAAGCTCCTGACTTTATTAAGTACGGCATACTAGCTAGTATTGCAGCTAGCTTTGGATTAAAATCTATAGGTAAGTTGAAAGGTTAAGACATGGTAGTTAGAAATAACACAGAAGAGTATAACAGAGCAATGAGGGCTAGGTATGGTGGTAATAGAGGACTTTCAGGACTTGCTACAAAGCCTACTGTACAAGGACCTAAAGCTAAAAAAGCTGCAGTCTTTGAAGAACCAACGGTAAACTTAA
>Ga0208644_1004710_pt1 | contig 10215 bp, 13 predicted proteins | sample VirMetDEL_Nov_18_FD_184517 | JGI IMG/M metagenome (GOLD analysis project Ga0208644, IMG submission 184517) | Aqueous microbial communities from the Delaware River and Bay under freshwater to marine salinity gradient to study organic matter... | ecosystem: Environmental > Aquatic > Marine >...
CCCCGCAAACGCGAGCGCGCCCATTGTCGTGCCGCCGGTTCCTACTGGTCGGTGAACAGTTAGTTGGTTGCGATAACTACCGTCAGATACCTCAAGCCTTGTAGCAGGCGAACTCGTGCCGATACCTACGTTGCCGCTGGCGTCGATGCGCATGCGTTCGGCTGAGTTGGTGCGGAACGCTAACGAATGGCTACCTACTGTTCCAAAATGAGGAACAAGACCGCTAGATTGTAGCCGCACTGTGGCATCGTCACCCACCAGGTCCATGTAAACGCTGCTTCCAGCGAACCGCGCAGCATACGTTCCCGCAACATCTAGCTTCGCACTAGGCGAACTCGTGCCGATCCCTACGGAGCCTGAGGATGTTATACGCATGCGTTCGCCCTCAACACCACCAGAAACGGTGCTAAACGTCATCCCCCTGCTTGCACCGCTAGTTCCGCCCACGGCAATGTTCGCATTGGAGCCGTCGTATCCAAACAAAAGGGCATCTATGTTGTAGCTAGAAACGTCACCAGTAATAATAACGCCGCCACCAGAAACGTGCAGCTTTTGAGCAGGCGAACTCGTGCCGATTCCTACATTACCGCTGAAATACCCGACACCATCTTTCTTGACCGAGAACTTCTCACTGCCGCTCACCTGCACAGTAATCAGCTTCGACGCAGCCGCAGAAGCCGTGTCGGTTACATTCATCTTGATTGCGTTGAAGGTCGTGCCCCCAGCGTTCCAAGTGTCGGTCAGGTCGTAGATAAATGCCATCTTATGCCTCGCGGGTTTCCACTACTGCGCCCAATCTGTCCAAGGTTGCAGTATTGTCTCGACCAAGAATGTAATAAATGATTTTCTGCGTAAATGCTACAGCATCGAATGCACTTCGTGATACCGCAACATTCAGAGGGCTGATGTCCAACATCAGGCCCGGCCAATCAACGTCGCAAGCGTTGCGCTGGTGCCAGTTTGACGAACCACGCTGCAATGCCAAGGGATGATGTAGCCAGCAGGCAAGCCCGTCATGGTGATGTCGCTGGTGCCATCAACAGCACGGAAAACAACATTGCCAGCCGAAACCAAGACAATCGCCTTGACCTCATCCGACACGGTATAATCACCGCCAGCCAAGGAAATCTCAGCACCGTCAAAGCCGAAGGTGTCGGCCCCGCTTGAGTAGTTGTCACGATCATAAGTGGTCATGCTTGCTTCCCTATCATTTTTGAGAAGAGTGTTCCAGAGTTTACCTTATGGTTGCTGCACAGTGAAGTTTGGCAAAGACCAACTCAAGGTTGTTGTCCCAGTAGTTCTCTTCGCCACCAGCCGCACATAGTAATTGGTCGATGCGGACAGGCTGGTGATCGTGACGTTGAAATCAACATAACCCGGCTCTTCTTCGCCAGGCGTGGTGATGGGGGCGCTCCCTGTTGTTTCGCTGCCCGTCACATCAGACCACGAAGAGCCGTCGGTTGAATACTGCGCCTTGATGACCGCCACGCCGCCCCAATACAATGATTGGGCGCTGAACTTTAGATGTCCGCTGGCATCGGAATCAATCTGCGCCCCAACATCAGTAACTTGCGTATAAGTCGTGCTATTTATGTTGTCCCAGATTCCATCGATAAACGAGGTGGTTCCGCCACCGCCGCCAGAAACAGGCGCGGCAACTGTGCGGTTGACCACAATCGTCTGGTTGTAAGTCTTGCTTGCGTAAACAATCGGAATGGTCACATAACCAGCCGCATCGGCCTTGCTCAATGTGACCGTCACAACGCCGCTCGACACGCTGGCCGAAGCGATTGTGATCGCCGCTGATGGGCTGGCCGAAGTGGTTCCCACGGTCACGCCACTGGTCTGCGCCACGCTGCCCTTGTAAGTGGTAATCGAGCGCGTCACCAGTGAGAGATCCGTTGTGGTTACGCCCGCGCTGTCAGCCTGAACGTCAAACGGGGCGGGCTGGCTGAAGGTGATCTGCTGATTGGCCGTGACATCAGCATTATCCTCTGGAAGCCCACCATTATCATTAACAATCCCAGACCAGTTGGCTGTGGTGGCCGATTCTTCGTCACCTTGGGTGATCATATTCAGCAGAGGATCGTAAATCACGGGCGTTACCGGCACGACCGGCGCGCTATCCTCGGCATCCCACTGATAGATCAACGAGCTTTCTTCCAGCAGCGACAAGGGGACGCGACCATCTGGGCGGATTTCCTTCGATATGACGCGGAACAGCTTATCATTGAACCCAAGGGCCGACATCGAGACGGTGACAATATCGCCAACATCGCAGCCGAGGGCTTTGGCGGTAAACTCAGCGGTCAATTGCCCCCTGAACTGATTGCGCTGAAGGATCTGCTTGGCGAGTCTTTGTGCCCTGCGGCCATCTTCCACAAATGGGAAGTCCAGCGACATTACGCGCTCGATACCATCAGGCGACGATAGCGAGACATGCGGATATTCAACCATCTGGTAGAGGCTGTTTGTCGATGGGTCGATATAGCGACCACGAGCGACATTGTGGTTCTGGCTCAGTCCGCCGCCGGTCTGATCCCACTGGAACTCGCCCAGAATATCGTCATCATGAAAATCCAACACAATGTCAGCAAGATCGTTCTTGATGACGGACAGCGAAAGCTTGCCGCCATTGTCACGCAGCGTCCCGTTCATGCAGGCCAAGAAGGAATCGATGATGTCCATGCGGCTGTCGCTGTCCGAGAACGTGCCACTGGTTCTGTAACGCTTTTGAGTGCCGCCAATGGCAAGGGTCACGTTCTCGTCGCAGATATTGGCTGCGGTGATGAACGACTCCAGATCAATGCGCTCTGGCGGAACACCGGCCCCAATCGAGAGCTTGCTATTAATTTCCCAGCCCAAGAGCATCCACAAGAGTTGCAGCGCAGGATTGTCGAAATCATCCGCCCCGGCATAGGCGCCCCAAGTCGATTGATCGTCTGCGCGATGAGATCCACTGCCACCGGGCACGGTGCTATCGAGACGCGGATCGTAAAGCGGGGCGCCCTCGCCAATGATGGTAACACGCGACGGCAAGCCCTGCACCAATGGACTTTCGGTCTTCTTGCTGTTGCCAGTCCGCTTGATGCGGAAGTGGACATAGGCGCAGCCGGTCAGGCGGTCATCGCTGCCCCAGCGGCTTCCGCCGTTAATCGTGATATAGTTGGCATCTGTTCCTTCGGTGCGGATCGCGACCGTTAGATAGCCGCTATATCTTGATGCCACTCCAGACCCAGAAGACCACGCCAGTTTCTCTTCGAAATAGATTTCATCGATGCTGGCGACCTTATGCGCTGCCACGCAGATGATATAATCGATATATTCCTGATCCGTTCCACTGGCTTCGTGATAGCGCAAATCGAGCGGCATGGCGGTCGTGCCCAAGACTGCCTTGCGTGGTGTGTTTGGGTCCAAAGATACGTTCAGCCGCGATAGCTGCGACTTGGGGATCTTGGGTGTGGGCATTAGACTAGATGCAGTCATAGTAAGCCCGGCAGTAAAAATCATGCCAGCAAAAGTGGGACCGATGATGGGGGCCAAAGCGACCGCCGCGACCATCAGCGCGACACCCGCAAGTGCCTTTACAACCTTACCCACGGCCAACCCTCCATGCCTTGTCCCACATGGAGCGTTCCACGCGCTCTAAGCCATCGTCGCTCACGAACCAGGCGAAGGCACCGGCCACAATACCAACGCAGTCATCAAAGAAGGCGAGATCACCTCGCTGTGCGAACCCTATCGGAATGGCCTCAAACTTGGCGTCCAAGGTCTTTTCAAGATCGCCCTCGCCAATCTCGCGCAAAGCCTTGATGCTGGTTTTCAGGCTGTCATATTGACCACGAAATTCCGCCATCGGATCGGTGCCGGTCATGGCCTCGACCGCGCCAGAGATGAAGGTGCAGCAATCGTGCGAGCCATACTCAAACGGCTCGTTTCGCTTGCTGGCGATGTAATCAGCCAGCGCAGTTTCCCAAGTGCTGATCCGGCTCATCGCGCATATTCCCTTGTCGGATTGATGTCGCCAGGCATTCCGCCACCACCCTCGCTCCCACCTATTACGCCGCCCGTCAAGCCGTTTGCCGCAGCAATCGTGGCGGCTGCGCTATTGTCACCACTATCATATTCGCTCTGCATCAAATAGTTCTTATTCGACGCCCCAGCCAGCGTGACGATATAATTCTCAATGGTCAGGGTGATGGTCTGCGAGGATGGAGCGCCACTGATCTTAATATCGTTCATGTAGCCGGTATAATAGGGAATGATCTGACCGACTTGGGTCTCATTTTCGTCCACGCAGTAAAACCACAGGCGAGCCGCTCGTCCCTGCCACCGCGTCACATCACCCAACAGATTGAGCAGTGATGACCCCCTAATGCGAATATAGTCTCCATCACGCTCTTGTATCGGGGCGCTCTGTCTATCTTGCACATACTCGGTGCCAGCCAGAATGCCACTCAGCGACACCGCCACCGTATCCGAGCCGCCTTCGTTGTGCTTGACCGGCGAAACCTCAATCAGATTGTGATCAATGCTATCATAGGTGCCGTCCAGCTCACTGTCGCCAGATCCAGAGATCACCTTATTGTAAATGCCCGAAGTTGCACGCAAGACATCGCCATCAAAATCGGCATAAATCAGCATGCGCCAATACAGTATCGGTGCTTCAAGTGCCGCTTGAGTTGTGGCGTCAACCATTAGAACGACTCACGAAGATTGAGCGAGAGCATGTAGACATCGCCCACACTCACGCTCAAGGCTGGCTCCTCTACGCAATACATCAAGGCATAAGGATTCTTATACTCGATCTGCGCGTTATCCGCTGGCGCGCTGCGGATTGGCGGTTCGAAACTGATCGTGGCATTGCCAGAGCCATCTGAGGTGACATCAGCCGTCAGTTGCAGCAACTGATTGCCGACCGTCACGAACTCGCCCGCCGACAAGATGGTGGTCGATGCGGGCCAGCCATCTGTCACCAGACTACGACCCGTCTGCCCCGCACCGTTGACCAATACCGTATTCGCCAATGCCGACTGTGCAGTCGCGTCCACCGGCACCTGGAAGTCATTTGCGCTACCCCTGGCTTGGGCAACGAACGAACGCCAAGGATTGACCGCATCACGACCAACCAAGGGTGGCAGCGTCAATTGGCACTCCCACCAGCCACGATTGGAAGCGAGGGTCTGCCTGCCGCCGGTCCAGCCGCTGACGTTGGTCTGGGCTGGCATAACCAGCTTCCACTGCATGCCAGAGGGTTTCGGACTGCTAGGAAAGGTTATAGTCGCCATTACAAGGTTCCTGCCAATCTGGGCCTGCGGATCGCCTCAATAGTGCGGTTCTGGGCAGCAGCCACAATGCTCGGCGCGGCTTCCAAGATGCCCTGCTGAACTTGCTGGCGAACCGCTTCAGGGTCAGCCGATCCACGAGCATCGACATTGATGATCATTCCGCCGCCGCCACCGCTCAACTGGTGATTCGGGATGATCTTGCCCGATGATGTCGGCACGAATAATTCGGGGCCGCGCTCACCGACAAGAACAGGCTTGTTCATCTGGGGATAACCGCCTGTCGCCATTCCGTCATAAGGCGTTCCTTCAAGCAAATTGGTTGGCCCACCGCCCCCACCACCAAAGGCACCCATCAGCGCCCCCTTTATAAATCCAACAATCTGCTGCACAACGAACAGCCGCCACAATTCATCAATCACCGCCTGAATGATTCCACTCATGGCGCTCTTCCAGCCCTGTGCGCCGGTAATCATGCCCTTGAATGCATCGGAAACTGCATAACCAATGCTCTCAAAGGATGTTTCGATTTCTTTGTTTTTGTCGATGATCTTTTGTAGGTTCTTTGGCGTATCAATCAATTCCTTCGTATCTAATTTTGTTATTTCCAAAGGCTTTGTTTTTCCAAACGTCTGATCAAGACTTTCCTTGGCCTTACGCGCAGCATCGGCAGATTCTTCGAAATGTTTTGAATATGCGGAAAGAATATCTTCCCCGCTCATGAATTCACGGTTAAGAGCACGCGTCTCATTCTTAAGGTCCAGCATTTGAGTCTTAAAGTCTTCGCTGGTTATTAGTCCAGCCTCGAACAAATTGAACAAACGTTCCGCAGCATTGCCGACCAGTGCAAGAGATTCTTTTAGTCTATCCGTTTCCTTGGCGCCCCCACCGCTTTTCTTTGTCGACTCCTCGGCTTTTGCCAGCGCGGCAACGGTCAATTCTATTTCATCTTTGACGGCAGCAAAACCCAGTTTCCGGGCGGTTTCCGTTAATTGCCCCAAACGAGTCTGAAAATGCTCAACGCGCCTTTCTGCGGCAGACATGCCTACCGTCATTGCGAATAGAGATGCCTTGGCCCCTTCGACTTCTCCAGCATACCCCTCAATGATTTGCCTCAATTCTTTGAAGCGGCTTGCCCTAAAGGGATCAACTGGCGCTGCGATTTCGCGGCCAATAGATTTACTGACCGCAGCGGTCAAGTTGCGCTGCATCTCAAATTGTTTGGCGGACTCAGCTTCCGCAGCAGCCAATGCAGCCTTGGCGTTGGTTAAATTGGCTTGAGCGGCTGCGAGCATTGCATTCTTGGAACCAATAGCAGTCCGCTCAACATCTCTTTGTGATTCAGCTAGTAGGTTATTAACTTCCGTCAGACCTTTGACACTCATCTTATGGAAATTGAATGTCTGGTCGAGTGAGGTTATCTTCTCTTCCTGCTTTTGGGTGCTGGAAATCATTTGCCCCACAAGCATGATCGCGACAGTTACAGCGGCCCCCCAAGGTCCAGCAAGGAATTGCCCAAATTTCTGGAACTTGGTTGTGGCCTCTCCCTGGGCATCACCCATGATCGACAAGGCGTATCCCAGCTGACCAATCTGTTGATTGAATGCGGTTGTTAAACTAGCGCCAGTGCTAACGCTGGTGGCGAAGTCATTGATCTGCATTCCGACTTGCTGCAAGCCTTGGCGCTGGCGTCGAAGTGCCTTGGATGCCGGGTCCAAGATATTGGTTCCATTTTGAGTTGCTTTATTATTACTGTGGATCGCATCAGCGGCGCTCTTGAGGGATTGCCGAGCCGCATTCTGTGCGGCAGTATATTCCCTCAAGGAAATAACACCGGCATCCAACAATCTATCGGCCTCATCCATCTCGTCATTGAAACGCTTCTGGGCGACGAACATGGGATCAAGTCGGGCACGAAGGGAGTCCGCCGCAGCGCCTTGCTGACGAATAGCGGCGGCAGTAGATCCTAGGGTTTTATTTAGTTTATCACCCGCTTCTCGTGCGGATGCGGTCGCGGCCTTAAAAAGTTTGATTTCTGCGCTTAGGGTATCAACTTGCTTAACAAGCTGTGCCACGCGCTCCATGCCCTCCACATGGGAGGCAATCATGAACTCTAGTTTACTTTGCTGGGCCACGCTTCTGTTTTCCTTCAGTCACATGAAAATAAGCGACCCACTCGTTATACTCGTCAATCGTGATTAATTCAATTTCCTCGATTGTCTTTCCAAGACGATCCGCCAAGGTGATCAGATTATACCTTAGCGGATCGTTGGTCAGTTTTTTTCATGTTGCTCAACACTGTCCGCGCCACTCAGCATTTCGCCTGCAACGCGGGAGATGATGTGAACCTCTTCACGCATCAGGATCGGCTTGTCCTCTAGCGTGAAGTGTTTCTTCCCATCACCATCCTCGGCCTTCATAATGATCAGATCGACCATCCCCTCAAGGCCAGCATTAGTCAGGAAGCTGGGATGCTTGCGCTGAATCTGGTTCAGTTCACGCGCCACCAGCGGCCCGAAGTAGACGGGGAGTGGGGCGTCTTCATCACCCCACTCCTCGACCATAATACTGCGACGGCGCTGGATGCGCTCCTTGATACGTTCCGCAATGCTCATAATGCTATCCCCTAAAGACTATTACGATACGGTCGTGGTCGTAAGAGCGCCAGTTCCCTGCACGTTGATGGACGATTCCACCATGCCATCGAAAGAACCCGTGACCGACTTTGAGGTCACGATAGCGGTTCCCGAAAGATAGGTGTCGCCAGAGACTGAGCCTTCAGGATAGAAGTTCAGCGTGACTTCCGAGCCAACCGTCAGGGCGCCCTGGCCCGTCGTGTCGGTTTCGTCCCAGAACACATCCACCGAGCCAGAGAAGCTCTTCAGCGTGGTCTTGTGAGTGCGATAAGTGTCGCCCATCGAGGTGTCCTCGACAGTATCTGCGGTCTCTTCAATTGAGAACGAACGGATTTCAGCGATTGCATTGGCACCCACTTTTACAGTGCCCTCGCTGCCAGTGTGAGTAGCCATCAATCAATCTCCTGCGGCTCTTCGGGTTGTGACTTCGCCTTTGCGGGCTTGGCCTTCGGTTTATTCTCGCTCCAGCCAATAGAGAGTAGATACTCCACATCGGTCTCTGGTGCAAGAATGCTGGTGTCTCCATGATGGAGCGGTATCATTTTCATCGTGCGGTCTCCACATCATTGATGAGCGTGATGTATTCTACACTGTAAACCATCGATGCAGTGGCGACAGATTGCTCGCCCTCGACATTGATGTCGATCTCAGTGGAAGTCAGGATGCAAGACTTAGCCAATCCGTTCAGGCTGAAATCTGCGGCAATCGCTTCTTCGACCTCAACGCAGATGGTGTCCAGCGTGTCTGATACTGCCGTGCTGCTGCCCTTTATGAAAGCCTGCACAGCGACATTAATCACACGGCGGAGAGTTCTGGTGCCGACAGTGATCAGGTTGCTGCTTTCGTCCATAGTGTAAACGCACAAGGCAGGCAGCTTGGCATCGTCCAAGGCATAGCGGCGCATCTTATAGACGCTGGCGCCAGTAGTGGTCAGCCCAGTGACCAGAGTGGCAATCCTGTCGCGGATCTGCTGACGAACGTGAGCCATCACACCTTCTCCAGCAGCAGCGTGGTCACGCCAGTTCCATCGGTCAGGGTGACTCTGATGATATATGAAACGCCGCCCACAACCAGGCTGTCGCCTTCAGCTACGCTGGCGACATCACTGGTGCGGCAGACGAACTGAGGTGCGGGAATGGTAATGTCCAGCAAGTCCGTTGCATTGCGGCTGGCTTGTGGATTGTCGAAGATGCCGTTGACCGTCAAGGCAGCGCCACCCACAGGCGTGTAAGTGGCTGCGGTGCCGAAGTCATCGACATCGAAGAAGATTGCGAGTTCAGTGGCTGTTTCAACCGCCATTACGCGACTTCCGCCCCCGGCGAGGCGTTTGCGTCACCACTTCCTCAACGGCAGTCGTGCGGATTTCCTCTTCGTGATGAGGCACCAGCTTACCCTGAGCCATCAGAACCTTGGCTTCGTAATCCGGCAAATCAATGACATCACCGACCGCCACCGAGCCATTGCTCGTCACCACACCACGGATGCACTTATATTGCATGATCTACTCCTGAGAATGGCGGGGGAGCCACCCAACTGACTCCCCCGACCAGACTTATGCGCCGTCGTTGCCGTAAGCGAACGAGACAGCGTGGCGAACGCCCACATCGACGCTCTGGAGAGCCACGATGCGCACCGTGCCGGTGTTCGACGAGGTGTAGGGGTCGACAGTGATGTCGAGACCGCCCCACATGCCGATCAGCAGGTCGTTGAAGTTGCCGAAGTAGACATTGCCAGCGGTCGCCTGCTGCGAGACGATTACCGGGTAGCCATTGGCTTCGCCGCCTTCAAGAACGAACATGCCCGAACCAGCGTCCTTGGCCTTGGTCTTCAGACCGCCAGCCGTAGCTGCGTCGGTGATGTAGGCCAGGTTGCCAAGCAGTGCGTTGTCAGCGGCAACAGCCGTTTCCAGCGACACCATTTCAGCAAAGGTCGGAACCGCAGCCGCGAACGCCGTGACGGTGTTCACGCCCGAAGTGTTCAGGATGCCGGTCGGCTGACCGCTGCTGCCCGAACCTTCCAGACCGCCCTTGTCGATAGCAATCGCAAGAGCTTGCGTCAGGTCATCACGCACCAGAGCTTCAACGTCCAGCGAGGACTGAAGGATCATCTGGCGGGTCATGTCGGTGAAGGCACCAACCGTCTTGGGCGACATGCTGATCGCGCCGAAGGTCGGCTCGCTTTCACCAGCCGCACCACCTTCGGTGCTGATCCAGCCACCAGCCGAAGCAGTGGCCTTAGTCGGGATCGAGACGTTGCCGTTCAGGCCGGTGAGCATGCGAGCACCAGCGGCCATG
>Ga0208644_1004712_pt1 | contig 10211 bp, 10 predicted proteins | sample VirMetDEL_Nov_18_FD_184517 | JGI IMG/M metagenome (GOLD analysis project Ga0208644, IMG submission 184517) | Aqueous microbial communities from the Delaware River and Bay under freshwater to marine salinity gradient to study organic matter... | ecosystem: Environmental > Aquatic > Marine >...
GCCTCACGCTGCAGGCGCACGACTTCGCCCAGCTCGACCTCGACGGCCCGCAGCTGCGATTGGATCGCTGCTGTCTCGTCGGGCATCATGATCAGGCAGCTCCAACATCCTCAACCATGATGAAGCCAGGCGCCGTTGATGACTGTGTGATGTCAATCGTTCCGGCGCTTGTGGCGATGCGCGCCTTGCGCGTGATCGAGCCAGACAATCCTGTTTCGATGACTTGCATCACGACGGCAAAGAAATCGCTTGTGGCCATCGTGCCATTCCATTGCTGCTTGTCCACGTTGGATGCGTCAGTGATGCGGGCGACCACGGTTCCGGCCGATGTCTTTTGCTGTACGTAAGGAAGGTAAACGGTCGTGCGGTAGGTGCGCGTGCTTGTGGCCGTCCAGGTCGCCGCCGTCATGCTGGTGATGTCAGCCACGGTGCTGATCCCGTTTTGGTTGGCGGTGACCAAGTTGTAATACACCACGCCGCGCGGGAGCTTGTTGTACTCCGCAGCCGTCAGGATCGTGCCGGAGGTAGGAAATGCTGCCGGTGTCACTGCGCCCATGAGTTACCTCCAGGCAATAGGTCAGAAAGCGAGCAGATTTTCGTCAAGCTTTCCAAAGATGGCGGTATCCAGCGTAAGGTATGAGTTTCCATCAGTGCTTTCGAACGTGAAACGCACCGTATGTGATGCAGGCGTTATTGAATGCTCCACGCCGGACGTAATGAGCGTTTGGGTGACTGTGGCCGGCGTCCCGGTGCCGAACGTCTTGAGCACGCTCACAATGTCAGTGAGATCATTTCCCAGCACGCTGGCTTGGTCGGCGGCGGAGAGGCCGGCCAGCTGCACCTGTACGCCTGTAAAACGAAGCTGAGGATCTTTGTAGCGGCCAAGCAGGTATTCGCCCAGGGCGTCAACCTCAGCCGTGGTGCTGTTGAGCAGATCGAGCTTGGAATACTGCTGCGCCTGGTACAGCGCAATGGACGTTGCATTGGAGTTGATCTGCACTGCGCCGGCAGGCGATTGAGTCTGAATGTAGTTGTAGAGCAGTTCGTCGCCGTAGGCGTTGGTCAAGCTCTGATACCGAACCCCGGTGCCATCATCCTTGAACGTGATGGTGGGCGTGGCGTTCAGCGCCGTTTCTCGACCACGGAACGTAAGGGTCCCATCGGCGGCGATGAACAGGTAGCCCTGTTCCGATGCCATGACCGTCTGCAGGTACGTGAGGACGTTGGTACCGGCCGCAACGGCATATGCGCCAAGCGTGGAGCTGCCGGTGTCAATTGACCGCGGGCCCTGGTAGCGGACTTCCGAACGATCCAAGACGGCATTGACGCGGGCGCCGGATGCTTGGGCGGTCGGCGTCCAATCGTCCATTGCCTGGTTAGCCAGCACTGTGAAGGCGTCAGCGCACCTGGCAACAGTGTCAGTGGCGTTGGCTGCGACTCCGTAGTCAATATTCCAATCGGTCACGACGCCGCAGAAAATGTCTACGCCATCGGCATAAACCTCGATGGGATTGCGCGGGCCTACGAACGGGTAATACGAGCTGGCGGTGTTGAGCGGGTCAAGGATGCGCGTGGGGTCGTAGAACACCACTGACGCGGTGCCGGCGTTGAACTGCTCAAGCTCACGGTTGCGGCCCCGCTTGATGTTGATGCTGCGGATCATGCTGGTCAGATCCACCAGCTGCACGCCGCCCAGGGTGCCGGTATCGAGCTTGCCGTACGTGGCGTTATCGAGCTGAAACGGGTTGCCGAACCCGGTGGTGGTCTCGAACCCAACCAGCACTTGGATCTCAGGCGTGTGGCTCATGCCGGCGCGAACACCGGGCCCGAACGGCGCTGAGCCTTCTGGATGGCCTCGATGATCTGCTGGCCGATCTGATCAGGCGTGCTGATGAGGCCGGCTTCGACGTTGATCGTCATGCCGCCGCCAAGACCGAATTCATTGGCACGGCGAAGCGGCACGACAGCCTCGGGCCCGGCTTCGCCCACAAGCGCCATGGTCGGTTTCACTACAATGCCGCCCTCAGCCAAGCCGACAGTCTGCAGACTCTTGAGCCAACCTGGGGGCCCTGGCAGGCCCGGAATGTCCGGCCAGTTGTTGACGATCTTGTTGGCCAACCATCGGATCGGAGCGAGAACTGCGCTCTTGATGGCACTTCCCAGACCCTTCAAGCCCTCAGTAAAGGCGTTGACAATCCAATCGGCGATCCCGCTGCCGATCTCCTTGATGTTTCCGGCGATGTCCTTGATCTTGTTCCAGAGGGCTGTTGGGAAGCCGCTGATCTTGTCCCAAATTTCCTGAGCCAAACCGCTCACGCCACCAACGATCCAGTCAATGACCTTCCCACCAATGTTGCCAAGCCCTTGGAGCCAGCCTGCGGCCTTATTCAACAGCGCACCTGGCATCTCGCTGATCTTGTTCCAGATGTTCCCGGCCAGATCCACGACGCCGCTGACAATGTCGGTGACGATTGCCTTGCCAATATTCAATAATGCGCCGGCCAGCTTGAGCGGGAAGTCAACAAACAGCGCCTTGAGGTAATCGAGCACACCGCCGACAACCTGCTTCAGCCCGTCCCATACGCCGGAAAAATCTCCGCGCACCAGGGCCGCCACCGTCTTGATGACGCCCTCGATGACGTCGAAGGCAGCCTTGAGCGGGCCCTTGAAAAAGTCCCACACCTTCTGCACCACGGTAAGCACTGCTTCCCAGGCGCCGGTAACTATGTCGCGGAAGGTCTCCGACTTTTTCCAGAGGATGATGATGCCGGCGACGAGCGCGGCCACCGCGGCAATGGCCAAGCCCACGGGATTAGTCAGGAGTGATACCAGGCCAAGAACCTTAAGGGCAGCGTTCACGGCGATGATGGCCGTCGCCAGGCCACCGAACACGCCAGCGAGAATGACGATGAGCTTGCTGTTGTCTTGGGCGAACTTGCCGACGCTCTGCAGGATCGGAAGGAATGCCTCGAACACCGGCAGCAGCGCCGATCCGATGCTTTCCTTGGTTTCGTCCAGCGTGATCTGGAACTTCTTGAAGCGACCGGCGGCGGTCTCGGCGTTCGCAGCTGCAGCGCCCCCAGTCAGCCGCGCCAGTTCCTCCTGAGCTGCTCCGAAATCCTTGCTCTTGATGATGCCCTCATCGAAGCCCGGCAGTAGCTTCTTGAGCGCCCCCAGGTTGCCGCCGTAAGCCTTGGCCAGTCCGGTGGTGACTGATTCCAGAGGCCTGCCAGTCTGCGCGCTGATATCGAGGGCCGTACTGAGTAGCCCTTGAGCCTTGCCAAGATCCTTGGTGGCCGTGGCCAGCTTCCCAAGGGCCGGCCTGAGCTCGTCATCGGCAACGCCAACGGACTGGGACAGCGTGCTGATGTAGTCCTCTGTCGAAACGACAGCGGCATCAGAGGCGCCTGTAACGCGCTTGAGCGTGCCTGCCAGCTTGTCGGCAGCCTGAGCGTCCTCCGCCGCCGCCTTGGCCGCCACAATGGCTCCCGCGCCAAGTGCGCCCAATGCCGCAGCTGCCGGCAGTGCAGCCTTGCGAACAAGAAAACCAGCTTTCTGGCCGGCGCCCTCAAGCTTCTGGAACTGGGCGACGGCCCTGTCAATGCCCTGGCCCTTGAAATCCGTGAGGATTGGGATGGTAATGGCCATTACGCGAATCCTCTCGGCAGCTCTGAAATCACTTGGCGTTCGACCTCAATTACTACCTTCTGGACAGCCTCGTTGATCTCGCTGGCATGAGCGTCAACAGTGGGCCACATCGCGCGCGGCGCCACGGTGCGAATGTTCCGGCCAAGCTCGTTGCCTAGCGTGACGGTCTCGAACAAGATGCCAGCTGGGTTAGCCTGGCTTATGTACACCACCGAGTTTTTGTTCTTGCGCGTCGAAGTCTTGATGGTCACTCCCCGGCGAACACTGGCCCAATTCCACGGGAAAATTGTGTAACCACGTTCGACGTTGGGCGTCCATTCGCGCACCATTCCGGAAAGCGGCATACGCGGGTACTTGGCACGGATGCTTTCGACCACCGGCTTGAGCAGTACCTTCATGTCGCGCGTGAACTGCTTGCGGAGGTTGGGGTCAATTTTCCGCAGAGCAGCAACCGTGTCTCGGACGCCCACGACCTCGACTTTGGCGTTGACCGGCACTAGCGGTTGCTTTCCTTGATGACCTCGAGAACGGTGTTCAGATCCTTCATGGTGAACGGCACCTCAGGGGGCCAGTAGCCGGTTGAAACGAGCACGACGGCTAGAGCTCGGCTGACTGTCCCCCGTCCGTAGGGAGCACATCGCGTCCATCCTCATCATCCACGACCTCGATCTCATCAACCGCGTCGAGGAAATCATCGAACTCCTCGGGGACCTCAATGCCAGCGTTGCCAGCTGCGGTCCAGGCCATGAACGCGATGTACTCCATCCGTGGCGACATTGAGAGCACCTGGGCTGAGGTGTCGAAGTGTCGCTCGAACTGCACGACAGCCTTGATGCTCGAAATGTCCACCACATGAGGAACACCGCCGATGGTGAAACGGATGTTGCCGGTGACTGCTTCTGCCATTGCTTCCCCTTGTCGTGAGTCCTATGGCGTGACGTCGCGGGCCCAGGTACCGCCCGAGAACGAAACTTCCATCACCTGCAGCTCGCCCACGGTGTAGGTGAGCGGGTAGTCGGCGATCATGGTGTTGGTGATCGTGTACTCAGGGTTGCTCGCGCTCACGGCGCCGGCGTCCTTCTTGACGACGATCACGGTATCGCCATCGCCGACCTCGCCGTTGATCGTGGCCTCGACACCGGACGCGCCATAGTCAACGTAAAACGTGATGGTGCCCTCGACTGTCTGCAGGCCGGCGGTCATCTGCGATCCGGTGTCGCCGAACGCGGTGCGATCGAGCGATGCGTAACCGAGCGTGAGGCTGATGCTCGAGCACTGATCCTTGAGGTCAACACCCGCGACGGTCAGCTCGTCCGGCTGGCTCAGGTAGGTGGTGGTGGCCATTTCGGCTAACTCCTTTGGGTCCCGACTCTGACGGTCAGATCATACGTGGGGACCTCCTGGCCCCCGATCTGCATGATCCCTGGTATGCCACGGATCACAGAAACATCACTGTCCATGATCGTGTCTGCTGTGGTAATGAGGTAATCCAGCGCATCGAGGTTGCCTGGCGGCGCTGCCAGGATCTGCACCCCGAATTCAATGTCGGCCACGTTGCTGTTGAAGCAAGTGAAGGTGGGCGGATCCACCAGCACCGTGAGCGGCCTGGCGTTGCGAATGTCGGTCACGACCTTGAGCCCCAGCGCCGTGAGGGTCGTGACCAGCGTGTCGCGGGCCTCAGAAAAGACGCCGGTGGCGCTCATGCGACCTGCGAACGGTTGACGCCGAGCAGCCTGTTGATCTGGCCGTGAGCGCCGAAGGCAACCGGCGTACCCATCTCCTCGAACGAAGCGTACGAGTCCACGCTGCCCCGTTCGCGGTACAGGCTGCCGGCGTACATGATCGTCCCGAGCTCGACGTCGCCACCAGGCACGGTGGTGAGGCTGTCGAAGTACCCGGCTTCCCGCCGGCGGCGGTAGGCATAGGCGTTCGCCGCGCCCACGCACTTGGTGATGAAGGCCGTGTCATTGGCCGTGGCCGACGAGATTCCCAGCCAGTCAATCACCATCTGATTGGTGATCCAGGTACAGGTTGCCGCGAAGCTGAGCGTGCCGCTCACGGGCCCGCGCTCGACGTCGGCGTGGGTCTTGGCCATCATCAGCTGGTTGAGGATGATGATCTCAGGCTCGAGGATGAAGTCGCCCTCATCATCAACGCCCAAAAAGCGGTACAGCGGTACTGCGACGACCGTGTAGGTCCCGTTCAGCGTTGCTCCGAGCCCCGTGAGCGTGACCGACTGCCCGATGCCAATATCGGTGTCCTCAAGGGTCTGGACGACAAGGTAGTCATCCGTCACCTGGCGATGAGTGATCGAATAGGAAGGCATGGCGGGCAGCCGGTCGGCTCAGCGGCTACTAGACGAACGCGGCCTTGACGAACTTGTCAGCGTCCAGCATGGTCGTGGCGAAGTAGCCACGCCAGGCCAGCGTGCGGCTCAGCTCGGTCGGGTTGTCCGTCGTGATGGCGCCCTTCTGCTGCTCGTAGATCTCGTACCCCGAGGCGTCGCCGATGATCAGCGTGCCGGAGGCGAAGTTGCGATCCACGATGACAGTGAGGCCGAAGGCGTTGCCGGCGTCAGAGCCGGGCGTCAGGTTGCCCAGGGCGTTCATCGGGCCGATCTGCGGGAACATCGGACGGTCGGCCGTGTCCGACAGGCCGATCAGGTCCTGCCAGATGCCAGGGTGCATGAACAGGTGCGTCGGCAGGTTGCCGTTCGACCCGCTCAGAATGTCCTTGGCAGCCTCGGCGATCCACGTTGCCCAGTAAGCCGGGTCCCCCGCGCTCGCGGCGGTGAAGTTGTTGCTATTGGTCACGCCGGACGCCAGCTGGTCGGCCGCGTAGTTGTCCGTGGCGTTGGCGTAGATGCGGCCCAGGTCATCGAGGATGAGGCTGAGCACAGCCGGGTCGGTCCAGTCCAGGTCCTGCTCGGAGATGTTGACGTACCCGCCAAACGTCTTCTTGGTGACCTGGATATCGTCCACGACGAACGTGCCGCTCTGCAGCGTGTCGAACTCGGCAGCCTGCTCGGCGATGCTGGTGTGGGTCACGACCTTCGGACGGATGAAGATCTTGCCGCCGCCAGGCATGGCGCGGGCGCCGATGGCGTCCACGACCGGGCGCCGGCCGATGTAGTTGTTGTACGCCGGCCCGACAATCGGGGTCGGCAGGATGCCAGGCGTGTCAGCCGTGGCGACCTCGGGCGCAGCTGCCATGACGGCACGCTGCACCTTCTCGAACTCCACGCCGCCCTTGAAGTACGCGGAGAGGTACTCCACAGGGCTGGGCAGCTCGGCCTTGGCGGCATAGATGATCGGGTTGGTGGGAATGGTGGCCTCGGCCTCGATGGGCTCCGCCACGGTCTCGGCTTCGGACATTTCCTCAGTCTCCTGCTCGATGTTGTCGTCGGTCTCCTGCGGGTCCTGCAGTTCCTGCTCCTGCCCCTCCTCTGCATCGGGGCTGGTCGCGGCGATCTCGGTGATGATCGCCTCACTGAAGGCGGGGATGGCCACCAGCGACAGCTCGGCCAGGTGGGCCTCTGTCACGGTCATCACGCCTTCGGCGTCTGTGGTGAACTTGATCGGCTGGGCGCCTACGCTCACTGAGTCATAGGCGCCAGCCTTGAGCAGTGCGATGGCGTCACGGCTCGGGCCCGTGTCGGCAAGGGCAGCCTCGAACTCGAGTCCGGTCTCGGTGTCGGTGAGCGTGTCCACGACGCCGCGCAGCTGGGTCAGATCGTGGTTCTCGATCAGCTTGGGCGCCTTCTGCGCCGGATCGAATGCGCCACGGGCGAACTTGACGCGCTGGCCATCGGACACAGTCGCCACCACATCCCAAGGCACAGCCAGGCCGGCGATGCGGGCCGGCCGGGTGTCGTCGCCCGCCTCGGCGGTGATGAGGCTGGCATCGGCGTTAAAACGGATCATTGCGGCAGCTCCACGGGTTGCGCCGGCACATTGTCCGGCATCTGCAGATCGGTGAACTCCTCGAGGTACTCATCCAGGGCGAATGCCACATGACGGCCACGCGGGAGAATGTCATCCATGCTGAGGCGCTCCTCGATGGCGTGGAGGATCGGCCTGGCGCCAAACAGGATCAGGTCTTGGCGGGCCTGCTGAGCGTTGGCGTAGGTCATGCCCGACTGGTCAATGGCCAGCAGGTACGCCGGAATGTCCATGAGCCGGCTGAGCTCCTTGGTCTGATACTCCCGGCCCTCGACCAATTGCAGCTTAGATGGATCGGTGTCGAATGAGGTGAACGAAACGTGCTCATTCAGTGCGCCGATGCTGTTGGTCCGGCGGTTCTGCGCCCAGGCGGCAGCCATCTCGGCCAACTCCTCGCCGCTCATCGGCTCGCCACCCTTCTGCTGCAGGTAGCCGGCGGCGATCTCGTTGGTGGCGAAACGCTCGGCAGACTGATCAAGCCTCAATGCGATCTGGATTGCGCGACGGCCCTGGTAGATGATCCCCTGGCTGCCGGAATGGAACTGCACCAGCTGGGAAACGTCCAGCGGCTGGCCGTTGAACTGCACGCGCTCGGCGGGCCCGAACCATTCCGGCGGCGCGTTGTCCGGCGTGTCGCAGAGGTTGGCCGGCAGCCACTGAAAGGTGGCCGGGAACCCGGTGCTGTAGCGGCTGGTGATCATCCAGAACGCGCGTCCATACAGGATAAGGTCGCGGGCCGTCTTGGCCATGATGAAGTTGCGCGTGACCTTTGGATCGGGCCGCGTCATCCAGCTCTCGCCCTCGACGTAGAGCTTCTCATAACGCTGGCCGGTCCACTGCAGGGTGTAGGTGCGGAGATTGAGCGTCGCCGCGACCGTGGACAGGAGGGAGATGGCCCTGGCCACGGTCGGGACGCTCAGGGCCTGTTCCTCCAACGCGCCCACGCTGTAGCCGATGAAGCTGTGGCCCTGCGGAGCACCGGCAGCTGCTGCAATAGGGGCCGACGCCATCGCGGGACTTGCCTTCACCTTCTTGAACAGGTCCATGGGATGATTGTCCCTTCCCTGGTAAGGCGTATCAAGGCCCCACGGAAAGCGATACGAAATGATGCCCGTGAGGGACAGTGGGGAAGTTACTGCCCCCCACGGACGCTGTAAAGTTATCTACCGAACGCGATGGCAGGCTTGGACCGTGACGCCGGCCGCGCAACCAGGGACGTTGCAAACACCATGCACCTGGCGAGTGTGATGGGCCCGCTCGACTTCTGCGAACTGAGCGCGAACCCGCGCTGGGTCTTGACGCCTACTGCGCGGTCCACGTGCTCGGCCAGCATCTGCTCGCCGGTGTGAACAATCCTGCCTTCCATCAGCAGCTGCCGGATGGTGCCGGTATGGGTCAGGATTTCGGCGTAACCCATCTGCACCTTCTTGCGCTCGAGCTCGGGCGGCGCGATCTCGAACAGCGAAGGCGTGAGCGCCACCTTTTCGCAGCTGGCGGCGCCGGCGGCAATGGAGCTCCAACAGCCGGCCAATGAGTCAGCCAGGAACTCCACGGTGACTCCTATACGTTCATCGTCCAGGCGCTGCGCCCTTACGCCGCAATACAGCGATTCGTCAATCGAGGAATCAACGGCCAGCACGCCGCCGGCGGGGATCTCATCAACTTTCAGCGAATCGAACAGACCAGGCGGCAGCCACGACCGCTCTGAGCTGATCCAAATGTTGAGCGATGCCCGCAGGAACGCGGCCTTGTCCACCTGCTCGGCCTCGTCCTGCAATACCTCGGGCTCGAGCGTGTAGCCCAGGGCCGGGTTGGCCAGCTTCCACAGATCCGGCCGGCTCATCGGATCAACGCCAGGTGGCACCGACCATTCAGCGAAATAGAGCTTGCTTTCCCGCTGCTCATCAATGGCCCTCAGCCCTTCCTCGCGCATCTGCAGCATGGCGTGGCTGTCCTCGGTGCCGGCGGTTGACCAGCATGACAGAAGCGGTGACTTCATCACGCGCTGCGATGGCAGGGCGCCATTGAGGAGGACGTCGCGCGAGATTCCCCACACCTCGTCAGCGATGATGTACGTGGGAGAGAACCCGTGAAACGCCTTGGGCGTCGCGGCCTGTACAAGCCACCTGGTCCCGTCCGGCATGATCGCTTCATTGCGCCCATAGCTCCACTTGACCTTGGCGTCGAACTGATCCTTGAGGATCGGGCCCAGCGCCTCGAAAATCTCAACAGCCAGGTCCAGCTGGTGCGCGGTGTTGATCACCATGATCGGCTCGCCGCGGCGCTTTGGCTCCTCGGTCAATGCCCACAGGATCAGCGCCTTCAATGCCATGGTCTTGCCGTTCTGCCTGGCAACCGAGACCAATGACCGCCGGCGCATGAGATTGCCGTCCTCGTCGTGCTCGAGCTGCCCATCGAGGGCCAGCCGTTGCCATGGCATGAGCTCGACGCCAAGCAGATCCTTGGCAACCTTGGCAACCTGGCTGCCGTAGGAAGCCGCCCCCCCAACTTCCGTCTGCAGCCGTGGGCGTATCAGCTCAGGACCGGCGAAATCTATTTCTTTTGGAAAAAGTTTCGGGTCACTTTGGCCAGATCCGGCGTCCCCTGGGAGATACGCTCCAG
>Ga0208644_1004713_pt1 | contig 10211 bp, 13 predicted proteins | sample VirMetDEL_Nov_18_FD_184517 | JGI IMG/M metagenome (GOLD analysis project Ga0208644, IMG submission 184517) | Aqueous microbial communities from the Delaware River and Bay under freshwater to marine salinity gradient to study organic matter... | ecosystem: Environmental > Aquatic > Marine >...
TGGAGAGAACGAAGGACAGGCGGCACTTGATCTTTTAATCAAAATACTAACCGAGGAACCCCAAAGCTACCCAGGCTTACCCTTGGCCGCCGAGGGGGAAATCAAAACACATTACTGATATGAAATGTTTAAACTGTAACTCAAAAACTAATGTAATTGAGACGAGAGTTCACAATAAATGGGGGTTAAGAAGAAGGAGGTCATGCGAAGAATGTGACAGTAGGTTCAGCACCGTAGAAGTACCTTACGAACATTTGAAAATAAATTTAGGGACTGTCCTAAAGTTAGCAAAATTAACTAAGAAAAAATCTCTACAGAAATATTGTTGATATGAAACAACTGGTGGAATGGTTGGCGTATGCAGGATTCATGCTCCTGGCGATAGGAGCATGGCTATGGGTCATTACCGCATTCTTTTGTGCGATTATGGGAGGAGCAGGATTTACTGAATGAAAAATAAAAATATAGAAACTGTAGGAAATGGACCCGTTTTTGATTCGATCCGTGCATGGCTTGGAGACGATCAGCGAGTGTATGTGAAAGTCGAAGGCATGGGAAATATTAGAACGGTATTTTTTAGGCTAGATGAGTTGAATGAATTGAAAGATGGCAGTCCGTTAGACCCATTGGTTGCTAAAAAAATGGCAGATGCCGAGAAGGAATTAAAATCGGTAGAGGAACAACTTCGTAATCATAAGATAAAGCTAGGAAAGGAACTAAAATCCTTGGAGGCTAAAAAGGAAAAGGTTGATCGGTACTGCGAGAAGAAAAAGGAAGAGGCGAACGAACTGATCGCTAAGAGTGCTGATATTCATTCCCGAAAGTTCATTAAGTCATGCTCGGATTTTTCTAAATCATTAATTGATTTCATGGAGAAAAAAGGATGACAAGTACAGCACCTAAACTGATAGGACTATGTGGCCCTAAAGGGGTTGGGAAATCGACCTATGCACGATCCCTCGGTGGAGTGACCCTGTCATTCGCCACACCGATCAAGGAGATGCTCAAGGTCGTCCTTCCCCATCCCGCTTGGCTGGATCGAAAGGAGGAACCGATACCAGGATTCCCTGAAGGTATTACTACCCGTAACATGTTACAGACACTCGGCACAGAGTGGGGCAGGGAATCCATTTATCCAAACATATGGGTCGATGCGGCCAAGCGGATGGCCGAGCCTTACCTAGGCAAACGCCTCGTTGTATTCGATGATATCCGATTCCCTAACGAGGCATGGGCGATCAAGCGATGGGCTGACTTGTACAGGATCGGGTACAAGATCATACACATCTCTCGGGAAGGCCATGAGGTAGATCCAAGCGATTCACATATCTCCGAGCATGGACTGCCTAAACACTTCATAACCGATTGGGTGAATGTGGATGAAAATCCTAAAATGCCTGCATATGACGATTTAATGAATAAGAACCAAATCGCTTTGGATGAGCATGGTAGAAAGTATAGAACCCATATCTCTCGCTCAGAACCAGTAAAGCGTACAAGAAAAGGTAGGCTCTTGCCCGATCAGGAACTCCCTAAAACCCAAAGGGATTACCTCGATGCCGAGTAGACCATCCAACTCCATCCGTAAGATGGCAACCGATGCCCGTCTGAGGCAGATGCTCAGAGCATTACCCGAGGACCACAGAGGCTACACACAGGATGAGATTGCCCGAAAGGCAGGCGTAGCCAAGCAAACGATCTCCAAGATCGAACGAGGGGCGATGCTGAAGATTACCGAGCAAATCACCCGACTACTCGCAGAGGAATAATATGGCCACACTTAAAGGAGATATACGCAGGTGTCTAGAAAACCTGCCAAGCGGTTTATTGTCCCATCACGATATCCTGCTCCGCCTGTCCCTCGTGGTGACCAGGTACACAAAAGACCCAGCCGAGGCAGAAAGAGCATTGCTCGCACTACTCGATAAAGTATCCCATCGCCCAAACCAACCAGCCGAGCTACGAAATGCTATAAAAGGAGCATATCATCGACATAACCACCCCGACCTGCCGAAAAACCCCATAAAAGTAGCACAACCTGACCCCGCCCTAAAAGAAAACAATTTAGGGTATGCCGGATTATTCGAGAAGTTCACCCTCCGATCCGACCCCATTCCGATGAATGCCGAGGATGCGCTCAAAGGACTCTTCCATCTAGACGAATCAATCTTTGTCCAGCGGGTAGTCGCCGAGCGGTCTGCACCCATGACCATAGCACAGGCAATCGCTATGCCCGACCTAGCCGACTATCAGTTCACCACATACAACACCTTCCCCGCTCATGCGACCAACCGGTCAGAAGCACAGGTGCTGGGGCGTAAATACTTTATCCACGAGACAGACGATCCATCCCTATCATTCGAGCAACAGCTTGGTCTCATCCTACGCCTCGAACAGATTGCCCCCCTAAAAATGATCGTCAATTCAGGAGGGAAATCTCTACACGCCTGGTTCCATTGGATCGAGGGATATAAGGCAGAATTTCTCGAACTCTCCCAAAAGCTCGGTGGAGATCCACGATTTAAACTAATGAACCAACTCTGCCGATTACCCTGGGGAACACGCAGAAAGGAATGCGAACCATTCCCTGCCAAGCAGGAGGTAATCTTTTGGAAGCAATAGCCCTACAAAAAACCATCGCAAGACGGTTTATTAGCTTAGGGGTTCCTATGGAGGATGCTGTAAACTTTGCATCCCGTATGGACGAGACAAACCTAGTCATCATTGTCCGAGAGCAAGGCGAGGGGAAGCCCGACTTTATCATCTTAGTGAAACATAAACATTAAACATACAATCATACGCAAATGGCATACAGAGAAGATTACCTAAACCCCGAGACACTCGCTAAAGCAGATGAACTGGATATATACTTTTCCTCCCGTGGACCTGTAGACTATCCAGCCCCGTCATCCGATGCACCTCAAACCTACTCGCTGGCAATCGATGACCCGCTACCTGCCCCCAAGTTTCTCACCCTCTCCGACATAGTATCAATTGATACCCACACAGATATGCCCCCGCAAATCATCAAGAATGTCCTACACAAAGGATCGAAGATGATTATATCAGGCTCCTCCAAAGCAGGTAAAACCTTATCCCTCCTCCACCTCGGCCTAGCTGTAGCCAATGGAAAGCCCTGGTTAGGCCACGAAACAACCCAAGGCAATGTTATCTACCTCGACTTTGAGCTAAAGCCCCGCATGGCCGCCAAGCGAATAACCTCCATCATCGCTTCGAATCCAGGCATTTATAAACAGAACCCCCGCTTCCTCTACTGTGGACTACGAGGCCAATCCCGATCCCTCGAAGACCTCGTCCACCACATCGAGGATCTCCGCGACTACAAGCCCGACCTCGTAATCGTAGACCCATTCTATAAGCTCGCCACAGGGGCAGATGAAAACGATGCCGGTGCTATCTCTGAAGTGGTAAACCGAATGGAGAAGTTCTCCGAACGCCTAGACTGCTCATTCGTATATGCCCACCACTTTTCAAAAGGAAACAAGTCTGACACAGACCACATCGATCGGGCAAGCGGGTCAGGCGTGTTTGCCCGTGACCCCGATGCCATCCTTACCCTAACACCCCACGAAGAGGAGGATCACCTCGTACTCGAGGCCACCCTCCGAGACTTCCCAACCCCCGACCCTCAAGTGGTAGAATTTTCATGGCCAAACTTTATCCATAAGCCCGATATGGAACCGAAATTAAGAAAACCTGGGCAGTCCAAAGATAAAAAGGACAGGCAGGATAAACTATCTACAGCCCTAATCGAACTGCTAAAACCTAACTCGATCATGGGTCTTGAAGTCTTAAAAGATAAACTGAATGATAAGTTAAACGAAAATTTAAGCCAAAATGCTGTCCGAAATCTTATCAAAAAGACTAAAAATATTAGTGTACTAAAGACCGAAAAGGGTAAACAAAACATATACTCCTATAACGATGAAAGGTAGTCTCAAATGAGTCTCAAAACTACTACTGCTCCCCTTATATATAGGAGGAGTAGTAGTAGTGCTTCAAGGCTGTAAGTAGTAGTTGCTCCCCTAGCGGAGCAAGCTACTACCTTTGCACAGCCTATAGGGGGACTACTAGTCAGATTATTATCGTAAAAGATTTGAACCGCTTACTACTCACTCGTGAGAACCGAATACACAGCTTATTCAGGATTGCTCGTAAAAGGCTTTGATCGGGTAAAGATGAGTCAGAAGACTCGCTGGATAGGGAAAAGGCTAAATAGATGCCCTCCTGCCCGTTTAAACGCTATCGTAGGGATATTGCATCAAAACATTCTGACACAGCCAACCAGGTAGGCTAGCAATCTAAGGATTGCAGGTCAGGCGGTCAGGCGGATAACAATCTCAATTAAGGCAAAGCAGATATCCATTATCAAGTCTCGCTCTAAAAAGAAAAACGCCAGGGCGATTATCCAACGCCATTCATGCTGAAGGTTCGACATCCGTAACCTCAGCCTCAATTACTTTTTCGTTCTTGAGGTTAGCTAGCTCTGCTCGGATCTCATCGAGGGATAAAGATTTCTTCACCTCTATGGTTTGAGTCGGCTCACCTTCGTACTGGCGATGCTTATCGATTAATATGCCGGTAGCGATAGGAAGAACACCTGATGGGATTTCATCGTTCTCAAGTTTCTCGATCATCTTTTCGACTGCAAGCTGTGAAGCATGGCCAATTAAACCTCTCATTACTTTCTTCGATGATTCGATCACCTCTTTCTCACGAGAGCGAACTACAGCTATTGTATTATGAGATACCTTGAGATCCTTTTTGATGCGAGTAACAGGTACACCATCGGCAAGCATCTGAACCATCTTAGCATAGTCACCTGGTCTCTTATCGTAAAGACCCTGTGCTGTGTAGATTGCTGGACAGGTTCTTTCCTGTTCAAGATTAGCTGGAAGGTTCTCAGCCTCCATCACAACCCTCTTTTTATCGGTAGGCATTTCTATCGGTGTAAGCATTTGAGAACTAATTCTCAATAAGCCTCGAGGCAAGTCCTAATTAGACATAATCGATGTTGTGCGGAAACATTTTTGTCCTGCATGGCATAATTAGGCGTAAAATATAACATTTCTGACTTTTCTGCCGAAATCACATAAAAAATTTTAGGCTCCTGGAGGGGGGGAGGGGGTCTGCCAGGCGGCCCCGCGATCACCGCCGACCGATTAGTAGCCACAAAAAAATTCTGACAAATTGCCCAACCCGAGGTGACCTCTTATCGATAATCTGTTATCATTAGCGATGCCTCTCGAATGGTCACCGCATCCCGCCATCCCGCCTCTCAGCAAGGCAGAGATGCTGCGGATGTCGCCTGAGAGCATCCTCGCCTATTGGGAGAGAAGGGAAGAAGCGATCAAGCTGGAGAAGGATGACCCATATCGTCATGGGTTTGAACTAGATACATGGAAGTTGGCAGATAGGGAGCTTAAATCGCATCAGGAGATCCTCCTTATGGGAGGCAATCGTGCGGGCAAGTCTGAACTTTGTGCGAAGCGGGTTGTGCAATGCCTCGTAGAGAACCCAGGTACGATCATATGGTGCTTAACTGAGACATCGGCCAATAGCATTCAGTTCCAGCAGAAGCTCATATTCAAATATATTCCAAAAGAATTTAAAGGATTAGGTAGGGGCAAAGTCGGATATCTGATCTATTCTCTTCGTAACGGCTTCACAGCCGGAAAGTTTACTTTGCCCAACCGATCTGAGTGTATTTTTCGTAATTGGTCGCAAGATATCAGCACGATTGAGGGTGGAGAGATCGGCTGTCCGCAAGAGCCGCTCAACGGCACCCACAACATTGGGTACTGGGCAGACGAATTGGTGCCAATGCCGTGGGTGGAGACTCTTCGTTTTAGAACGGTCACCCGAAATAGTAAGGGAATTATATCCTTCACAGCCGTGGACGGGTGGAACTCGGTGGTAAAGAGTATGCTGACGGGAGCAAAGACTGTGGAATCGGCAAAAGCTGACCTTTTGGATGGTGAGGAGGTTCCATTGGTCCAACAGCCCTTGAGGAAAGCCTCGAGTGTGGTGTATTTCCATACTGCGGCCAATCCATTTGGTGGATGGTCGGCGATGAAGACGCAATTGGAGGGGGAGAAGAGGGAAACGATCCTTTGTCGGGCGTATGGAGTCCCCGTAAAGGCATCTAAAACGGTGTTTCCTGCCTTTTCTGACAAGAATATCGTCCAGGCTAAAGAAGTGCCTGTTTTAGCGGACGATGCGGATGCCTCGTGGGTGCTTTCGATTGACCCTGCTGGGGCAAAGCCTTGGACGATGGTGCTGTTTGGGATTGATCCACATGGGGTCGCCTGGGCGGTTAAGGAGTTTCCTGATTTTGATAGTTATGGTGGATGGATTGACTTAACCAAGGGGGATAAGGTTAGTGCAGGCGAGGCCGCCCAACCGAATGGGTTCGGATTAAAGGACTATGCAGAGGTGATTAGGCGGATGGAGGGTGATCGATTTGTGGATCGTATCATCGACCCGAGGTTGGGGGCGGCGAGCTATCAGAAATCGGAAGGCAGTTCTAATATTATTGATGATTTAGCGGAAGAGGGCTTACCGGTCGTCCCTGCGGAAGGTTTGGACATCGAGACGGGCTTGCAGGCGATTAATAATTTACTGGCATGGGATCGTACCAAGGAGATGGGGCTGGGGAACCATCCTAAGCTGATGATTTCGGATGAGTGTCAGAACTTGGTAGCCTGTATGCAGGAGTATCAGACGGGTGATTTGAAGAATCCGGCTAAAGACATGGTGGACTGTGTGAGATATTTCGCTGTGGGAAATTTTGAATATTTTGACCAGGAGGAATTGGTCGGAACAGGTGGAGGGAGTTATTGATGAAGAATAATAAGGTGATGCCTGGGCATCGTAATCAGATTGTATTATTAAGGGAGGCTGGGGAGACATGGCCTAAGATTGCCAAGGCTGTCGGCTTCAGCCGAGCGACTGTGCAGAAGGTGTATAAGGAGGAATTGGCGAAGGAAGCACCTCCTGTGATTGAGGAAGTAAAGCCGAGGTATGAGAAGGCACGGGTATTAGCGATGGTCCCGAATCCTCGTTTAATGCGGATATATTTTGAGGATCGTGAAGAGGTTGGGATATGTGTGAAGAGGCCACAGGACAACCATCCTCCCAAGAGTCAGATATTAGTGAAGAAGGTGGAGGGTGAGGAGAAGCTGTACAGACTGGTCTGAGACCCGTGAGGAGACGGACAGGCGGATCGATGCAATGCTTCGGGAGTTAGTGGTGGAAGAAGGAATTAAATGTCGGGAGCATGGAGAGGAAGGCCGTGCATACACTTTGGAGGAGATTGCGGATTTTATTGGGGTATCGTTCAAGACCGTTGCCCGAATCGAAAGCAAAGCCCTGACAAAATTAAAAAATAAAATGTTAAACTTGGAAGGTTAAAATGGAAACAGAAGTACAAATATTTGAGGAAAAGCCCGATGTGGATGGGCTTAAACAGGATTTTGAACGAGCAAAAGCAAACCTTAGCTGGTGGATGGATAAAGCCGAAGATGCTCGGGAGGTTCGCTTTAACGAGTGGGCAGGGAAGAGTGGAGATGGCAAGAAGCATGGACCTGAAGCCTTCCCATTTGACGGTGCAAGCGACCTAGACGCTGGCGTTATCAACCCATTAATCGATGGGGATGTCGCGACTCTCACGCAGGCCCTGTCGCAGGCCAACCTGGTAGCCGCGCCTGTGGAGAGCGGCGACATTGCATCGGCCAAGCTGGTGAGTGAATTTTTGAAGTGGCGAATGGGTACGATGGATGAACTGATGAGGGAGTCATCCATTGGGGCAAATTATTTATTGCAGAATGGACTGACCTTTTTCGGTACATACTGGAAGCAGGAGAAGACGAGGAAGTTTGAGCCTATTAGTTTGGACCAAATTGCGGAGCAATCGCCTGAGTTGGCTATGGCTATCCAAGACCCTGAAATGAAGGAGGGGGTCGAGGAGATGTTCTATCCGATGTTCCCTAACCTGAAGAAGAGACGGGTGAAGAAGATGCTTAACGAACTTCGCAAGACAGGTGAGACCGAAATTCCGACCGAAAAAGTGGTCGTTAATCGTCCGGCAGTCAAAGCATATGAGCTTGGGCGGGAATTGATCGTGGACAGCAATGTGATCGATTTGGAGTCCGCCCGTTCCATCCATTGCTTGCATTACTATACGCCTGAAGCATTGAAGCAGAAGGTAAATGAGGGATGGGATGCCAAGTGGATCGATGAAGCTATTGAGAAGGCTAAAGATTTTTACGAACAAGAGTCATACTCCGACTCCATGATGTCCTATGACTATGGGAACAACTACGGGAGCCAGCACTACGAGGGATTGATTAAGGTTATTACTACTTATCGTAAGGAACTCGATGAGGATGATGTACCTGTAGTGACCAAGACCTGCTGGACCGAGGAGATGGAAGAAGCTGGGTTCCATGAGCCTGTCGGATATGACGAGGGTAGGTATCCATTTGTATGTATCACGAGAGAGCATTTAAACCATCGTTTATTGGACTCTCGGGGATACCCTGAGTTGTTAAAGAGTTATCAGATTGCGGCCAAGACAGAGATGGACGCTCGGCGGGACCAGGCAAGCATGACCACTTTCCCTGCTGTGGAATATCCGATTGGCCGCCGTCCCGAGCGTTTGGGCCCAGGTGCATTCTTGCCTGTGCGTAGGCGTGGTGAAGTTGGCTTTGTGGAGACACCTAGGTATTCACCAGCATCGACACAGGTGGAGATGGATATCCGCAAGCTATGTAATCGCATAACCGGTCGGGCGACTGGTCCCGAAGATGCGGTGGAAGCCAATGTGATTAAACAGCACCTGGTGAACTGCTGGCTGAATGGATGGAAGGAGATCCTCAAGAGAGTGTGGTGCTTGGATCGTACTTATTCAGGACCGATGATATGGTTTCGGGTAACAAATAACGAGGAGGGCGCACAGCTTATATTGGATGAGACTGCCGAGTTGTATGATTTCAATATTTCATGGAACTCGATGAATGCAGACGAGGAGAAGGTTATACAGAAGCTGGATACCGTTGGTAAGCTAATGGCACAATATGACCGTCAGGGGACGGCTCGCTACGATGTATATCTTCGTAAGGTACTGGAAGCAATCGATCCAAACCTAGCAAGTCAGCTGATTATGCCTGCACAGGAGGCCACAACGAAGGAGATTATCGAGACATCGAATGATATCGCCAAGATCGCAAGTGGTCAGGTTGTCAATGCACCCGAGCAGGGGGCAAACGCACAGCTTCGCTTGCAAGTATTACAGCAGTACATCCAAGGCTCTGAAGCTATTCCAGCCACCGATGTTCAGGAGCGACTGCAAAACGATGAGAACTTTGCAAAGAGACTACAGACCTATGCTAGTCAGCTAGAGTTCCAGCAACAGCAACAACAGAATGCTCGGATCGGACAGCTAGGGACTGCCCCAGGCAATGTACCTGGCACAGCAGTAGCGGCATGAGTTTAACATACAGAGGAATGAAGTTCGCTGGGGTGAATAAGCCCAAGCGAACACCTAATCACCCAACCAAGTCCCATGCAGTTGTTATCAAAAACGAAAAGGATAAATATCAATTGATTCGATTTGGTGAACAGGGTGCTAAAACTGCTGGCAAACCCAAGAAGGGTGAGAGTCAAGCGATGAAACAAAAGCGTAAAAGTTTCAAAGACAGACACGCCAAGAATATCGCAAGGGGTAAAACATCTGCGGCCTATTGGGCTGATAAAGTTAAATGGTAATGAACAAGAAGAAACCTGGATTATGGGCGAATATCACCGCCAAGAAGAAACGCATAAAAGCAGGCTCGGGGGAGCGGATGAATAAGCCTGGAGATAAGGGCTATCCATCAGCAAAAGCGATCAAAGCATCCCAAGGAAAGCGTAAAAAGAAGTGACCATACAAGACGCAGTTGCCGGCTTAAAGGACTTAACCGAGTTCAAGGCTTTAGTAGGATTTATAAAAGAGCAGAAAGAATCGTGCTTAGTAGACTTTATGGACTACCAGCACATCGACAGCCCCGAGAAACTTGCCCGTCTATCGGGTGAGATTGCCGCCTTTCACCGCATTATAACATTGATCGATGAGAAAGATGACTGAGACCCCTCATCAGAAATTCAAGACTGAGCATCGAGCCTTATTAAATCGATGGCTAGAGGAGTCT
>Ga0208644_1004714_pt1 | contig 10210 bp, 6 predicted proteins | sample VirMetDEL_Nov_18_FD_184517 | JGI IMG/M metagenome (GOLD analysis project Ga0208644, IMG submission 184517) | Aqueous microbial communities from the Delaware River and Bay under freshwater to marine salinity gradient to study organic matter... | ecosystem: Environmental > Aquatic > Marine >...
GTGTCCCAGTCCTCATCTAGAGTGTCGTCGATCGGACCGACGATCTCGTACTCGGTCGGGCGAGTGACAGTCAGCGCATTGCTGAGGTTGGCTGGGCTGCCGACGTAGGCACGAATCTTGGTGTAGAAATCGTCCAGCTCTGGCTGACTGGCGAAACCAAATGCCGACAGCAGGTGGTGGCTGCTGGTGCTGTTGATCTTGTCGAAGAACGTGAAGCCAAAGAAGTAGCCAGTGCCAGTGACCTTGAAGATCTCGCTGCGGTTGCTGCGGTCTGCCAGTTCATCGGCAGGAGTCGGCACATAGGTCGGACGGAATGTGCACTTGCGGAGGTCAGGGCCGCAGAGTGAGCATCCGCGTGGCAGCAAAATACCGCCGTTGGTTGGGTTGTACTTGATCAGCTCCTCTGGTGTCGGCTCGTAGCCATCGACCCAGGTGATCGGCGTGCCGCTGCCGGGGTCGTTGTAGACCGTGTGGACACCAGGCGCAAGGATGATCGACACGCAGTCGAGGTGTGCCTTGGGATCTGTGATCGTGTACCAGTTCTTGCTGGTGATGATCGCGGCCTCGATTACCGCACGGTTGATCGTTTTGAACGGGCGCTGGGGGCTGAAGCCGCAGGTAAGACGCTGTTGATCCAGGCGCTTTAGCTTGGCCTCGATAATTTCTTCGTCGGTACTACCAGGCGGTGCTTCATAGGTGTTGTAACTACCGCCAGCAAAGGTGTCTTGACCGGTATATGGGTTGACGTACAGCGTAAAAGGCGCTGTAAGAGGGTCTACCTGTTGGGTACTGCCCGCTGCAATGTTGGCGACGCCCGCTACCTGACGCATCAGGTCATTGAGCGTGGCGATCTGCGCTCGGAACTCTGCCTGCGTGGCGTTGATGTTGTCTAAGGAGCCAACGGCACCAGCAAGCTCAAGGGAAGCCACGCCACATCAGTCACTATCTGCCAGAAGTCTACCGACGCTTCCTAGGTAAACCGTAGGTTGATCTCGCCGCTAACAACAAAATCGGTAGAACCAGCAATGAGCTCGTCTGCTCTTACATTGATTCGCGAGTTGGTTAGTAGTAGATCGCAGCCGTAGTATGCAGTATTACCGATCTGTGGCGTAGCGGGTGTGCGGTCTTTGTACAGGTAGAACCTTGCGCTTGCTTTTGCAACGCGCTCGGTGATCAGCACTAGGCGCAGCAGCGTCGTGCTTGTCTCGTCACCATCTTTGAGCGTGTTGTCCAATAGGAACTGCAGTGAACCCGCTCCGCGAACCACAGCCTTGACGTTCTCGCCAAAGGTCTCGCCGATAGCTGTCATATCGAGGTTGGATGCGTCTACATCAAGCGCCCACTCGGTCAGTTCGGCTTGGATGAGCCATCCTCGGGAGTCTGGATCTTCCGAAATTGCGGTGATGGCCGCTGGTACAGCAATCACATCCTCGAGCAGCTGGCTTTCGTTGGGCAGCGCCAAACCTTCAATGCTCTGCGCTGCACTAGCCACCGCTGCGAGGTAGGACGGATCGCTGCTGTAGCGAGCTACTACAAAGTTTCCGTTAGCGAAAGGACTTAAAAGTACTTCGTTGCTGGTATCGAGATTGTAAGCTGCGAGTTCCGAGTTGAATAGTCTTATTCTGCCTAGTTGGTCTATGTTGATGTATCCATCAGTTTCGTTGGTTATGGTGCCTGTATCGTAAAAGTTTACCGAGTTATCGACTTGATAATAATTGGCATTTGGTCCTGTTACGTGTTGTCGGGCTTGGCTGAGCACATAAATGCTACCGAAATAAACACCAGCACCGCTAGCGCTACCTGTGCTAAACGGTGAACCGCCCGGAAAGTTAAGGATAATCCGATCACCAGTCCAGTAATCGGTATTACCGAGACTGATACGGGAGGGTGTGGTCGAATGGATAACGGCCGTCTCGGCAAGCGCCATCGGATCTGGCCACTCTCGGCTCAGTTCGAGGATGCCGCCGTTGCCGAGAAGTGCCATTAGAAGGAACCGGTAGGCTTGCCGGAAATCGTGAAGCTGATCGGGATAGAGATCAGATCACCGGCGCTCACACTCGGGCCGACAGCTGTAATCAGCGCGTCACCAGAAATCGTGCCTTCGCTGGTGGCATTATTCAGTACCAGCTGCACACCCGATAGCGTTTCGCTGTCTTCCAGGATCTGCTGCATCAGATCAGTGGTAGCGCTGTCGTTCGGGTCATACAGAAGCGTGCCACTGCCGCTGGTGCTGCGGATGCCGTAGGCGTAGGTGCGGTCGGTTTGACCCACACCTGTCGTTTCCAGGGCATCGCGACTGATGTCCAGGCGCACGTCGCGCACTTTGGCGATCGTGGTAAAGGTGGAAGCGCTAGCTAGCTTGAATTTCAGTAGCGCCGTGGCGCTGGTCTTTACGGCCATCGGTCCGCTGTGGTTTAAGTCAGTCTAAGTTCAGCCACAAGGTTCACCCTCACGCTCGAGCGATTTGGGGCGACACTTTCCACGGTTGGTGGCTGTTCAGTGAAAAACCACAGCATCCCTGCCCCGGTTGATGTCGTATCTAGCCAGCCTCGGAGGTTGGCTGAGGCGCCGTTGAAAATCAGAGAGGGCAATAACAGATCTGTTGTTGCACCTTTTGCGTTGTTGTAAGCTGCGATAATTAACGCCGCATTATCATCACTAATGTTGTTGAACTGCAGCTGAAGCTGCGCTTGACTTGGGCGGCTACCCCACAAACGGCGGGTAGTAACCCCGGACTGCGTGGTTAGTCCAGTGGTAGGCCAGCGCGGAGCTACAAAGTTCCTGCTGGTGGGCTCAATGTTCGGGAATGCAACTGGCATTACTCAATCACCCAACTTCCGGCATCATCAAACACCTCGGCCAGCTTGAGAACTCCCGAGGAATTTGTGGGCATGTACACCGCTTCAATAGTAAAGGTGCCTTCCTCGTCAGGCGTTACGCGCTCGATCTGGTAAGTGCGCACCTGCGTGCCCACCTTCTTTACGGTAAAGACCACGCCTGTAGGCGTTGCGGTTCCGTCGCTGCTGATAACCAGGCTCGTATCAGCTGGTGGGGTGCCTTCGGTGCCGTTCCAGGCGATTACGTCGTAGGTGCCAGGGAACAACGTTTGAGTGCTGATCACTGCTCCCTGTGCTGTAACTACGCCGTTGTTGAACTCGTCGTATTGGGTTTCGTCCATTGCGACGCGGATGTAATCGCTTGGTCCCAACTTGGCTAAGGCACCTTCGTGGGTGGTGCGGAAGCTGATTACATGGGTGGGGATGCGGCGCATCCTGATGATGTATTTGGCTGCATCTACCGCTTGACTACGGCTAGTCACGTAATCCGACAAGTCCAGAGCTTCAATTGGATCAGTGGCGTTGCCGAATGGGGCAACCTCGCGCACCAACACTTCGCGCTCGGTGGGGAAAATGCCGGGGTTGGTAGGGTCGCTGCTGGCCCGTTCCTCTCGGTAGCGCACCGAGACTTGGATGGGCTCGCGCTCTTCGGGCTCCAAGTATTGGAGCTTGAAGGTGCCTTCGACGATATTACCGGCGGTAAACAGGCCCTTGATTGGCACTGCTGTGAACTGGATGGCTGGGCGCAGGTAAAACTTGCCGTCGCTTTCGCCAAAGATCAGCAGGTTTGCAGCTGCAGTGTCGGCTGCCCACTGGCGCAGGTTGACCCGATCAGCTTGCACCCCATCAAAGAAATAGTTCCGGCTGCTGCACCAGTTAGCGGCTGCGGTAAAAGCCGTGAAATCGATCATGCTGTCTTTAATCAGATCACCAGCGCCGTAGGTGGTGTTGGTCATCAGATCCAGCAGCACATCCGGGAAGAGATGCGTCGGGCCTGTAGTAAGTGCGGCACGCAGGCGGCGGCAGATCTTGCCGCCGGTCACGTAGCAGCTGAACTGGCCAAACTGCTGCCACTCAACAGACGACAGCACGTTGATGCCCACCAGAGCCAGGTTGTCGTAGACCGGGGCTGAACTGTTGGGGACGATCTCGTTGACGTAGACCACCTCGTGTTCGGGGCCGCCTTCAGCTGAGGACTGGATCTCTTCGTAGATAAAGGCCTCGGCCAGCTTGCCCCAGGTGTCGATGTAGGACAGGTCGCCGTTGGGGAAGTCGGTCGGATCCGTTCTCGGGTAAGTCAGGCTGCCCTTGCTTGCTTTGCGCCTGCCGGTGGGGATGGCAAACGTGTCGGCTGATTGAGCAACTGAGGTGCCGTTGAAGATCACAGTGACACCGCCAACCTCGGTGACCGTCTGCCTGGTAGTGAGGCTTGCCTCTAGTACATACAATGTCCCGACACTGGTGTTGCGGATCTCCCAGCCGGAGTAAGGCTCGATCTGAAACTCCCACTGCTTCACAGAGGGCATGTTCAGCTGGATGTAGTTGAAGACGTTCTGCTGGGTTGCACCACGCACGCCATAAGCGTTGTTCAGTTTGGTAAATGCTGCGGCTGAACCAGCCTCGCGGTAGTAGATGGCAAAAAAGCTGTAACGCTCTACAGGGGCGCTCAGGATGTTGGATTGGTAGACATCCGTTTGCAGAGTGCTGCCCTGCTCAACGATGTCGTCTTTGTAGTCCAGGCAGGCTCTGTTGTCGCAATCCGAGTAGCTAAGGGCTTCCCGGAAGTTGGTTAGACCGTTGATGCGGATGCCAAGTCGAGAGCGGATACCAAGTTCAACTGCTTGGCATGGGCGGGTAGTTGAGATGCTGGCGATTGCGCAGCGAAGGATGTGGCCATCGGTTGTGGCGACGTTGCGCCACTCACGCAGGGAAGAATCTGTATTAACCCAGTCGAGACCTGATGTCTCGATGTTGGCTTGGGTGTTGGTGTTGACTGTTCCAGTGCGGACTGTTTTGAAGGTTGCGGTGATTGGGTTACCACTGCCGCCAGTGATGTCTGCTTCTGAAATAAATACGCCGGAGCTGCGGGAGTCGCAGATAGCCAAGCCCGAACCGATCTTGTACAGCTCGCCGATGATCAGGGAGTCGTCCCAAGCTTTCTGGCGGCCAGCGACAGTAGATGCGATGTCTTCGGCTTTTTCGATGTAAGCCTTTTTGGCGTTAAATTTAAGATCTCGGGTAATAGAGATAACTGATGCGGTATCTTCGTTTACTGCGCTTACTCCAGAGCCGCGAATCTTAAACGTAGGTTTGAAGCGGGTGTTTGTTGTTGTGATGTCGTTAATGGTGCCGCCTCCACCTGTTACATCAACTACTACTTGTGTTCCACCGATATTGCCGAAGGTAACCACAGGCGCTGCAATTGTTCCGCCTGTAGTGAATTCCTGTTTTGTGCGGCTTCTTACTAAAACTTTTAGGGTATATTTAACAACCACATCATCTTCGGGATCGCTGGCAGTCAAAGGATTCCGCCACTTAAGCTGAAAGCGTGCAGACTTAAGTGTTTCTAGATCCTCGTTAATGGTATCGGTAGCGTCGTCGTTGTTGTAAAAACCTGTGATGTCAAAGGATATAGTTACATTAAGGTTACCCTTGCCGTTTGGATCTACCGTGACGCTGTTAATAGTTGTCGATATCTTATTTTCAAGTGTTGTAATAGAAGTTGACTGGTCGCGGGTGTTGTCGTAAATGTTGTTCCACCTTCTGCTGCTTGGTTTGGTATAAACTCCAGCGCCGTCTTTAATAATTGTCTTCTTTTCTAGGTTCCAATCACCAATAACTTGCAGGTTCTTTAGGTCGCGGCTGAAAGCGGTGTTTTCGTCGCTGCTGGAAAAGAGGGTGTAGCTGGTGGTGCCGCCGATGGTGCTCAGGCCGCTGGATGTGATGCCGCTGCGGGATCCAAAGAATGCCCGAGCTTTTAGGCGCTGAGACCATGCCGTATCGTCGATAACGCACTTCACTTTCGCGTCGCCGTCATCGCCCTCAGGGATTAGCTGAGCTCGAACTTGCGGTACGAAGCTGGGATTGGTACGCATCCCGAAGTCGTTGCCGCAGAAGGCGTAAACGCCAAAGGTGGTTTGGTTGCCGGGCCGGGTGGCAGAACAGAAATCCGGCTGCCATGCACCATTGCGCCAGACCTGGTACACATCGCCACCGCCGCCATTTTGGGCGTTGCCTAAATCTGTTGAAGCGCTGCGGCCGTAGATCTGGTCGCCCGAGGCAATCCTTGTGGTTAGACCGCCGTCATAGCGGCCGTAAACCGCAAGGCGAGAGCCAACTTGGTTTGCAGTGGAGTCGCCAAAGTCATAGCTGGTAAGGGTGTTGCCGCCCGAGGCAAAGTTGCCAGCATCCACGGTGCTGATCGGACCTTCGCTTACCAGGAAGATTGCACGCAGCAGTTGCGATCCACCGAGGCTGTAGATCTGGGACCACAGCATTGGGGTGCTGACGCGCACGCCGCCGTAGGTGGTGCTGCCGACAACTTCGCGCAAGGCGTAGACCACCGGGATGATGCTGCCCAGTGTGGTGATGTCTTGGGTGCTGTCGAAGCCGTAGCGCGGTGTGAATCGTTCGTTTTCTGTACGTGCTCGGCCACCACGGGCGCGTTCCTTAAGCTGTGCTGGTCGGCCATCGCCTGTATCAGGCAGCGAAGGCTTTAGAAATGACGCGGCAATTTGAAAGCCGATGCCGATCACGCTCAGTGTGATGGCGATAACTGTTTCAACGCCAGCAACTACTGCGGGCTCGGGCTGTTCTCTTGCTCGCTTGCGTACTTCCGCTACAAAAAACTGGTACTGCTCTTCCGTCAGCCCCAGCATTTCAGCCAGATAACGATCAGATGGCAGCATCAGCGAAACCTATAAAAACGAAGGCTGGGTAAGTACGAAAGTGGCACCCAGTGGACGCCGCGTCTGTGATGCACCACCAGCAGCCCATAATCCACAACGATACCGACGCCTAGTCCTGCAGGGCCGTTGCGGATTAGCGTTACCGCGTGCTCTTCAGGCTCCTGTAACTGCACTGTGGCTTCCCTCCACATCACCTCAAGCTCTTCCCAACGCTTCTGACGCGCAAGCTCGAGCCAGTAATAGTTGAACTCTGGATGCTCGATGCCTGCTTCATCGAGGATGCGCCAGACCATCAGCACGCAGTCGGCTGCTTTTCCGAGCTCGGGATCAGCGCCGAACTCGTGGGGTAGGCCAATCCAGCGCTTCCAGTCCATTAGCTGATCACCAAGCTGCCGGTAGTCGGTAGGGCGCCGACCAGTCCGGTGGTCAAACGCCTGCGCGGTATGTTGGCTTTCGCGGCATCGAGCGGGCTCGAAAGCTTCAAAATGATCTTCTCCGTGTCCATCTCATACTGAGCAATGCGCCACAGCTCAGTACGCACCAGTACGTCATCGGCGAAGTTCACTGGAACAAGGCTGACTGTCTTGATCTCCAGTAGCCAGCGGCTTTCTACAGACTCGGCAAATAGGTTCACCGTCAGCTGATCTAATCCTGCCACCAAGCTGGAGTCGCTGCGGTCGCCACCGCGGCTACCGGCACCAAGTGTGTAGGCAAAGGGGGCAAACTCGTAGGTGACGGTTTGGTAGACGCGGGCTTGGTTGATGCTGAAGTTCTGGTAGGCGTAGATGGTGGGGGTGCCATCCTGCTCCAGGAAGCGGGCGTAGTTGACGAAGGCGAAAGCGGTCATCAGCCGATACCTACGCGCTTGCGTGTCTTAACTGAGTTCTGCAGGGCTGCCAAGGTGAGCGTCCTGCCGCGTTCTGCCGCTTGATTCATGCCCTTACGGTACTCTTCAGCAGTTACATACTCAACGTTATTGATTACTTGAGATTCAAAACGCACATCGATAGGCTTCGGATCGTTGATAGCAGCTGCTGTTTCACGATCGGCGCGCTCGGTGGCCAGGCGATCCTGAGATTTGGTGAAGGGGATGTTTGCCGTTACGCCCAGGCGGCCATCTGAGCCGCGTGATAGCGGCATGATCGCTTCGGGACCGGCTTCGCCCATGACGCCCATCTGGAATGGGATAGACCCGCCGCCGCCTGTGGCACCTCCTTTGGCGAACTGGAACAACGTTGGTTGGTTGACAACGCCGCCGTTGGCGAAGGGCTGAAGGCTGCTTTGAGCAAAACTGGCCCTGCCGTTGGCGAAGTAAGCGCCGTTCGCCGCGCCAGGGAAGCCGAAGCCGCCTTTGGGTATAAAAGCAGGATCCGGCAGCTCGAAGTTGGCTGCAGTGCTAGCACCATCGCCGCCACCGATGAATCCGGCAAAGGTCTTGGCAATACCAATAGCCACGTATGTCGCGATGATCTTCGTGCCTTCCTGCAGCAAGATGCGTCCTACGTCTTTCAGGAAGTTCGCAAAGATCTCCTTCGCGGTGGTTGTGCCCTCAATCAGGCCGCTAATGCCATTGCTCAGGGAGTTACCAACAGCATCTCCCACACTCTGTGATACGCGGATGGCGAGGGCTTCGTAATCCTTTAGCTGACGTTCAGCATCGCCGATGAAGGCATTGATGCGTGTGCCAGGTGCGGTTTGAGCTGCAGCCAACCTGTCCTGGGCTGAAGCGGCTTGTCCGCCGGCCTCGCGCACACCTTTGAGCTGCTTACGCAGGTTCTCGATAGTAGTAAGTGCCTCATTCAGCTTTCGTTGCAACTCTTCCTTCTCGGGGCCAGATGCAGCTGCAATACGTTGCTGCAGTTGATCTCGCAGAGCTATCTCAGTTGTAAGTTGCGTGTTGAGCGACTTGGTAAGAAGATCAACCTCGCGGCGGATCTGTAGTTTCGCAAGCTCGGCTTGGATAAGCTCCGGTGCTACTCCTTCAGCTTGCAGTCGGTTGCGCAGCTGCAGTGCCTCGATTTCGCCTTGAATGTCCTGGGCTGCTTGGCTGGCTTGGCGGATGAAGTTAGTGGCTTGCTCAGTTGTAAGGATGCTCGTCTTTAACTGCGCTTCACGATTTAGCTGCTCTACATATTGTGCTTGACGCGCTACCAGGTCACTGATGGCTTTCTGGCGCTCGGCCTCGGAGAGCTTTGTCTGCTCAGCAATGCCTTTCTGGGTTTGCGCTAACTCACGGTTGCTAATAGCGATCTTCGTTAGACGTTCAACCTCGATCGCAGAACGCTGCGGATCAAATACTTCGTTGGCACCTTTAGCGACGGCTTCGTAGGTGTAGCCCAGTTCAACCAAGCGATCCTGATACTGTTCGAGCGCGACCTGTGGGAAAAGGGCCTTGGCGATGTTCTCGAACGCTTCTGCCGTATCTGCTCGAGTGATGGCCTCCTGTACCGAACGATATTTCTCCAGGGAACCAGCTACACCTTTGATAGCTGCGTCGTAAGCGTCGGCGGCCGCAGCGGAGTCGGGAATTTCGGAGGTTGTTGCCGCAGCTGCAGCACCACCGCCGACCAATGGCTGCACTGCGGCGCGCAGCCTCTCGTCTGAGACGTTCTGAAGACCAATCCACTCTTGGCGCAAGCCTTTAATCGTGGCGTCGATGTCACCCGGTACAACGCGGTTACGCGCAAGGGCAGCACCGAGCTTGTCCTGTACCTCAGGTGTGAACTTATCGCTGGCCTTAACGCCGGTCTCGCCATACTTGCCCGCTAACAGACCTTTGAGTGTGTCTGGAGTGATCTGATACTTACCTACAGCAAACAGTTGCTGACTGGCGGGTACGTTTCGAGCTGTCTGACGGCGCAGAATCTCACTGATCTGCGTGTTGGTCAGATTTTCATCAATACCGCTGCCAATTGCGGTGCGGCCTCCGTCTCTGCCGCCGCGATTAAAGGCCCCGTAGTTACCGCCAAAGCTCTCGGTGGCGCCGATTAGCTCAATCAGCGAGCCGGCAGGGCCGCCGGCACCGGCAGCACGCTGATCGGCAGCATTCTTTTCGTAGTCCGCTGACTTCTTGCGCAAATCAGCGATCTTGCGCTCGATGTTAAAGCGGTAGTCGCTGGCGGCTCTGTCTAGGTTGGCAACCTCGATAGCGAGACTCTTCTTGGCGGCTTCGATGTCGAGCTCACCGCGCTCGCGGATGGCGATGTAGTTGTTGAGCGCTTCTAGTGCAGTACGGGAAGCGCCTTCTTCGCCCTCGATCAGCTTGGCGTTGGCCCGCTCGATCTGCTTGATGCGGAGCTCACCTGCAGCACGGAAGATGTCAACTTCTTTCTGAGCTAGTGCTTGGCGTTGCTGGAACAGGTCATTGTCGATTTGGCGCTTTAGATCGCCGATTTCGCGCTCGAGGTTTACGCGATTTTGATTTTGAATTTCAACGTTTTTCTTTTGTTCTTCTTTCTCTAGAAC
>Ga0208644_1004715_pt1 | contig 10209 bp, 13 predicted proteins | sample VirMetDEL_Nov_18_FD_184517 | JGI IMG/M metagenome (GOLD analysis project Ga0208644, IMG submission 184517) | Aqueous microbial communities from the Delaware River and Bay under freshwater to marine salinity gradient to study organic matter... | ecosystem: Environmental > Aquatic > Marine >...
AATGAGGGCAGTAAAAACACAATGCTTGCAGCTGGAAAGTGGATACCAACAGCAGAAACAAAAAACAAAAAACTAAGAAGCTATCACCTAAATAGTTTGTATTCCCCACTTGGTTGGTATTCATGGTCAGATATAGCGCGAGATTGGGAAGATGCGCAAGGTAATGTATTGAAATTAAAGGGTTTTGTAAACACTGTTCTTGGTGAAACTTGGAAAGATAAAGGGGAGTCTCCAGAATGGGAATTTTTGTACAGAAGAAAAGAAGATTATCAACCCGGGACTATTCCAGATGGCGTATTGTTTTTAACGGCTGGTGTTGACGTACAAAAAGATAGAATAGAGTTAGAGATAGTGGGCTGGTCTAAAAATTTAATTAGTTATTCAATAGATTATATATCAATAGTTGGCGACCCGACCCTTGCAGAAACTTGGGACAAATTAGATTCAATAAAAGACAAAATATATTTAAACAAAAAAAATAAAAAATTTCAAATTGAAAAAATGGCGATTGATACGGGTTTTAATACACAAATTGTATATAACTATATAAGAAATTCTAGAGATTCAAGATTAATGGCGATTAAGGGTATGAACTCAGGTGCTTTAATGGTGGGACAACCAAAATATATTGATGTTAAAAACGATGGTAAAACCTATAGGCGTGGTTTAGCTTTTTATCCTGTTGCAGTTTCTTTAATCAAAGAAGAATTATATTCTTTTCTAAATTTAGAAAAATCTGTTGATGGAACTATTCCACGTGGTTATTGCCATTTTCCCGAATACGAAGCGGAATATTTTAAAATGCTAACAGCCGAACAGAAAAAAACAATTAGCAAGCGAGGCGTAAATGTTGCAGTTTGGGAAAAAATAAGAAATAGAAACGAGGCTTTAGATTGTAGAGTTTATGCAAGAGCTGCAGCTTATCAGTTTGGCATTGATAGATTTACAGATGAAGACTGGAAAAGTTTTGAAACACGCTTAAAAGACCAAGAATTAAAAAAAGACATTGAAGTAAAAAAAACAATTAAAAGACGTAAAAGCGATTTTTGGTAATATAATTAGGATATGAGTTTTACTCAAGCAGATTTAGATGCAATCGACAGCGCAATAAAAAGCGGAACTTTGCGCGTGGAATATCAAGACAAAAAAGTACAGTATAGGTCTTTGTCAGAAATGAAAGAAATTAGAAATTTAATTTTAAAAGATTTGAATACAAATCTTGGCAAGCCTATTAGAGTAAATACTGAGTTTATAGATGGTTTTTAATTATGAAATTAAGTTTTTTAGAAAAAATAATTAGTTTATTTAATTCAAAAATTGCAATGCAAAGAGCTTTTTTAAGGACTGAAATGTCAGGATATAATAGCGGCTCTTATGGCAAAAGAAATAAAAATTGGAATAAAACTTTATTAGGTCCTAACGCAGCTTTTGAAAGTCAATTAAATTTGATTGTTGCTAGGTCAAGAGATTTAGTTAGAAATAATCCATGGGCGAGAAGCGCGCGCGATAAAATTGTTTCTAATATTGTTGGTCATGGAATCAAAGGCAACATCACAGGAAACGCAAAGCTAGAGAAGCTTTGGCGTGATTGGTCAGAAACTACAAAATGTGATATTAACAATCGGCTAGATTTAGCAGGTATTCAAGAGTTGGTTTGCAATACGGTTGTCGAATCAGGGGAATGTTTAATAAAAGTTATTTATAGAAGGTCAGATTCTAATCTAGAAATTCCAATACAATTACAAATATTAGAATGTGATTATATCGACAAGACTAGAGATAATTTAACAGCAAATCGAGGTAGAAATACAATTAAAAACGGAATTGAATATAACTCACTTGGTCAAGCAGTTGCATACTATTTATATGACGAACACCCGGGAGAAAATTTAGGTTATTTAAATTATAGTGTAAATTCTAAAAGAGTAAAAGCGGAAAATATAATTCATATATTTAATCCAGAAAGAAGCGGACAGAATCGAGGTATTCCTTGGTTTGCTCCAGTTGCTAATAAAATTAAAGATTTAAACGAATACGAGGACACGCAATTAATTAGACAAAAAATATCAGCATGTTTTGCTGGTTTCATCTATGACAATGACCCAGCTTCAGCTCTTAATGGATACGAAAAAAACGAAGATTACGAACTGAGCGATAAAGTTACTCCCGGACTATTTGAAATTTTACCTCCAAACAAAGATATAAAATTCTCTAGTCCTCCAGCAATAACTGGTTATCAAGAATACAATAGTGCTATTTTGCATTCTATTGCGGCAGGATTAAATATTACTTATGAAATGCTAACTGGTGATTTTTCTCAAGTGAATTACAGCAGCGCACGAATGGGTAAGCTGGAAATGAAGAAGAAAATAACAAGATGGCAAAAGAATCTATTTACAGCAAATACTTTGCCTAGAATTTTTAAATGGTTTCTTGAGGCTGTAGAGCTGCAAAATATAAATGTAAAAAAATACCAAATTAAATGGACTGTTCCAAAATTTGAATTGGTAGACCCACAGAAAGAAATTGCTGCAATAAAAGACGAGATTAGGCTAGGCTTAAATTCACCAAGCAGCGCAATAATCGAGATGGGACGTGACCCAGAAGAAGTTTATAGCGAATGGAAAAAAGATAAAGAATTGTTTGAGTCGCTAAATTTAATTTTTGATTGCGACCCGAGCAAAATTAGTTTAGCTGGCCAAGTAAATCAACACAACCAAAATATATAGTGTAATATAAAATTATGTCAAAAAAATTCTTAAAAACCGAATTAAGTAAAATTGAAAATAACTCTTTTGACGAAGAGAAATTAACGATTGATATAAACTATTACACAGGTGCGCAAGTTTTGCGAGGTGGTTTTTTTACTGAGCCTTATTTGCTAGAGTTTGAGCAAGCACCGGGTGCAGTAATTTTGGATAGAGTTAAAAATGGTACAGCTCCATTTTTGTTAAATCACGAAAGAAGCATAGAGACTACTTTAGGCAAAATTATTGCAGCAGACGAAAAAACTGCAAAAGTAAAATTTAGTTCTAGAGAAGAATTTGCAGGTATCATTAAAGATATTAAAGATGGTATTTTATCAAGTGTATCAATGGGCGTAACTATTTTAGAGTATGAAGATATCACAAAAAAAGATGCTGAAATGCAGTCAATAAAAGCGACTAAATGGGAATTGGAAGAAATATCACTAGTTGCAGTCCCAGCAGATGGTGCAGCAACAATTTTAGAAAAATTTACAAAAACTGATGATAAAGTTTGTAAAAAAGAAAACACAGGAGAAAACGTAAAAATGGAAAAAGAACACGATTTAAAAGCGAAAGCTGAAGAAACAAAAAGAGTTTCTGAGATCATGGAACTTGCTGAAAAACACGCTTTATCAGCAGGATTCACTAAAAAAGCAGTTACTGAAAATATGTCAGTTGCTGAAGTAAAAGATAGAATCATTGAAAAATTAGCAAAAGAGTCAGAAGAAACTCACGTTACTAATATTCAAGTTTTGAAAGACGAAACCGATAATGCAAACGAGGGAATCTCAAAAGTATTAGAAGTTAGAATGTCAGGTAAAGGCAGATACGAATCTGGTAACAGATTTAACAATCTTTCTTTAGTGGAAATTGCAAAAGAAAAACTAGCTAAAAGCGGCAAATCACTTGCTGAGATTGAAATGCTATCTAAAGACAATATTGTTAGACAAGCATTATCGAACGGCACTAGCGATTTTAAAAATATTTTGCTTGATGTATCAAACAAAGTATTGCAAGATGCTTATGCTGAGCAACCTAGAACTTTCCAAAATTGGGCACGTAGAACTAGTTCTAGCGATTTCAAAAATATTAACAGTGTTAGCTTAGGTGCAGCTCCAAAACTTCAAAAAGTTTTAGAAAATGGCGAAATTAAATATGGCACAATGGCAGACAACAAAGAAACTTATAAGTTAGATTCTTATGGTCTAATTGTTCCATTTACTAGAAAAGCTATTATAAATGATGACTTAGGCGCATTTGGTAGATTGACAACAGAATTAGCGAGAGCTGCTGCAAGAACTGAAAGCGATATCATTTACAGCTTGCTTTCTAGCAATCCAGCTTTAAGCGATTCAGTTGCAGTATTCGCAAATGGACATAATAACTTAACAGATGCAAAACTAGTAAATTCTAGTGTTGGTCTTGATGAAGTAGTTCAGTTGTTAATGAATCAGACAGGATTAGGTGGCGAGCCAATAGATTTAGATGCAAACTTTATTCTATGCGGCCCGAATACTTACTTCACTGCAATTCGTGAAACCGCTTCAGTTGCAGCAGCACAAACAGGTAACACAAACCCACACGCTGGCAAGTATGAAATAATCAAAGATTCAAGAGTTACAGGCGATGTATTCTATATTGGTGATTTAAACAATCCAGTTTTAGAATATGCGTACTTAGCAGGTAACGAAGGGCCTCAATTTAACTCAGAGATTGACTTTGATACTGATGGCTTCAAATTCAAAGCAACGCATGATTTTGGTGCTGGTTTTGTAGATTATAGAGGCATGGTCAAGTCAACTAATGACAGAGCATAAATAATTTAAAAGGGAAAATAAGAAAATGAAAAATTTAGTACAGAAGGGAAATGCGTTAGATTTAACAGCTCCATCAGGTGGCGTTACTAGTGGCACTGGTTATGTAATTGGTGGAATCTTTGGCGTTGCTTCAGTTGATGCAGCAGTCGGCGAATCTTTTGCATTAGGTGTAAGCGGTGTTTACGATTTAGCTAAAGGCTCTGGCGATGTAATTGCAGAGGGCGCACAAGTTTGGTTTGACAACACAGCTAAAACAGTTGAAAATGCTTCAGCAACAGGATTGTATCCGATTGGTGTAGCGGCAAAAGCTGCTGCTTCAGGTGATGCAACTGTTCAAGTTTTAATTAATGTTCCAGCAACTGCTGCTGCTGCTTAATTATGAACTGGCAAAATTTAACTGAAAATTTAGCACACGCAGAAATTAGCGTTTTTGGCGAAGATATTTTATATCGAGCTGGAAACGCTAGTTTTTCTATTAAAGGAATTTTTAACCTTAATTCTGTTGATGTTGACCAAGATACAGGTTTTGCAGTTTTAGGCAATCAACCGAATTTAGGAATTAAAAATTCAGATTTAAACTTTACGATTAAAATTGGTGACACAGTCACAATCAGAAATGTAAATTACACAATTAAAAATATTGATAGAGATGGCGAAAGCATGACACACTTGCAGCTATACAAAGTATAATTTTATTATGAGTTTTTCAGATTACAGCGAAGAAAAAATACTAAACTGGCTAGGTAACAATGCTTCAATGCCTGCAACTGGAAATAGATATATTGGTTTATTTTCTGATAATCCGGGTGAAACAAACACTGGCACAGAAGAAACCACAAATATTAGACCAAGCGGCAGGGTACAAGCAACATTTGCTACTGCTGCAAATGGTCAAATCTCAAATAGCGCAATTATAGATTTTGGCAATAGTTTTGCTCAAGTTACAATAACTCATTTTGCAATTTTTGATGCAGCAAGTGCTGGCAATTTGATTGCTTATGGTGCTTTAACAAATCAAAAACAAATTGATGTGTCAGATGAAATAAGCTTTCCTATTGGGACTTTGGTAATTACATTAGATTAATGAATCCACGTATTAAAATTAAAAATAAAATAACTGAAATAATCAGTTTTAATAAAGATGATATAAATTATATTGTTTTAGATAGTAATAGAGTTATTCAACTTGAGCTAGAGAATTTACCAGCAGTTATCGTGCATTTTCAAAATGAAAATATACTAGGTGAATTGGTGACATCACCGGGATTAGTTCTACAGCGTGAAATAACTTTTATACTTAAATGCTTGCATACAGGGACTTTTGAGCAACTAGAAAATTTAGCTTATATTGTAGAAAAAAAAATAATGGCAGCAGATATAATCCCTAAAGATCAAGAATCTCTATATAGCAAAATAAATTTAAAAAGTATTGATTTTGATTATAATGGCGAATCTGAAAGCGAAATAAAAACCGCAAATATCGAAATTGGGGTGCTTTATGAGAATGAGCCTGAGTATGAAGACTTACCAGATTTACATGGAATAGATGTAAATTTTACTAGCAATGGCGTAAGTCAAAGTTACAACATAAACTAGCTTTTTATGGTTTAATTTAATTATGGCGAAAAGATTTTTAATTCCAAAAAAAGATTTAAGAGTCATAAATCCATTTAATAAATTGCCATTGCCTCAAACGGGTTTGTTGGTAGAAGTTGATTCATATTGGTTAAGAAGATTAAAAGATGGTGATGTATCAGAATTAATCAAAAAACCAGAAGAAAAAAACACTAAGAAAAAAGGAAAAAATAAATAATGACTATTTTATTCAGCGAAATTATTGCAAACACTAAATTGCCATTTGTCAGAGCCGAAATTGACACAACAAAAGCAAATGCAGGAACGGCAGCTCTACAAAAAAAAGTTTTAGTTGTTGGTTACAAAACCAGTTCAGGAACGGCAGACTTAAATACTGTTTACAGTGTTAGCAGTGTTAACAAAGCTAAAGATTTATTTGGCGGTGGTTCTTTACTACACAATATGGCGCAAGCATATTTTCAAAAACCAGAAATAACAGACGTTAGTTTTATTGCTTTAACTGAGCCAAGCGCAGGAACGGCAGCAACTGGTAATATTGCATTTAGTGGTACTGCTACAGCAGCAGGTCAAGTAAATGTTTATATTGCAGGTAGAAAAGTTACAGCAGCAGTAGCAAATGGTGATGCAGCAAATGCAGTTGCAAGCGCAGTAACAAGCGCAATCAACGCAAAGACAGATTTACCAGTTACAGCAGTTGTTAATTCAGGTGTTGATACACAAGTAGATTTAACAGTTAGAACCAAAGGCGAATTTGGTAATAAAATCAATATCAGATTTAATTATGGCGGTGAAACAACAGCCGCAGGAATTGCAGGCACAATAACAGCTTTAACAGGTGGTGCTGGTCAAGCGGATTATGCAGATTTATGGGCAGCGATTGGCGATTCTAAATATGATTTTATTTCTATTGCTGATGATGATGCAACCACTATTGCAAATGTAAAAACCGAATTAGATAGAAGAGTAAACGCTAATGTAGCTCTTGAGGGCGTTTGCATATTAGGTTCTGCTGATTCACTTAGCACAGTTAGCACATTTGGAAACGCACACAATAATTTTAATTTAGTTGTTTGTAGCGTTGCTGGTTCACCATCACCAAGTTATGAAATTGGTGCAGAATTAACAAAAATTGTTGCTATTGAAGCAGGCAAAGACCCAGCTAGACCATTTCAAGGTTTAACTTTTGATTTTGTAAAAGTCCCAGAATTAGCTGATAGATTGACTTTAAGCGAGCAATCTATTTTGCTTGATGATGGGGTATCAGTAACAAAAGTTAATGCTGATGGTAAAGTAACTATACAAAGACTAGTAACAACCTATAACTTAGATTCAAACAACGAACTAGATTTATCTATGAGTGATTTAAACACTGTACTAACTGTTTATTACTTAAAAGTTGATTTTGTAAATTATATTAGTAACAAATATCCAAGAAATAAATTAGCAAGTGATGGGCAAAGAGTAGCACCGGGACAAGCTATTGTTACTCCGGGAATCATTAAGGGCGAGTGCTTAGCAAGGTTTGCTTATTGGGAAGATTTAGGGCTAGTTGAAGATGAGGCAAATTTTAAATCTACTTTAATTGTTGAAAGAGATGCAACGAACAAAAGCAGAGTAAATATAGAAATGGTTCCAAACGTAATTAATCAACTAAGACAAGTTGCAGTTAAATTAGGTTTTGTACTTTAATAAGAGGAAATAAAAATTATGGCGAGAAGAGGTGGAACGATATTTTTTAAAAAAAATGGTCAAGCATACGAGGCAAAAGGTGCTTTTGATTACAATTTAGGTTCAGTTAAAAGAGATGCAATCATTGGTCAAGATGGTTTGCATGGTTTTAAGGAAATACCACAAGTAGCTTTTATTGAGGGTAGTATTACTGATTCAAATGCTTTAAATTTACAAACTGAAATTTTAGACGTTGTTTCAGAAACCATTACTTTAGAACTTGCAAACGGCAAAATTATTGTTTTAGATAACGCATATTTTGCTGGTGAAGGTACTGGAAATAGTGAGGAAGGCGAAATAGCAGTTAGATTTGAAGCAAACAAAGCAAGAGAAATAGTATAATTTTTTTATGCGTGAAATAAAAGTTGGTAAAAAGAAATATCAGGTAATTGATAATTCAATTAATTTTGCTTTAGCAAATGCTATTGAAACCGAAAACGAAACTATTACAGAAATTTCAATTAGGATTCCAAAAGTAAAAGATTTAAAAAATCTAGATTTTAAATTGATAGAAAATAAGCCTATAGAGGGTCTAAGTAAGGCATTAGTTGCAATTAGTAATTTGAGTTATGACCAAGTCCTTGAAATGTATCCGCAAGATTTAATTTCCTTTGGTGAAATTTTTGGGAATTTTTTTCAGCAGTCGAAAGATGGGAAATTTATTTAATTCTAGCGGGCGCACCGTTTTATATGCAACCAAGCGAAATTGATAATTTATTTCTTGATGATGTTGAGCAATGGCTGAAAATTGCTGAAAAGAGAGTTAAAATAGAAAAAGATGCAATTTCCTTATAGCATTAAAATTAAAGCTTTAGATGAAGCGACAGGCGTTTTTAAAAAAATTAATAAAAACGCTCAAGTAATGTCAAAAAGTTTTAAAAAAATTGGTCAAGATTTAACTTTTAAAGTTACAGCTCCAATAGTGGGGTTAGGCGCACTTGCAGTTAGAAATTTTATTAAGCAAAAAGATGCAGTCGACCAAGTTGCAGCACGTTTGAAAGTTGTTGGTGATACCGTTGGAGTGACACAAAAACAATTTGAAGAAGCAGCACGAGCAATGCAATTTAAATCATTATTTGGTGATGAAGAAATTTTGCGTGATGTAACGACACAGTTATTAACATTTACAAAGATTACTAATAGTCAGTTGATGGATACGCAGCAAGCTATCCTTGATATTGCAACGGTAACTAAACAAGATTTAAAATCAACATCGATTCAGTTAGGAAAAGCTTTAAATGACCCAGTCGCAAATTTAGGTGCTTTAAAAAGATCAGGAATAGAATTTAGCGATTCGCAAATAGCGGTTATTAAGTCATTAGCGAAAACTGGTCAATTAGCACAAGCGCAAAATTTAATTTTAGAAGAATTAAAAAATCAATACGGTGGTGCAGCAGAAGCGGCAGCTAAATCAAACCCTTATAAAAAGTTGCAAAATAATTTAGGGGATTTAAGCGAACTATTTGGCGAAATTATACACGAAATTTTACAGCCGTTATTAAATAATTACATTATTCCTCTTGTTCAATTTATTACATTATTACCAAAGCCAATAAAAAAAGTAATTGTTGTTATTTCAGGAATCGCAGCAGCAATAGGCCCTTTACTTATTTTAATTGGATTACTTTCACCATTTATTGTAACTATTATTGGCGGTATTGGGTCAGTTGCAGCAGCAGTAACTACTTTAATTCCAATACTTGCAACTTTATTTGCAACTTTAGCACCATTTTTATTTAATCCAATTACTGGAACACTACTAGGAATCGCAGCAGCAGCATTTTTAATTGTAAAAAATTGGAAACCAATATCAGGATTTTTCAAAAACTTATGGAAAAACATAACTAGTTATTTCATGGGCGCATTTGAAAAAATAAAACCTATTATTGATTTAATTAGGAAACCATTTAACAAAAAAAATAACGAATTTAAAGCGGAACAAGTTATAACTAAAAATATGGAACTTGAGATACAAAAATTAAAAGCTGCAAATTTTGAAAATAAAAATAGTGTAGCAGTTGATTTTTCAAATGTTCCTAGAGGTACAAATATTTACAATAAAGAAAATAAAAGTATGGTTAGCTTAAAAGTTGGCTATGCTTTACCAGAAGCAGGTTTTTAAATTATGTCATGGCGAGATAGATTACAATTAGCAAGTTTTAGAAATGTAAGTTTTTTTACTGAAAGTCATAGCTTTAGTGGTTCAAGAAATATTGTAACTTATGAATTTCCCGGTAGCGAAGATTTTGCAACTGATGATTTAGGAAAAAAAGTAAATAGTTATTCAATTAGCGCATATATATTTGGTGATGATTATATGT
>Ga0208644_1004717_pt1 | contig 10203 bp, 16 predicted proteins | sample VirMetDEL_Nov_18_FD_184517 | JGI IMG/M metagenome (GOLD analysis project Ga0208644, IMG submission 184517) | Aqueous microbial communities from the Delaware River and Bay under freshwater to marine salinity gradient to study organic matter... | ecosystem: Environmental > Aquatic > Marine >...
ATTCCGCTTCTGCGCTCTCGCGCGTCTTCTTGGCCGCCGCCGCAGCCTCTTCCTCTGCCCGCTTCGCCTTGTCGGCGATGATGGCAGCCTGGGTGTTGGCCTGCTCGACCTGGCGATCAGAAGCCTCCTTCGCCTTCTTGGCGGCCTCCTTGATCTTTTCGAGCTTGGCTTTCTCGTCGTTCTGCGCCATCACCAGCTCGGCGTTCTGGCGCTCGATCGTCGCCGCCTCGCCCTTGAGCTTGCGGATGTAGCTGTCAACGTCGCCGGCCTTGTCGATCTCCTCGGCGACCTCATGGAGCGAACGGAACATGCCAAGCAGGCCCCGCAGCTCGCGCATTGCTTGCTTTTGGTTAGCCATTAGCCTGGCACCTTTCCGATTTCCTGGAAGACCAGGGTTCCATTGAGCGTGAGCGTGTCGGCCGGCGCTGTCATGCGCAGGTTGAAGATCTCACCTGGCTGGATGACCATGCGCTCCGGCGGCAGCGGCGAATACAGCAGGCCCGCGGCGACGTTCCAGGAGTCGGCCCAATGGACATTGGCGCTCGCCGTAGATGACAGGCCTGTCGATGGACCCAGCACAGCGCTGGCTGCGGTCGGCGCGCCCGTGTGCGTCTTGACATTGCGCGGGGTGATGGCAGTGCCAGATGACGCCGCCGTCGAGCCGACCATCATGGTCAGCGACAGGAGCTCAGCCTGGGCGTCACCGAACTCGGTGTATTGACCCAATCGGATCTCGCGAATGACGACGCGCGAATCTGTCGAGGCCGTGAGGCAAAACAGATCCTGATCGTTGGTGGTGAGGGTCTGGGCCGAGAACGGGGCAGTAAACACTGGCCCTGACGGCTCAAGAAAGGCGGCGTCGTTGGCCATATCTTACTTCCCTTTCGACTTGGTTGGCTTCGGTTTCTGCTTAATCGTCTTCACTGGACGCGGAACGTAGGACTTGGTGCTTACGGTTGGGTTTCCCATTGGTGTTCTCCGGAGGTTGGCGGCGGGCGGGGAGGCGTCACGCCCGCCGCCATTGTGCCTTCGCGGCGGCGGGCGCGGCAGGCACAGCCCGGTAAACGAAACGGGCGGCCCCAATGAAGGAGCCGCCCGTCTTGAGGCGCGTCGGTCTCAGCGGACCAAGGTTCTGCTATTCCCGTCTATCTGGTTGCGGTGGGTGTTTGCGTTCATACTCCTCGATGACCGTGAGAGCATCGAGGCAGACAGCCCCAGAACCAGGTCCATCGGGCGCATCAAGCTCTTGAGCGAGCCGAGCCAGCAGATCCTTGATTTCGGATGCATCCATATGCAGTCCTCCTGCTTATACGCGCGCACTAAACAGGATGCTGGATTTGCTGAGCGCCGTGACGGATCGTGCGGCACCTTGTCATGTCATGATGGTGATGTGCCCGTAGATCTCATTGGCGCGCAAACAAAACGCCCGCAGCGAATAGCCACGGGCGCAATTGTTCCAGCATGTCACTGGCGTTACATGTTTTTGCACAGGTTGTCAACAACTATATCGCGACAAAACGACGCAGGTCAATTTGCCAGGCGATGCAGCCGTTCGAACTTGCGGACGCCGAGCTCGAGGAGCTGACGGATCACGTCAGACTGCCTCAAGCCGGTCTCGGCCGCAAGGTGTTTGATCTGGTCCCGCTGCTCAGGGGGCAGGAGGACGCTGGTGATAACCTTCCGCTCGCCCTCGGGAAGAGGACGCCGGCCCGGCTGAGATGTGTAGGACTGTGTTGCCATGACAACGGTATTAACCTGTTACGTTTTTCCCGTCAACATCGATCTCACCACTTGACGCATGTCACGAATCACCCTACTATATGACATGTAAGGCGTTGTGAGTGAGAAGGCGACGACCTCCAACCGACATTACCGGGGCCAGACCACGCAGATCGGGATCACAGGAGGGGGCGACGGGCCGAAGAAATCACCGCTTCATCGTGCAGCAACCACGATGGAGAGAACTGATGTCGAAGAACTACCAGGCGATATACCAGATCAACTTCGCCGGCGTGTGGATGGACTATGCCCGAGAGGGCGTCATGCACCCTGACGACGTGATGGCAAACATTCGAATGCTTGAGCGGCGGGAGGATGAGAAGTTTCGGGCACGGGTTGAAGACTGGAGCGACAAGAACCGTGATCCGGATATCTACTACGGCGACTGGGACAAGTCGCAGCTATCGCCGGCAGTGCAAGACACCGCCATCTTTCGAGATGTCGCGCGTTGACATCGGTCAGCCGCTTCGGCGGCTGCACCATGAAGCGGTGAGTTCTCCACAAGCAACAGTGGCGCAGTAATCTTGGCTTTTTCTTAGATCTACTGCGCATTTCTTGTTCATTTCTTAATACGTTTAGGTTATTGTGTTGACAAAACTAGGAGAACACCCATGAACATCTCGCTTGACTTCAAAACCGGCATCGTCACCGTCGATCGGTGCGGCCAAATCACTCGGCTTGACCTGTCCAAAGTAGCGGATGTCGAGCTGTTCAAGCTGGCGATGCAGCAGATGCACACGCTCAGCGCCTTCCACAAGGCAATGACGACCTCTGAAGTCGAGAAGCAATTGATGGAGTATGCGTAAAAAAAGCCGCCCCGACAGTTGGCGCTGGCGGGGCGGCGTTTGGTTATAGAGGTGAGAATAGGAGAACACTCACATGACTATCTATACACCACGCCGGGTGGTGTGTGCAATAGCTGGCGCACTGGTGATCGCAACGGACGCCTCGTTCAATGTGGTCAATCAGTGGGCCGTAGCTGGCACGCTTCATCACCCGGTTGTGTGGGGGACGCTGGCAGCCGCCGGCGCCACCACCATCCTCTCCTACACGGGCTTCGCGGCCCTGCGGGAGAGGGGATTGACCGAGAAGTTTTTCGGGTGCGTCATGATCGTCGCCATGTGCTTCGGGATGGCCTACTCGATGGTTCAGTCAATCCAGCTCTGGACCACAGTACAGCATACCTACTTGGGCAAGCTCGCCGAGATCGAGAAGCAGCGGCGAATTGCAGACAGCATTGATGTCGTCCGGATCCAGGAGGTCAAGGACATCATCAAGGCTGACAAGCTGGTTGAGACGGTTCAGCGCGAATGCGTCGACAACATCAGGCAGGGTGATCGGATCATCGAGAACGTCGCGTATGATCCGGCCAAGCACCGGCCTGAGACGTGGCCACGGTGTGCTGACGCACACAGGCGTCTGGCCAGCCTGCGCGGAGAGATCCAGCAGGCACAGGCCATGTTGGTGGCGACGACCCAGGTCGAGCTCTGGGAGGTGGACAAAGCCTCTGAGACGCTGGCGCTGGGTCTGCCCTGGGACCAGGAAGAGATCTCGATCTATCTCCCCTGGATCCTCCCCATGATGCTCTTGCTGGCTGGCGTCAGCATGTTCTCGTGGGGGATGATGGGCGAACGGCCTGAAAAGCCCAAGTTCAATCTGGCTTTGACAGGCGATGCGGCAAAGGTAGCTACTGCGGAAGAGTTCGCTCTGACCTTCAAGGATGCGAACAAGCAGTGGCCAACTGCCGAGCGGATCGCTGAGGAGGCTGAGGTGTCAGTCCAACGCGCCAAGACGATCCGGAAGCGGGTGATGTCCCGCAAGCGTAAGTAGTCAGAAGCCGGGCCTCGTGCCCGGCTTTTTTCGTTAGTGCCTCGTGTCTGTCTCTTCTACAAAATGCGCCAGGAGCTCCGTGGAGGCGTCCCAGGCCTGGTCGCAATAGTCGCACAGCGCATTGACCAGGAAGTCTTCACACTCATCCCTGGTCCCGCCTGGATTGCGTATCTGGGCCAGCATGACACCCGTGATCACAACACCCTGGAGAAGAGCCGCAAAGATCGCCTCAGGAGGCGCACCATTGGCTTGATGCTCGATGCAGGTCGTGCGCAGCTCGTTGGCGATTGCCTCCACCTGAACACGCATCATTTCATAATACTCTTCATCCGTCATATCATCAGACACGGCTGTCTTCCTTCGCTAGGATGTGGTGCTCTATCTCCTCAAGACGCAGCAACATGGAGTAGTCGTTAAGGCTCTGGAACCCGATCTCGCGCGCCAGGATAACGAGCTCGAGGTCGAACAACTCCCGACCCGGCCACCCGTTGATCTTCACCCAGCTCTTGCGCATGCCGATGTAACGGTCCTGGATGTAGTGCAGGAAGATCTCGGCCTGGCTCTTGTTCTCGAACCAGACTCTTCCCAACAACTTGTACTCCCACTCCCATGACCACCCGTCACCGGTCGACGCGATACTGTCGGCGGGGTTGGAGGTTGATCCGATGCGGACGGGATGAACGATCGTGATGAAGTCCTCAAGCTGTGCCGGCCGGTTATGCCCGATCCTCGGCTCCTCAAGGAAGGTTTGCAGCGCCTCCGCCTGCACCTGGGTCGAGTAGACAACGCTACTCTCCGGCCCGATGACGTACATCGCGCTGAACCCATGATGACGCAGGATGTTCTTCTGGCGCTGCGACAGCCTCATTCGCCCAGCGCCTCCTTGGCTAGGTTCTGACATAGCTGCCCGTTCAACGGCGTGTGGGGTATGTCCGCGATCTCCCGCAGCGCCGCGCGGAGGCGTTCGATCTCTCCATCAATCCTGTCAGCCAAATCAGCAGGCTCCGACGCTGACGTGCTCGTCTCCCACCACGCGACGATTTGCTGACCCGTTGTGAGCGGCTCCGTCATGCCGGTCCTGTCTTTTTCACTCAAAGCCCACCCCTGTTCCATGTCTCGATATGTGCATTTGAACTCCGTCTCGATGTCACGACCGCCACTCATTTCATTCTCCACGCCCAAATTAGAATCACGACAGACACGCACGCCAGCGCAACCGCAATCCAGAAGAAGTCACTCATCGCTGTGAAGCCCTCCACACCTTGTCAATCGCTTCGTTGTAGCGCCGGCGGATCGTCTCGTAGGACCAGGGCGTGCGCCCGGCGATCCCGCGGAAGCTCCACCTGGCGCACCTGAGCCGCAGGATCCGCTGCTCGAGCCGGTTGAGCCCGCGGCCCCAGCGTGGCGCGTCACCCTCCCAGTCACCGATGTCACGCCGCGTCGGCTCCCACGGCACCGGCTTCGCGTCCTTGTCGGAAAGATCGACGAACACATCGTCGTAGTCGGCATCGCGCCAGCCGGGCATCGTGAGCGTGCGGCTCATGCGGTAGCGCAGCTCGACCAGCTTGGCGCCGATTACGAACTCCCGCGGCCAGTCGCCGGCGGTCGCGCGCTCGCGCCGTATGGCGGGTTCCAGACGCTCCATGTAGCGGTCGGTAAGGAGACACCTGAGATAACGCGCCTCAGCCTCAGCGCGGCTAGAACAGCGTTCGTTGGGGCCTCCAAGGCGGAAGTCTGGGTTGATAATCTTCTCGATCTTGTTGGGATCCTCGTCGGACTCGGTCGCATCGTCGGCGACCTGGTCCGGAAGATCCTCGTTGATCGTCTTTCGCGGCAGCCGATCTGGCCAGTCCGAGATGTTAGCCGGGCGCCAGCACCAGGGCTGCGCCGCCTTCGGCATCTGCCGGTAATCCCGCGGGCCTTCCTGCACCCAGAACTGGCGGCCGCCGCGGGCGCCGAGCCGCATCATGCCCTTCACGACATGGTCACCGACGCGAAAGTAGACCGGCACCCGGTCGACGTTGAGATGATGGATCGCATACCAGCGCACGCCGCCCCTCCATGCAAAAAGGGGGAGGCCCCCGTGACCTCCCCCGAACGCCGCACATACGCGCCTCTACTCTCCCTCGAACGCTACTTAAAACGGTATCTCGTCATCTAGCGGAGGACCGCTATCGCGCCAATTGTCCTTCGGCGCATTGGCCTTCTCGCTTGCGAACGGATCCCGACCGCCTTCAGTCGGACGCCGGGACGGCGATGGCCCATCCCCCTTGGGCGGCGACAGGAACTTCACTGTGCCACCGTACCCACTCACAACCACCTCCGTTGTGTACTGATCCTGACCCTGCTTGTTCGTCCACTTGCGCGTGCGGAGCGTGCCCTCGACGTAGAGCATGTCCCCCTTGCTGCAATACCGACCGATGTTGTCTACCAGCTTGTCGCCAAACACCGAGACTCTGTTCCATTCGGTGCGCTCCTTTCGATCGCCGTTCTTGTCTTTCCAAGTCTCCGACGTCGCGAGCGATAGGCTTGCAACCTTGCCGCTGTGGCCTCCATCGCGGATCTCGGGGTCTCGCCCCAAATTCCCGACCAGTATGACCCTATTAACCGAGCCTGCCATTGCTTCCCCTCGTTATGTGGACGAGCCAGTGAGGGGACCAGCCCGTCCACATCCTCCTCCAAGAACTCAAGCACTCAGGGCACACCATGCGCCCGTAACATAACATAATAGGTGATTTGCCATTACGTGTAAATGCGGCGCCTCTGATCAAATTCAAGAACGCACATTCCAGGCACGCCCATGGTCGACCAGTCTTTCGATTTGGTCACCTTGACGTGGACCAGGTTGGTGAGCCGAGTCGGATCTTCTGGATCCTCGACACGCTTGAGCACGACACCATGATCTGCCTTGTTGTTCCAGGCGTTCGACCCTGAGATGTCGTAGAGATTGATCTCGGTGATGTCCTTCGACTGCACGGCTTTCGACGGGTGAGTGACGATGATCAGGCAAATGTTGAGCCGACGCGCCCATCCCTTGAGCTCACGCAGGGCATCGTTGGTGTACTGGGTCTCCGTCTTGTTGCGATCCCAGCAGTGCTCGATCTCGTTCCATGGATCCAAGATCACGATCTTGCACCCCTTCTGGTAGACCGCGGCCTCGATCTTGTCCTTGACCCAGTCCATCGTCATCTCGGGCGTGTCGTCACCAACCGCCGGCGGCTCCACCGTGTAGAGCCTGGTCGCCAACCACTCCTCCGGATGATCTCCGCAGTTGGGCCTGTCTGGCTGACTGCGCCGGCTCCACTGCGCAGCATAGGCGAGCGCGTCCTTCTTGAGCCTGGACGGATGATCCTCGAACTGGATCACGAACCCGTTCATCCGATAGAGCCGGGCCATCTCAAGCATCAAGTTGTAGGCCCACTGACTCTTGCCGGCGCCGGGCTCGCCCGTGACGATCATGAGCTCCGGCGTGGTCAGCTTGAGCTTGTCGCGAAGATTGGGCCAGCCCACCTCCCAGCACTGCCGGTCGACCGTGCTGACGACGCTGGCCATGTCGACGATGTCGACTGGGATGTACGGCTTGACTCTTCCCAGGATTTCCACGAGCTGATCAACGCCATACTCGCGCAGCGCATCGTTCGCATCCTTGCAGCCCTGGCCGTAGCCATCTCTAATCTGCCAGCAACGGTGCGGCCCCAGCCGGATGGCGAGCTCCTCCTTGAGGACGTCGCCAGCCTTGTCGCTGTCGGTCGCGATGATGATCTTGCGGAACTGTCGAAGACCAGGGAGCAGCTTGCCATCGTGCCCCCACAGCCAGGCGAAGCCGGTATCCTGGAGGGGATCGATGTCGCCCTCGCCCGGCTCCTCGCGCTGGGCACCGTCCGGCACCGAGACGACGTGCGTGGCGCCGGCGGTGATCCACGAGAGCGCGTCGATCTCGCCCTCGCAGATGATCAGTGGAGTGTCCTCAGACGGCAGCGGCTCAGCGAGACACGCCAGGTTGAACAACACGGCGGGGACACCCTTGCGATCCCGGCGAAACGTCTTTGACCCGTCTCGAGCGATCCGGACCTTGTGGTACAGTAACTCGCCGCGCTCGTCCGTAAACCGGAAGGCTGGGTGCCCATTCAGGCTTGTCAGGCCGTGCTCGGCGGCGATCTCCACCGGAATGCCGCGCTGCCCCTCGATCCAATGCGCTATTCTGTCGTCCATTCCACTCCCCCTCGTCGAAAAATCTCACTCCCTGGTGTCCACAGTGATGGCACTTGAACACCGCCCCTCGCTCGTCGATCTTCACTGACAGGCACGGCTTCCGCTGATTGTGCTTCTTCCGCTTGTGCGAACACTCGGGACAGGTGGTCGCGTGCATGCCAGACGCTGTACTGCGCAGATCGATCCGCTCCTCGTGTAGGATCTGCGTCAGGCTGATCATAGTTCTCCTCGCTCCTTCTTCCGCTTCAGGATGTCGTAGGCCTCCTGTGTTGCCCGTGAAACCTTCTTGCCTCCCTCCTTCCTGGCACAAGCTGCCTCGTACCGCTTGTCCCTGTCGAGCTTCTCCTGGAGGTTCCTGGAGAAGAACAGTCCTGCCTTCTTCTCGACCCCGTCCGGCGTCTTGCGATCGTAGTCAGACAGCTTGCCATCCGCTTCCAGGAGGGCGAGGTCAATTCGTGCCTCATCCATGCCCCGGTCCATCCAGAACTTCAGGCCGGCATCGGTTATCGCAAGATTGCCGTCCACCAGGACGAACGATCGCCAGCTCTCGCACGCGCGCGGTAGAGGAATATTTTTAATATTCCCAGTATAGCTTACGCGCGCACGCGAGGACGGGGTAGGTGAGCTACCCCTTGATGAGGTAGGTGAGCTACCCCTTGGGGGTTGCTGAGCTACCCTGGGGGTAGGTGAGCTACCTGGTAACGGGGTAGGTGAGCTACCCTGTGATGGGGTAGGTGAGCTACCCCGTCGATACTTCTCGACTGCTGCCGTGATGTCCTCCTCGGAGACCACAGACCTGGTCCCTCGAGATCCACGCTTACCTTCGATCTCCTCGAAACCATCACCGTACAAGGCATCACGGTGTGCTCGGATGCCTTTGTCGTAGGTCATGTCCAGGAGCTGCCGGGCCTCCTTCTTCGACTGGAAAAACTCCCCCGTCTCTGCATCACACAGCAGCCAATGAATAGCCTTCAGCACCTTCCTGGGAAGCGGTCCATCGCCGTACAGCGCCTCAACCGCGAGCGCGCATCGCTGCTCATATGTCAGCCCTGTCCGCGGCGGCCTGTTGTGTCCCATCATCGCCGCCTCGTGCAGGTAGTCTTCTATCGGCCCGTCAAACGTCATCGCTCCCACTCCCCCTACGGATTAGTTGATTGCTGTGCTCGTCGGCACCAGGTCCGCGCACATCACCTCCATGAGGTAACCTTGCAGCAGCTCCGCCCTGGTGTGCTCCGGCACCATCGTCCACAGCATCAGACCGGCCAGGATGGTGTTCCGGTCTATCTCATCGAGCGGTTCCCCGCGGCCCACTCGATCCATGACCTCCCTGATGTCAACGTCTTGATCATTGTCCACTGATTCGTTCCTTGAATGCTAAGTGAATGAAATCACTAGTTAATAACGTCTTGCATTGGGGAGCTGGATGAGGTACAACATAAGAGCTGGGACAGACATCAGCTTCCACCACAGATACCAAGTCCCCCTTGGTAGGGGTTACCCGCGCCGACATCGCTCCTCGGCGCGGGTAACTTGGTATTATGCCTGCTTCGGACGCCAGTCCGCAAGAGGCACGAGCTGATTTTTTTCTTCGTCCCAGGCGAACACCTGATCCGTCGCCGCCAACGGTAGCGGGGTGCGCTTCTTATCCCATGCTCTGATGATGTTTGCATAGCGCCTGGCTGTCTCCAGGCAGTCGGGCGAGATCTGCATCGCCGCCCGCATCGCCCAGTCCATCTTGCTGTACATCCCACTCCTCCTAACGTATTGAAGCCTCACATAGTTCCTGCTCTCCGGACCAAGTCCGGCATGGGACCGGTCCAGGGGTGGTCTCGGGGCGGTCCGGGACCGGCTCAGGCCCGGCATGGAGCTGGTCCGGGTCCGGCCATGGTCCCCGTATCGTCTCGGCCGGCGGGATCCAGTAGAGCGTTGCGCGCTCAAGTCCCGTCGCTCGGGCGATATCGCTGAACACCCCCTTGAGCCTGTGCTTTTTACGATACACGCCAGGCACATTGAGCATGAGCCGCCGCGCGATGTTGAAGTTCAGCAAAGGCCAACGCTCTTCCGCGCAAAATTGCGCAAACAACTTGTCTATTTCGCAAGCCGCCCACCATCCGTCGCCATCGTGCTCGCGCATCCAGGCGATGAAATTCCTGACGATATTCGCCTCGGAAACGTCTCGATACGTCTCTGGTGCAGACGCAACTTTATTGTGACCAGCGCGAGCTAGTTCGATCAATCTTGACATCTATAGCCACCCTGTGTGAGCTAGGCTGGCTCGAGCACCTTCTTCTTCTTCTTGAGCTGCTGTGTCGGCCACGGTGCTGGAACACCGTCGTAGATGCCAATCGATGCAGCCTGATGATAAACGCAGTACGACGCATT